>Ga0194113_10001786_pt1 | contig 29399 bp, 26 predicted proteins | sample TA2MahC200mmetaG_FD_146193 | JGI IMG/M metagenome (GOLD analysis project Ga0194113, IMG submission 146193) | Freshwater microbial communities from Lake Tanganyika, Tanzania - TA2015017 Mahale Deep Cast 200m | ecosystem: Environmental > Aquatic > Freshwater > Lake | place: Tanzania: Lake... | reverse complement strand
CGGGAAAACGCGAAGAAAAGTCTCGTTTTCTCGTTTTCTCGTTTTCTCGTTTTCACCTTCGCTCTGTTGCAAACCGCTTTTCAGCTTGCCTTCTGTCGAATTTTAGCTTAACTTAATGCGTATGGAGTGAAATTCTATTTCACCCCCACCTACGCCTCCCCCGTCAAGGGGGAGAAACAGTGGTATGCCCGCGCAATAATCTTAAATAGATGCTTATGGTTCTGCTACTTCAGACACCTTTTTCCTGAATTCGACGCCTTAGTGTGTTACGTAAATGTGGACGTCCCAAGGCTTGAAATCGTCTTCAAACTTTCCGTTCGTAGCCTCAATGGTGCGATTCTCACCCACCACCTTGATTAGTGTCTTGCCCTTCAGCCCCCCAATCGTGAACGTACCGCGTGTTTCGCCATCACGCATGCAGACAGCGAAGAGATGAATTGCCGCGTCTGCGTCGCTTGATTTCTTGACCATGATGTCGATAGGTACTTCCTTTGCAGACGATTCCACTGTTACGTTGTTCTCAATTGATGTGCTATTGAGAATGGGAGCCAAATCGTGAATCTGCTTGTTAATCGCAGTCACTGCTTTCAGCATATCCGGGTCATCCAACAGCGCATGCGCGTTGAATTTGGGCTCCCACTCATGGACGAAGTAAATCAGTCCCATCGAACCGTGGATGAGCGACATCCAGACTTCAGCCTTCACTTGCTGTGGTGTGGGCTTCTTGTCCGGCGAGCTTATGCGCGTACATTCGATACAATTCCACACGACTTTCTTATCGTCTGCCCACTTCCGCAGACGGTCAACACCATACGGTACATACCAGAGTTTGCCCTGGACCTCAGGACTCCCGTGGACGACAGGGTAGATATCGAAGGAAGCAATATCGCAACCCTTGATGTACTCCGGATAATCTTCCGGCTTGTTCTTCCGGACGCCTCGCCCGTACCAATTATCCCAGGCCACGCCCTGGCCGAGATTGAGAAGAACCGGGCGCGAAGGGTCAGCAGTCTGGAGCTTTTTGTAGTCTGCAAAAATCTTCTGCGGGGATATGGGCGGGCCGTAACCTTTGCCATCTCTTAGAGGCTGTGCGTTATCCGGTTCATCGCCGTGCATCCAACCGATGATAATAGGCTTGTTCTTATGCTTCAGCCCAACTTCATTCTGCGAGCATATAACCGGCATATCGGCATTTTGCAGCACTTCAAGCTGTTCTTCGGTTGGGCCCTTCCAAAGGCCGACGTACAGGTTTATGCCTGCGGCCTTATACTTGGGCGCCAAACCTGGGTCTTGAAGCCAAACAGCAATTGGAAAGTAGCTAAGGTCTAACGATGGGCCGTTCTGCCATTTTCCGTAAGGGTTCCCGCTTGCGCCAGCGTTGACCGAAGCCTCCTCGCCAGGCATTGCTTCTGCGAAGTTGGCAATCCCGGCAAAAGTTCCGAGCGCCGCCCCCAAGACTGAACTTGTTAGCATCATTATGCAGGTTGATTTCATCGTAATTTACCTCCGATTATGCGAAACAAGTAATGTCATTCTGACCGGCATGAAGAAGTGGTAAAATGGCAAGACGGCAAGGTGGAAAGCCGTTTTGCCGTCTTGCCATCTTGCCATTTACACTTATGTTTCATGCGTTATTTTAACTGCAAGAAATTAACATCGGATGCCCTGGAACTGATTTGGGTCCGCAGCAGCAGGCGTAGTTATTCTTCTGCATTCCCAGTTCATCAGAAAGTTCTTCCCACATATCTTCAGTTTCCATGCAGATGGCAACGGGAGTTTTTTCACTTACTCGCCTTATCTCTGCTATGAAGAAGCGGTAAATTTTCAGGCGTGCATCATGGGGAAATATCTGCTTGCCGTGATTTACAATCCCTTCCTGTGCCATTTTTTCGACAAGTTCCCGATATTCGTGGTCGAAAAGAGAGATGTCAAGAGCATTTTTAATCTGCTTTGCGCTCATCCAGCCCAATACATCCATAGTGATTAAGTCAGGTTTGACTCTGGCAAAAAGTTTTTCAATCATTTCCCTATTTTCAACTTGCCAGTTTTTAATCGGGGTTATCGGTGAGAACCTGAATCGCACTGTATAACCAGCTTGCTGGCATTTCTCAGCGGCTTGAATCCTTTCTTCCATTGTAGGTGTATGCTTTTCGATTTCCTTAGCTACGGTTTCACATGACATTGTCCAGTTTATGATGGTATGTCCATTGTGGGTTAGATGCAATAGATGGTCTACATTGTCACTTTTGGTATAAAGCATCAAGTATTTGCCATTTTGGTTAGCGAAGTAATTGACGAGGAGTTCCGATGCGCCATACTCCGGCTCGAAACAGATAGTATCTGTTTGATTGTCATACTTGTAAAGTTGTTGCCGGTTTTCTCTTTTCACCAGTTCATCTAAATGTTCGACGAACTCCTCTAAGTTCAGCATTATGTTCAGAAAATCTCTCACATGGCAGTAATCGCAGGCATGGTAACAGCCCCAGGCCGAATGAATCTCATAGGCTGATTTACAAACACCATTTAGATTATTTAATCCCGTTGCATCCCTGAAAGTCCAGCATCCATTGCCAAGAAAGTTGTATCCCGAAAGAGTCGGATATTTTTGAGCTAAACCTTTGAATTCTTCGTCAGGAATAAAGCGAAAGGTGTTGAAGATGATGATTGGGTCAGATTTTCGCTTAATTTCACCGGTGCGTTTCCCGGCAAGTTGGAGCCATCCATTCGCTTTCACTGCTTCTTCGAGAGAGGCATCATCGACTGATTGCAAATCATCAGTTTCGATGTTCTCCATCATTCTGTCCAGGCGCTTTTGGGCAAGCTCACTTTCATAAACCCTTTTATGGACATAAACTTTCGGCGGGTTCATTTTTATCATAACAGCATCTCCCAATAACGTCCTAAAATGACGCATGATAATAATTTACCATATCCAAAATTTCCTGTCAACATAGAATTTATTTGAAAGAAATGGATAATTCTGATAATATCGCATAGTGAAAAACTAAAATGAACGCAAGATTTTGGAGAGGTATCATACGAAGGGAATATCTATGGCTATTCAGAATATCAACACCTATAAAGAACCGGTTTATCTATTCACTAACTGGAATCTGATTGATGCCGGTAGAATGCTCTTGCCAGTCGACCGGAGCAAGGTTCCGGAAGAAATCTTAAAGGACCTAATCAGATTGGAAAGTAAGTACCAGGTAAGACTGGAGGAGGGAAGAAAACCTCCAGAACTGGTCAATCTGGCATCTGGAGTCACAATATTCATCGAGAAGGCAAGAAAAAACGCTCGTTGGTTGCTGTCGGAGAAGCCATGGGAAAAAAGGTTGGGCCACTGTTCTTTACTCTGGGAGCAGGGAAAATATCGTCTCTGGTACGCCGCCGACTACAAGCTGGGAGAAATCATTGAGATAGAGCCGGACAGATTCACCATGGACTATGGCGCCTGTCTCTGTTATGCAGAATCGACTGATGGTTTTAACTGGGAGAGGTCTTCCCTCGGTCTATGTGAATATGAAGGAAGCAAGGACAACAATATCGTGTCTTTCGACCCCCTTTTGGTAAACGGCACTGTGTTTTTGGATGAACATGCCCCAGAGGAGGAGAGATACAAGCTAATCGGCGGCGCCAAGTTGAGATACCTTTCTCCTAAGGCTACTTCCGGCGGCGCATTGGTGGGAGCGGTATCGCCAGACGGCTTTCACTGGACGCCTTTTAGCGAGCCACTTTGTTTACACATCAGCGATACCCAGCAGGTGGCCTATTTCGATGAGAAAATAAACAAGTACGTGGGCTACTTCCGCTCGAATTACCAGAGGAGACGTTCCATATCCCGAGCAGAGACGGAAGATTTCAGGCGCTGGCCAGTGCCTCAGATTATCCTCACTCCCGGGCCTGAGGAAATGCCTTCGGATGATTTCTATACCAATGGTTATACCAAATATCCCGCGGCTACCTGTACTCATCTGATGTTCAGTTCCATATATCACCGTGACACAGATACGGTAGATGTGAGACTGGCCAGTAGCGTCGATGGCATCGCATGGAACTGGGTGAGTAAAGAGCCTATCATTGAACTTGGTAAACCTGGAGAATGGGATTCTGGTACCATATACCCCAGTCCTCAGATGGTGCATCTGCCTGGACCGTTGGTCGCCGTGCCGATACAGGGCAATTCTCTACTTCACAACGAATACTGGCGGTCCATCTTTGAGAAAAATTACCCGGCTCAAAATGGATTAGGATGGGCAATATGGGAAGAAGGAAGAATTGCAGGTATTTGGGCGAGGCAGAGAGGCGAGTTTACTACTCTTCCAGTTCCGGTCAGTGGTGCCAGATTGGAGATGAATTTCAAAACCGGAAAGGCGGGATTTGTGAAGGTAGAATTTCTTCGTGAAGATAATTCAGCTATCGAAGGTTACACTTCCGATGATTGCGAGCCACTGCAGGGCGATGAAATCTGGGGAACCGTCAACTGGAATAATAGCGCGAACATTTCCCAACTCCGGGATAATTCCGCCAGGCTTAGAGTGACCCTGTTTGATGCGAAAGTATATGGCTTCAGATTTCGCTAAATACATCCACCTCGGAATTTTTTAATCCGTCTAACGTTTCAAGTATGGATAAGGATTTTTCTCGACCTCGCGTAGGAGGGTATCAATGTATTCCCGGATTCGGAAGAGTCGGCACTCGGCAGCACCCCCGAAACCCCTACTAAGATTGCTGACCTGGTCCCAGAACTCACCAAGCACCGGCCGATTCAGAGCAGGATACTTCGCCTCTGGGTCCAAATCAAGCAACTTATTCCAATAGATAACTTCCACAAAATGGATATAAGTAGAAGAATCATAGTCCACACCGAGCATGAGAATTTTCCCGTCGGATTGGTAGGCCTTATACATGGGCGAATGTGAGCCATAAGTCTTGCCCCACGGTTCTCGGTCCCACGGTGATTTGTAGCCTTCATGACTTAGATGACCAGTTACGAAATCTTTCGCACCTTTTCCCCGGGCCGCCACGGAGTGTGAATAGTGGTCGGAGCGATAAGTACCAGGCATGCGGCGGAAAAACTCGGTGAGCCATCCGACTGTGGATGGCGTGGTTTCGATATTCCAGGTCTGCGCCCGTTTGTCATAGTCCACAAGGTTGAACGAGGGCATCAGGATAAGTCCCTCTGGACCGACAGCATCCTCCAGGGTGCTGACTACGGTCTCTGCTCCTCCCTCGATAGGCCCAAGGCTTTTGAAGGATGAGTGAATAAAGAGGATATCTCCTGGTTCTACACCCAGGTCCCTCAAATCATATAGAAGTTTTTCTTTTGTTACTCTCATTGCCTGATAAGTATATCGAAAGGACAAAATGGTGTAAAGGAAAATTTGGCTGTACTATCACTAAATATTTGAGAATCCTAATGGTGACTGGATTTCCCGTCTGAACAACCCCCTGCCCCCTTTGGTAAGGGGGACGTGAAACGTGATGCGTGATTAATTCTTCACTCTTCACGTTTCACATTTCACGCCAGCGACTCACCACACCTCCCCCTCCCCCTTAATAAAGGGGGATAAAGGGGGTTGCAGGGGGGTTGTTTATGCTCATAATTCTCACGCCTTTAGTGATAGCACATTCCAGACCCGGAAAGTTTGCATATTTTGAGAAAAGATGGTATCATTATTTCGTCGGATTCTCACAGTGTAAAATTAAAAGGAGGAAAATTCTTATGGAACTTCCGATGCGAGTTGCTTTAGGACAGTTCAACCGCCTGGATGATGAAGAGAGGCTTTTGTTTATCAAACAATTAGGTGTCAATGACATCATTCTCAATACCCCTGCCTTGCCTGGGGAGACGCACTGGGAATTTTCAGACCTTCTCGCCTGGCGTACTAAGGCGGAGGAAGCCGGACTTCGACTTGGCGCTATTGAGAACGTACCAATCAAATTTTATGACAAGGCAATGCTTGGTTTACCTGGGCGAGACGAACAAATTGAAAATATGGCTACTACCATACGCAATATAGGAAAAGCAGGAATACCAATCTTTGGTTACCATTGGATGCCCAATTCCGTCTGGCGAACGCCGGGTGGAAGTGTAGAGAGAGGTGGCGCACACGTTACCAGTTTTGATTATGAATCCGCTAAAGACGCGCCATTGACACATGGCCGAGTTTACACCGAAGAAGAGATGTGGGATAATTACACCTACTTTATAAAAGCGATTGTCCCCGTTGCTGAAGCGGCGAATGTAAAATTGGCGCTGCACCCGGATGACCCACCGGTCCCATCTTTAGGCGGTGTCGCACGAATTTTCAGAAATTTTGCAGGATTTAAGCAAGCGATTGAGATTGTGGATAGCAAAGGACACGGGCTGGATTTCTGTCAAGGTTGCTGGTCTGAGATGGGAGGGAACGTATACGCCGCGATTCGATACTTCGGTGAACGTAAAAAAATCTTTTACGTCCACTTCCGAAACGTCAAAGGAACCGTTCCAAAGTTCGCTGAAAGTTTTATAAATACCGGCGATACCGATATGTACAAGGCAATGCGAATTTATAAAGAGGTTGGCTTTAATGGAATGATGATTCCCGACCATGTGCCACACATCGCCGGCGACACCGGTTGGTCGTATAGGAGCCGCGCCTACGCTATTGGGTATATGACGGCTTTGCTTGAGGTGGTAAATTCTGGTTTATAGACTCACTATGTCAGACAGCGCTGATTGAAGTAGTCTTTCAAATTTATCCAGATTGATTTTTTCCGCTGGATTTGCCAGGAAAGCGGGAGCGGTGCCCCAGCCGCTCGTCAAGTGCGGATTTGCCAATCCGCACCAAGCGCAAATCCGCGGCAGACACAGTGATACTAAATTCCTATGTACCAAAGTCAAATTAATAAAACTAAACAAAGGAGAGAGAAATGAAAGCACGATTTAAACACAACCTGTTCTTTCTCGCAACGCTTGCCGTTGCGAGTGGTTTGACGACCATTGCCATTGCTCAAACCTATTTCGAGGATAATTTTGATAACCCTAACGAGTCAAAGAAGAAATGGGTCGATATCTATGGTCAATGGGAGTTTAAGGATAAAGAATATCATCAGCTCCAGAATGCTGTCAACTGCATGAGTGTTGTCTCAGACGAATACTGGGATGACGATTTGAACGAATACACTTACGAAGTTAGAGGTAATAAAATCAGCGGTGCCGAAGGTTTTTTGATTATGTTTCGGTGCCTTGGCAAAATGCAAGACCGTGGTGTGGCTCTTAGAAAACATCCACCCGAGATGGAAAAACAGCCGGCGCTCGAGTATTGGTGGAATCTCGGCGGCTGGGCAAACGTAAGGTCACAGGTCGAATCGTGGGGTGGCAGGGCAGGCGCTAATAGCACCCATACCATAGAGACGGACAAATGGTATAACATAAAAATCATTAATACTCCAAAAGATTATACGGTCATCCTCGATGGCAAAGAAGTTGGCAAAGTCGACGACCCTACCCAGGATGGTCACGGGAGAATTGGGCTTGCTACGTGGAGCACTCTCGCGCGCTACGATAATGTGATAGTTTATGGCCCTGAAGGTCCCAAAGGTGTTGACCGCAAGGGAAAAACGTCTACAACCTGGGCGCATATCAAATTTAAACTGAAGTAATAGGAAGGGCTAAAGGGCAAGATGGCGGGCTATTTTAAATTGGTTCGACTGCTATTTGTGCCAACCCCGGACCGAATATTTAGGTTCGGGGTTTTTGGTATTGACGGTTCGGTTTCGATTTGTTAAAATATCAATCAACATTTGTTGAGAATGCTTCAAATCAAAGGGAGTGATAAGCATGATAGCCGTTGTACCTTTGAGATACGATACAGTCTTCAAGAAGGCTTTTGGCAAACCTGATATCTTTTGCCAATTTGTCTACGACGTTTTGGGAGTTGAAATCCAGGTTGATAGAGTCATTGCTGGACGGCGATTTCCTGAACCTGTCAGTTATGTTGACATAGAATATGACCTCTTCGCTGAAGATCCTGAAAAGCGGATAATCGTAGAGATTCAGCATGTTCAAATCCCCCCCTACCCCCCTTTGTAAAAGGGGGGTAGGGGGGATTTCTTTGACCGATTTCTTTATTACCACATCATCGGATTAGCAGAGCAGGTGCGAAGCCATGCAGATTATCAATTTGACAAGATTGTTTACACCGTAGTTGTGCTTACTGGCTCTTCCCGTCGTCAGGAGAACGTCATTAATTTTAGCTATGCAATGAGTAATATGGATCCAATCAACGAGTTTGGAGATAGATTATTGGTCTACCCACATAGGTTAATATTCCTAAATCCTCGTTTGTGGAGTGGGGAGACACCGGAAAAAATAAGGGCGTGGCTCGAGTTGATAAATGATTCGATGGATGCGGAAATTGATGAGAGCAGATATCCTTCCCCGATTTTCCAAGAGATAATTGAGGAAATTAAGAGAGATAACATCACTCCACAGGAACTGAAGGTAATTAAGGACGAAGCCGCTTGGGAGAGGACATTGCGAGAATCCTTCGAGGAAGGACATGAGAAGGGACATGAGGAAGGACGCAGGCAAGAAAAGGAGCAAATTGCCCTTTCCTTATTAAGGGAGGGAGTTGATGTCTCTCTGATTGTAAAAGCTACAGGACTAAAGCCGGAAGAGATTGAAACTCTTAAGTAAAAATGATTTTTAAATCAAAATTCAAAAGGAAGGGAAAGTTAAACGGCAATTACCCATTTGCACTCTTGCCACCTTGCCTTCTTGCCTTCTTGCCACCTTGCCCCTTTGCCTTGCAGTAATAGGAGATTCAAAAAATATGACGAACCCCTTTTCAAGAAAGAGTTGGTCACAAATTGGTTTTATTGGATTTATAGTTTTACTTTTGCTGTCTATTTGTAATGGGTCAATAAAAGCGAAACAGAAGGTTGAAAATTCCGCTGGAATCGGGGAAGAATTGTTTGAACATCATAGCAATCTTGGTATTAGTTATCTCGACCAACAGAAATATAACGATGCTGTAACGGAATTTCAAAAGGTTTTAGAGATTAATCCCAACCATTTGCCTACCATCGTGAATCTCGGGCTGAGTTATCATCATCAACTTCAATTTGACGCGGCGGTGAAAACTTTTACAAGGGCTTTAGAAATAGACCCCAATGAGCCTTATTCTCACTACAATCTCGGTTTGATCTACTATGCGAAAAATCGATTTAATGAGGCAGAAAGCGAGTTGGAAAAGGTGGTTGCAGTTGACTCAAATGACCCGGCGGCGCGCTACCATCTCGCAATGGTATATTCCAAACAGGGCAGGCTTGATGAAGCGGAAAAGCAATTTCGAACGGTCATAAAGCTATATCCCGATAGTTCTTCCGCTTACTATGGACTGAGCCGAGTGCTTATGGACGTGGGCAAAAAGGAGGAGGTCGAAGAGGTACTCAAAAAATTTCAAGAGTTCAGAAATGCAGGCAGGGCTTCATCTGAGAAAGATAAATATCTCAGGGAAGGAAAATACTTAGAACCGATGATACCGATTGAAAAAGCGGCTTTACGAAAAGAAGAAATTGCGCAGAAATCTCCTGGAGTTCGATTTGTCGATGTCACCTCAGGCGCGGGTTTGAAATTTCGTCATGGCGGTAGTGGGACAATTCCACCTGAATTTATCGAAGCATCAAAATATACTCCCGATTATATCAAAGCCAAAATTGTATCTTCGTTGGGTTCAGGCGCTGCCCTATTCGATTACGACAACGACGCTTATTTAGACCTTTACATTGTCAATTGTAACTCCGCCAATGCGCTTTACCACAATAACGGCAACGGGACTTTCACTGATGTTACGGCAAAAGCAGGTGTTGGCAATACGGGTATGGGGATGGGGTGCGCAGTCGGAGATTATGACAATGACGGCAATATTGACCTTTACGTCACCAGTCAAACTTTTTCTTTTAGAGCCTGTCCTGAGCTTGTCGAAGGAAAAAGAAAAAGTTTGGGCGACAAGAATATCCTTTATCGTAACAATGGCGATGGTACTTTCACGGATGTTACTGAAACCGCCGGCGTGGGCGATGCTGGATTTAGCGCTGGCGCTGCCTTCGGCGATTACGACGCAGACGGTGACCTCGACTTATATGTCGCAAACTACATCGACTTTGAGAAAACTCCATCAGTAAAAGCTCTTCGTTTTCCTTATGATTTTTTCGGGCAAGCCAATCGACTTTATCGCAATAACGGCAATGGCACGTTCATAGATGTTACGGCGGAAGCCGGTGTCGGCGGAAATTCAAGAAGCCTCAGCGCCGTATTTACCGATTACGATAATGACCGGGATATAGACATTTACGTGGTAAACGACGGTGAACCGAATATTTTATATTCCAACAACAGGGATGGGACTTTTACCGATGTCACTTCAACAGTCGGGATTGGTGAAACCAGCGGCGCTGGCGTGGCTGTTGGAGATTATGACAATGAGGGAAATATGGACTTTTTCATAGCCGGTGGACAAGGAAAATCCAACTTCCTTTATAAAAATAGTGGCACTGCGTTTATGAAAATTGACTTTCCCTTCAATTCCGACTTCCGACTTCCGACTTCCGACTTCCGTGGTTGGGGCGCTGGGTTTTTAGATTACGACAACGACGGCGATGTGGATATTTTTATCACGGGAGATAAAAATTTTCTCTTCCAGAACAACGGCGATGGCAATTTTGTGGATGTCTCAGAGGATGTACTCGGAAAGAGCGCTACTCCTCTGATGGGACGTGGGGTTACTTTTGGCGACTACGACAACGATGGCGATACGGATATTGTCGTTGTCAATAACGGTGGCTTGCCGACTTTACTGCGTAATGACGGCGGAGACAGGAATAATTGGCTCAAGATTGTAGTTGTCGGAGCAACGAGCAATAGAAGCGGGATAGGCGCGAAAGTAGAGATTAAAGCTGGCAATCTCTGGCAAAAGCGGGAGATTTTATCCGGTTCTGGATATCTTTCTCAAAATAGTTTGACGGCGGAATTTGGCCTAAGCGATAAAAGCAAAGTGGATATCGTTGGAATCACCTGGTCCAGCGGCGTCAAGCAATTCGTTGCAAACGTCCCCGCGAACTTGCGGACTACCATTACGGAAGCTCCGCGCACAAGCACCTCTTGCCCTCACTTATACGTCTGGGACGGCGCTAAATATCGTTTCATCACCGATTTCCTCGGCGCTGGGGCCCTCGGATATCTTGTAGCGGGCTGGCACGGCGGCGCTGCCCCTACATACCATTATCCCGATAGCAACGAATATGTAAAAATTGAGGGTTCTGATTTTAAACCTAAGGATGGGTTATATTCGATTCAAATTCTCAACAGTCTGCAAGAAGTAGTTTATTTGGATGAAATCAAACTGTTAGCTATTGACCGACCGGCTGAAATAGCCGTCTATCCCAATGAAAGGTTTGCCCTCACGCCTCCTTTTCCTGAATTTAAAATTTACGCCGTCAAGGATGCAACACCACCTGTTTCGGCCGTGGACGATAACGGAAACAACATTTTGCCTCTGCTTCGGAGTAGAGATAGAAAATATCCAGATGTCAAATTACTTTCCTACAAAGGATATACGCAGACGCACTCCATGATATTGGATTTGGGTAACCTGTCGAACGCGCAAAAGATTATCCTTATAATTTACGGCTGGATAGAATATCCTGAGTCTTATAGTAATTTGGCGGCTTCTCAGGGAAACGTGAGGATAAAAGCTCCGTCAGTGGAAGTTATAAACAGGGATGGCGAATGGGAAACGGTTATCGAAATCATGGGTTTTCCAGCAGGATTACCTAAAACTATGACGATTGACCTTACCGATAAATTTCTCACGGAAAACTACAAAATCAGGATAACTACGAATCTAGAAATTTACTGGGACGAAATCTTAGTAAATACCTTTTCGGATGAAGTTCCAATGACCGTAACCACTTTAGAACCCATAAACGCTCATCTCCATTGGAAAGGCTATCCCAACTATTTTACTCCCGACGGAAAAAAGCCGTACATATACGATTACGATGATGTCAGCGATACCGCTTTCTGGAACGAACATCAAGGAAACTACACCAGATATGGTGATGTCACAGAACTTGTCACCGAAACAGATGACAAGTTCGTCATCATGCACCATGGAACTGAAATCACCGTAAATTTCGAGGCGAAAAACCTTCCAGAATTGCCTCCCGGCTGGTCGAGAGACTTTTTCTTTTATGCTGATGGCTTTAGCAAGGACATGGATTTGAACACCGCATGTTCATCAACTGTGGCGCCTTTGCCATTTCACGGCATGAGCAGTTATCCTTCAATAGAACCGCTGATTTTCAGACAACGCTGATTATTGAAGTTAGTAAAATCAGCGCGGTCTGAAAATCGGCGGTTATTCCTTTTTTGGGCTATGACATAGAATACATTCCCATTGAATTGGCGCCATCCGATATACTGATGTAACCAAACTTTTCTTTAAGCCTGCCCTTGAACCCTTCACTTCGTTCGAGGATAAGTCCCCCTTAATTAAAGGGGATTAGGGGATGAGTCCAGCACTCGCCCATGCGTATCAACTTAAGACCATTTTGCACCCCACCTGACCTCCCCCTTGATGGGGGAGGTTAGGAGGGGGTGAAAGAAGAAAAAGGCAAATTTCCCCTTTCCTCATTTATCACCCTCCTCTAGCCCCTCCCGTCCTCCTTATTAAAGGGGGTAGGGGGTTGTGGGAGGGGAAGTGATGAAAACCCTTAAGTTGATACACATGCAAAGGCGAAGGCTTGACCGGTTTCCATCCGGTTTTCTTTCACGTTTCACGTTTCACGTAACCTCAAATCAACTCCTTTTCCTTTAAACTAACAAACCGCCCATTGCCAATGATGACATGGTCTAAGACAGGAATTTCAATGTATTTGCCGGCCTCGACAATTTGTTTGGTGGCGCGGATGTCATCTGAACTGGGAGTTGGGTCGCCAGAAGGATGGTTATGAACTAAGATAATTGACGCGGCGGCTTCCCTTATCGCAAAGCGAAAAACTTCGCGCGGATGGATGACACTGGCATTGAGGCTTCCTTCAAAAATACGGTCGTGTTTGGTGACGTAATTTTTCGTATCCAGACAGAGCACGTGCAGAGCTTCATTAAAGAGGTCTCGCATGGTGGGCATCATCAAAAGAGAAACATCATCAGGTGAACCGATGCGCGGTTTGTCCTCACCTGGTAAACTGGCGAGACGTCTGCCTAATTCAAACGCCGCCATAATCTTCGCGGCTTTACTCGGCCCCAAGCCCTTAATATCTTCTGCAATCTGTTTTTCATTTTCTGTTGATAACCGTCTCAGGTCACCATCATATTTCCGCAATAATCTTTCTGCCACCTGCACCGCCGTCTCTTCTACGTTTCCAGTTTGAATAAGGATGGCAAGTAATTCTGCATTTCTCAACGTTTGCGGTCCATACTTATACATTCTCTCTCGCGGACGCTCGTCTTCAGGTAGGTCTTTTATTCTCAAGCGATAACTGGATTCTTCCATAGGATATGCTCCTTTTCGGCATGTTTCAAATTTTCTCAAAAATTAGTTGACACGGGGAAAGGAAGGAAAGGAAGAACAGGGGGTAAAGGAGATTTTCCTTCCCTTCCTTCCTTTTCATCCGCCGAAATGTAATTTTCTGAAACTTGCTAAAAATTATAAAATATTCAATTGTAACTTGTCAATAAAAAATCCTTTGCAATATAGACAAGATTATGATAACATATAAGCAATTCTTGAAAAAATGTTTGTGCGTTGTACTCATTAACGCTATGTTTGTGCGTTGTACTCATTAACGCTTCTACTCAATAGAGCATTGACGAGCACAAGGCACAAAGCCTACTTGATAGAGCATGCTTTGTGCGTTGGACTCATCAACTGCTGAACTCGAAGTTAGCATTGATGAGCACAAGGCACAAAAAGACAAGCACAAGGCACAAAAAGAGGGTAATCTGAATGACGTTAGGTAAAGTTACAGGGACTGTTGTAGCAACCCGAAAAGATCCAAAGTTGGTTGGCGGAAAATTATTGATTGTTCAGGATGTTGACCTTGATGGAAATATCCTCGAAAAATACAGTGTTGCGGTGGATGCCGTTGGCGCGGGAGTGGGAGAACTTGTGTTGACCGCAAGTGGAAGTTCTGCCAGAATTACGGATGCTACTAAAGATAAACCTGTGGATTCCGTGATAATGGCTATTGTCGATACATTGGAAGTCCATGGTAAAATTCTTTATCAAAAATAGAAACCCGTTTTCTTGGAGAAAACGGGTTTCTGGGGAGATATGCGAAACCAAAATCAATCCAAGGCAAATCTCAGACAGCAAGTTCGGAGGCGGCGCGATTTATTATCGTCACAGGAAATAACAACTAAAAGCCAGAAGATAACCGACACTCTTTTACGAATTGTAGAAGCCAACCAGTTTTCTGTTATCATGCTTTATCTCGACATGGGCAGCGAGGTCCTTACGGTTCCACTCATGCACCAACTTTTAGACAGGGGAAAGATTGTGTTGGCACCGATTATAGAACCGGCTTCAAGAGAATTGTCTCCCTGTCGAATAATCAACCATGAAGTTGATTTAGTTTTGAGCAAATACGGTATGTTACAGCCGGACCCTCAACGCTGCCAGGCTTTTGCTCCCGAAAGTATTGATTTAATAACTGTTCCTGGCATTGCCTTTGATGCGAAGGGATATCGAATCGGCTACGGCGGAGGATATTATGATAGATTTTTGCAGAAATGCCCTCAAGCGCTTTGGGTTGGTTTGGCATTTGAGGCGCAATTAATCTTAAATGCTCTTCCTGAAGAGTGGGATGTACCGGTTCACCAGATTGTGACTGAGAAGCGGGTTATATTATGTAAACGTGAAACGTGATGCGTGAAACGTCGATGAGTGATAAGTAAATGTGAGAAATAATCATTACTCTTCACGTTTCACGTTTCACTCATCATTTGGAGGTAATATGGGATTCAAATTAAAAGCGATTTCGACAATTATCATCATCTTCTTTATCCTTGTGTCTCCAGCAACCGCGTTGGAAAAATCGAAATTTTTCCCCGCGTTGCTTATAATTTCTGGAGTCGGCTTGAAATTCGGCAGTGTGTATTTAGAGACACAAGCGAATGAGGCTTATGATAACTATCTGCATACTGCGCTACAAGCGGATATGAAAAAATATACAGATGACTACGATAGCAAACACACTCAAAGCATAATCGCATCAGGCGTTGGAGCTGGTTTTTGGGGATTAGCTGTTTTTATATTCATCTATCGGCAGCTTCATAGCGTATCGGTTGAAGAGAGCGGAGGGAATGCGAAATTAATGTTGGGAGGGGAGAAACTTCCGTTTCCCTCAGTTTATGCAAGAAACGGTGATGCGTTATTTGTAATCAGCCGTAGATTCTAATTGTAAAAATGATACCACTGACCCTTCCCCTTGAATTGTTGATTGTTGATTGTCGATTGAAAAACAATCATCAATCAACAATCATCAATCCAAAAAGAGGTGTGATAATGAGAAACTATCTGGATAAATACAATATCATTTGGGGGTACATTGTATTGATATCTCTTCTGCTCAGTTGTGCCCAAAATGAAGATTTTGAAAATCCTCTTGACCCGAGGAATTTGAGAACATCTGGCTCTCCGATGGGCTTGACTTTATCCCCCGGAGATAAACAGATTGTGGTTTCCTGGTATGGCGCCGGACTTGAAGGGGTCACGAAGTATAAAATTTATAGACGTTTTACAGGCGCCCCAGACCCTTCGTTTAACCTCGTTAGTGAAGTTGACCGTGAACCAATAACGGGAGGCGAGATTAAAGTATACGAATACATCGACAAATCAGGTTTGGAAAATGATACCGTAGATGTAATAACGGGAGGTCAACTATATTACGTCTACAGAATAACTTATGTCGATAGCGACGGCGAAGAAACTCCTTCAGACATTAATAAGCCTGGCATCCCAGAAGTCCAAGCAACACCGAGCTTAGCCCCGCCACCGCCTGAAGTGACGATTGGGAAACCGCAGGAAGACCTAAGAATCAAGTTGATATGGGATTCATATCAACCACCGGATGATATTGCAGGCTATAGAATTTATGCTGGGATAGTCAAAACTGAAGAAGAGCCGGAACTCACTCTCCTTGACGATAAGAAAATCGACCCTGTAACCGGCCCTGTGCCGGGTGAGCAATTCTATGTCGATTATGCTTTCCAAGGAGATAATGTTACAAAGGCGTACAAAGTTGTCGCTTATGATAGATTTGGAGTGGAGAGCCCTTCAAAAGCGTTTCAAGCGACTTCTCCCAATTTGCCGCCTTCTAAACCGAGAGTTCAGTACAAATACACCTTCTTTCGATTTAAACCGACATATCAGATTGATGTCTGGTGGGACAAAAATCCTGAATCTGACATAGATGGTTATAGACTGTATACTCTGAGTGAAAACGGTGTTTGGGTTACGCGCAAAACATTTAACCAAAATGAGACGAAATACACCGAACCCGCCGAACGTTACATCGTTGTTGAAGGAGAGATACAGCCCAGGTTATATCGTTTGGTGGCTTATGATAAAACGCCCAGGCGAGAGGATAATCGGGTAATAGACGATGAGAGTGAACCAGCAATGATTGAACCATAAACGTAATGCGTAAAACGTAAAACGTAATTGGTGATTGGTTACTGGTGATTGGTTACTGATTACCAATCACCAATCACCAATTACCTAATGTTTAAGAACGAGGAGCATTTTATGACACCATTGAAGTTCATCTATGCAATCGTTAGCATAGTGTTGTTCGTTTGCATATTTTCAACCTCAGACGCCTTTTCACAAAGTAACAGCGCAACGCATTTGGGCATAATGCCCACTGCTGAAACGCTCGGCAAAGGCGGATATAGCACATCTATCGGGATGTTCAAATATGAAGCAGATGTGCCAGGAAGCAAAAGTGACCCAGTAGTCCAGAATGTCGTTATTGGAGATTTCTTTCGGGAAAAACACCGAGTGGAATATCATGCGGATGCAGAATTGTTACCCCTAAGACTGGCATTTGGAGTAGCGGAATACGTCGACTTCTATTTCGGCGGTACCTATAGCATAGGCGATAGCTATAAAGCTATTGCTGATTATTACGAAACCGGTGATGAAAGAGAACGTAAATACTCACAGTTTCTCTTCGATGGCGTAGCGGGTTTAAAATATAATATCAAACCCGAAGTTGGGGATGGGCTACCAGCATTCTCAATAGGCGGAGAAATTCAAACTGGCTATACTTCAGATGATAAAAAGACATCGGATGGTAACTTTGTGGATGATACCCCCGCAGATAGTTTCCCATTCGTCGGTATGGGGACATATATAGTCGCCAGCCAAAATCTCCAGATGGCCAAATTGCATGCCGCCGTGGGGCTGTTTTTATCTTCAAAATCCCCCAGGGTTACCGATTCATTTAAAATCTCTGTTCAGGGTGGCGGTGAATTGATGCTCGCCGAAAATCTCGCTCTCATTGCCGATTACACCACTGCTCGGATGTATAGCGGCGCGGATTTTGAAAACCTTTTGAGCGTTGGCTTCCGGTATAATCTTTCAGAAAAAGCGGCGTTCAGCGTATCTTTCGCCACCGCGAGCTCAAACCCTGGGTTTCAATTCAACCTGTTCGTCGGAGGCGAGAAAGCGCGACCTTTAGCGCCAGAAACACCCAAAACAGGAGGAGAGGAGTTGTTGTTTTAAATTGAGAGCTGTTGTTCAACGTGTAAAACGAGCTTCTGTAACGGTAGACGATAAAGTTATTGCAGAAATTTCAAATGGGTTGTTGATTCTTTTGGGAGTGGCAAGGGAGGATACTTCCGCCGACATAGATTATATGGCGAGCAAGGTAGCGCATCTCCGAATATTTCAAGACGAACAAGGCAAGATGAATTTATCCTTGTTGGAAGTTGGCGGCGAAGCGCTGGTCGTTTCGCAATTTACTTTGTATGGCGATTGCAGAAAAGGCCGACGTCCCAGTTTCATTGCGGCTGCTCAACCTGAAAAAGCGGATGAAATGTATCAAGCGTTCATTGCTGCTTTGAGCCAAATGGGTATACGTACCAAAGGCGGGATATTCCAAGCTTACATGGATGTTGAGTTAATCAACGATGGACCAGTTACAATTTTGCTGGATAGTCAGAAGTTGTTTTAAGTAACAACGCGTGAAACGTGTTACGTGTTGCGTGCTTTGAACTACGAACCACGTAACACGCTTCACGTTTTACCCTACCCTAAGAGTTCCGCTAAGTGAAAAAATCGTATCAAAATTCCTTTTTTTGTTGTTTCGACATAACTTTCGGAATTGGTTGTCGAAACAACAAGACACTTTTTTTGAGAGGATTCCAATGTTCAACGATATAGCCGCTATAGTTCCACAAATAATTATTAATACAGTCATCATCATCATTTTGCTCACCTTTCATGAATACGGTCATGCTAGAATCGCTAATCTGTTTGGCGATAGAACTGCAGAATACGCTGGACGGATGACCCTCAATCCCGCCGCGCATATTGACCCAATTGGCACCTTGATTTTACCTCTCTTTCTTTCTCTCATGAGTGGCGGACGCGCTTCATTTGGATGGGCAAGGCCGGTGCCAGTAGACCCGCGCATGCTCAAAAATCCTAAAAAAGACATGATGTTCATCGCCGGTGCAGGACCATTTATGAATTTTAGTGTCGCTTTCCTTATTCTTGCAATCCAAAGAACCCTTGATATGAAAACAGCAATTCCAGCGGAAATACTGTTTATCGTCCAAAGAGCAGCGCTGATTAGCATTTTTCTTGCGGTATTTAATTTAATTCCCCTCTACCCATTAGACGGTTATAGCGTTGTCTATGGGCTTCTACCTAATCATTTAGCAAGGGAATTTGCCAAGACAGAAAAATACGGTTTTATAATCCTGATAGCGGTTATTTTCTTACTACCCTGGATACTGCCGATTAATCCTGTGATGTCAATACTGGGGATGCTTGCAGTGAAAACGTTTAATTTTATGGATAGTATTATCTCTTTTTTCCTATTGCGAATTGGTTAGCGTATTCTATCTCCTCAATCCTGATGCGGGGGCTTTCTCGCCTGTTTTCCGTAAAACGAGCTCAAAGAGGAATTAGGTGTATTCAGCATGTATTTTAAAAAAAGAGAAGGAATTGCGTATCAAAAACGGGCATCCCTGGGTGTTTCGCGGCGATATCGCTGAATATCGCGGCGAAATTGAACCTTCGGATATTGTTCAAGTGTGCGATTCCAATGGAGAATTTTTAGCCTGGGGATACATCAATCCGCTTTCGAAAATTACCGTGCGAATTCTCTCGCGACGGCAAGATGAAGTCATCGACAAAAATTTCTTCTATAAAAGGCTGAAAACTGCGCTGGAATTGCGCAAACAGCTTGCTTCTAATGATACGTCCTATCGTCTATTTTTCGCTGAATCGGATGGTATTCCAGGGTTAATTATCGACAGGTATAATGATTATTTAGTAATACAGACGCTAACTTTAGGCGTTGAAACCCGCAAGCAAAGCATCATTTCTGGACTTATTGACCTGCTTGCCCCCAAAGGTATCTTCGAGAAAAGCAATGTCAAATCTCGCGAACTTGAGGGACTCCAACCTCAAAGCCAACTCCTCTATGGTGATGTTCCTGATGTCATTGAAATTCAACAAGATGGGCTGATATTTTTAGTCGATGTCGAACAAGGACAGAAAACCGGATTTTTCTTAGACCAGCGAGAGAATCGCCGTGCGTTTGCGAAATATGTAAAAGCCGGCGATAAAGTTTTAGATTGCTTCTGCTATACGGGAAGTTTTGCACTGATTGCAGCCCGAAAAGGCGCGCAGGTGACGGGGCTTGATGCATCACGCCGCGCCATAGAAATCTCTCAGAATGCCGCTAAGATAAATAAATTAGAAAATACCTGTCACTTTGAGGAAGCGGATGTTCTGCCCACACTGCGTGAATTGGATAGAACAGGACAACAATTTGATGTCATCGTGTTAGACCCACCCGCTTTTGCAAAAGACCAGAAATCCATCCAGGGCGCTATGCGCGGATATAAAGAGATAAATTTACGAGCCATGAAACTTCTTAAAGAAGGCGGATTTCTTTTAACCTGCTCCTGTTCGCAACATATCGACGAAAGCAGTTTTCTGAATATGCTTCAGATTGCCGCGCATGATGTCCAGCGCCGACTGAAGATTTTAGAAATCAGAGGTCAATCATGGGACCACCCAATTGATGTTAATTTTCCAGAAAGCCGATATCTCAAGTGTGTGATAGCGGCAGTTTACGAAGTAAACTACTGAACGAAGCAAACAAGTTTTATAAAGAGAAGCTTCGTAAAGTGATGGGCCCAAGGGTAAGTTTAGCCCTTTATCCTCTTAGGCAAGGCACCGACCCATTCTGGCTAACCCAGGATGCGCTAATTAGGGGGTTTTCTGGCTTGCCAACCACTTTGCATAAAGTGTCTTATCGACTAAAACTCGATCTTGGGCCGCCAATTCTACAAAAATCGTCAGGACCTGTTCAAAAACGGATGCCTTCAACCGCCCAATAGATGTAAGAATTAACGATTGGTCAGCTTGAATGAGCGCGTCTACTTTCACTCGACTTGGCACTTTCAATACACCACTTTCTAAATCCGTCTGTTGAATAAGCACGGAATAGTCAGTACGACTGAGATTTGTTGTTAGCGCGCAAACAATGACATCATCACAATCAGTGTTATAGACGTCGGTGGACAAAACCAACGCCGGGCGAACTTTGGCGGAAGTCAAATCGGAAAATGGAAATGGAAGTAGTACCAACTCACGTTGTTTGTAAATAACTTTTCCAGATAGCATCATCTTCATCCTTCCAGAGTTTTTCTAATGCGGCTTCACCCAAAAAGCGAAAAGTTTTCAGTTCATCCACTTTGGTTTCGTCGCCTATCAATACAAGAATATTGCCGCGTTGAATACAACAGATCTTATTCTCCGTAGGTTGTAAAAGGGCAACCAATTCTTTTTCTAAAATGGCTTCTCCTGTCGGAGAAAGCGAAATTTCTTTAATCATTGTGTTCCTCCTTATGCCTTGTTTATACTCTTGCACGCTCCTCGCGCAAAATTCAGAAAGATAGACAGGAAGAATTGGCTTCACAAACTCATTATCAAATATTATACTTGACGACAAGGAATCTGTCAAACAAATTTATCCCTAAAAAGACACAGGAGGTGTGGAAAATAGAGAATGAAAGAAAGTAATAGCGAAAAACTTGTACTCAAGGAAATAAATCAAGTCTGCGTAGTTGTAAAGGATTTAATGAAAAGCATGGAGTATTACTGGTCTACTTTTGGCATAGGCCCTTTTACTATCTATACTTATGAGCCGCCGTTTGTCACTGATATGAAGATACGTGGTAAACCAGAGGACTATAGAATGAAAATAGCTTTTGCAAAGATGGGCGCAATACAACTTGAACTCATCCAGCCTTTAAGCGAAAGCATCTACACTGAATTTCTGCATGAAAAAGGAGAAGGGATACATCACATCGGTTGCTATGTTGACAATTTAGATGAAGCAGTAGCTATTATGGAAAAGCAAGGAATCAGTGTTCTCCAAAGTGGGAATCGTCCTGGCGGTGGTTATGCTTATATGGATACAGAAAAGACGCTGGGGGCGATATTTGAATTAATCCGAAGGCCAGCAAGTATGCTAACTCCAGTGGCAATATGGCCCGAAACTGAAGCATCAACATAGAGTATGAGAAGTTGCTATGAATTTAGGTTCTTTGACATTTAGTGTGGTAAACTGTTTCACGTTTCATTGGTTACCACACTCGATATCGAAGAACCTGAATTTAATTTCTTTAAAGGGCGTTTTTATGAAAATATTAAATTTTATCAACAATAACATACGGTTACAAAGTTTCGCATTGGTATTGTTATTCTTAGTTATACTTTCGACGCAAGCATACGGCAAGAACATCGTCATCAATGAAATTATGTATCACCCGCCAAATGATTTGGAGAATCTTCAGTATGTCGAATTGTTCAATTGTGGAAATATCAAAGTGGACATCTCCAATTGGTCGTTCAGCAAAGGTATCAAATATACTTTTCCTGCGGGAACGACGTTAGCGCCGGGGGGTTACGTCGTCGTTTGCCTCGATATCGACGCGTTTGTCAAAACGTATGGTCGAGAGATTACGGCATTCGGGAATTTTGGCGGGCGTTTAAGTCATCAGGGCGAAACAATACAACTCTCAGATTCACAAAATAAGGTGATAGATGCGGTAAAATACTCTGACGGGGAGTCGTGGTCGGTTGGCGCAGATGGCTATTCTTCATCGTTAGAGCGTATCAGTCCGTTTGTGGAGAGCCAGAGGGCTGACAACTGGGCGGCTTCCAGACTTCCGGTAAAAATGTCTCCTAAAGGAACGCCCGGCAAACAAAACGACAACTATTCTGTGAACATTCCGCCTACCATCAAGGCTGTCGATTTTTCACCCAAATGCCCTTCGCCAGGGCAGGCGGTAACTGTTCGCGCAAATGTCTCCGACAGCGATGGACTAAAGGCTGTAACCCTTCTCTACCGGATCGCTAAACCCGGTAACGAAACCGCAGAAATTGAGAATCCGATGAAACGAGTTTCAGGAGAAACTTATGAGGCTATAATTTCCAGTCAGCCTGACCGGCATCTTGTGCGCTTCAGAATTAAAGCGGTAGATTCAAAGGGCACACAAAGAATACAACCATCGGAAAATGAACCGCGTTGGACTTATTCCTACTATACTTATGCCGATAAAGAGAGGGGCAATATCCCATTTGGATTTATTGTTCACGTTGATGAAACGGAATATTATGCTACCATGCGGGAGGGAAATCGCGAGCTTGAGGAAATGATTCGGATAACGATGAACCTGGAAGATTCCTGTTTTCATCAGATGGTTTCAATTGACCTGGAGACTGAACAGTTGGAAAAAGTAAAAAATATCTATCGCGAAGCATTTGAGGAACGCGAGAAATTTATACAGGAAGCAATGCTCACCGGTATGAAGGACATCAGAGCTCCAGCCCAGAAGTTTAATCAAAAACTCTCCGACCACATACGTCAAACGCTCACGGATAAACAATACGCGCAGTTCAAAGAAAAGCAAGCGGGACAGAATACACAACCGCGACAAAGAGGTTGGCTCTTTTTTGGACGCAAAGACGACAATGAAGAGAAAATGCGCAGGCAACAATTAGAGTGGCTATTCAAAAGTGGAATGAACCTTGAGGGTTCCTGGCTCTTTCTAATAGTTTCCCCCCCCGTTGACGGGGGGGGAAGGGGGGGGGCCCTTGACCTGAACGCTGAAAGTTTAACAAAGGCAAAGAGTATCTATCGAGAAGCATTTGAGAATCGACAGAAACTTATGCAAGAAGCCATGTCGTTTGACAACCCGCAAGAGCAGATGAGAGATATGTTCATGAAAATTATGGAGGCTGATAGAGCTTTCTCCGACAAATTGCGAGACATCTTCACTAATGAACAGTTTACAAAATTCGATGAATGGCGAATGAAACAGAATCCCTGGATGCGTCAGGATATGGGTGGGCCGGACCGGTCGCCTGACGAGCCTACATCTTTTACAAGGGGCAACTGTGCGTTCATTTACGTGCCGGCTGATGGGAAGGAAATCACGGTTTTTGACCATGTCAGGATAAATCAACGCAAAGGTGGATTCAAAATTCGCTTCCATAAAGACCAAACTCTACGCGATATGACTACTATCAATGTTATCTGTGAATATGAACCCAGGTTTGCGCTATCGGAGCCACTTTCGTATGAACTCTACCGAATGGCAGGTGTGCCAGCGGAATTGACCGAACACATTCGCCTCTGGATAGATGACAAGTTGCAAGGTTACTACCTTTCTATCGAACAACCCAACAATGCTTTCCTCAGACGAAATAAACGCGATGATACGGGGAATCTGTATAAATTGCTCTGGTATGAGGAGGGAATTTTCCGAAAGCATGAAAAGAAAACAAACCCTTTGACCGGACATGACGATATTGTTAATCTGATAAATGGTTTGAATGAAATGAATGGGAAGGAACAGTGGGAATACATCCAAAAACACATCAATGTCGAAGAATTTATCAACTATTTCGCCGTCAATATGTGTATCTCAAACTGGGATGGTTTTTTCAACAACTATTTTACATATCACGACATCAACGGAACGGGGAAGTGGGAAATATACCCCTGGGACGAAGACAAAACCTGGGGATTCCATGATGGCGCCTCTCCTCCGTACGCTTTCTACGACATGCCGCTCACGTTTGGGATGAACGGCGACAAACCTCCGAGAAAGCTGGGATTTCAATTGTTCGGCGGACAAGGAGGGCCTGGAATGTGGGGCGGACCGGGCACGCCGGAGTGGTGGCGTCCAGCCGGTTACTTCTCTGGCCCGGTGCTTGCAAACCCATATTTTCGGAGACAATTTCTGACTCGTCTTAAAGAGATATGCTTGACCATATTCACCGAAGAAAAGTTTTTCCCAATTATCGACGCTATGGAAAAACGTCTGGAACCTGAAGTCCGCATCCGCGCCGAAGCCCTTAACCAAAACTCCTCCCAGGCGCTCAGCAGCTTTCACGAAAATATGCAATCCTTCCGCGCCCAGGTCACCAACCGCCGGAAGTTTATACTTTCGCAGCCGGAGATACGGTCGCTGGGAAAGTGAACGAAAGTCAGAAGGCAGAAGGAAACCCCACGTTCGGAAATGGGAAGTAGGAAGTCGAAGAGGGGCAAGATGGCAAGGAGACTAATAATTTCTTGCCCCCATGCGCATCAAGTTAAGGGCAATCACGTAGATATGATGTTGTTCCTCCCCCTTGACGGGGGAGGTTAGGTGGGGGTGAAATCGGCACTCTCGCTTTTTTCACCCTCCCCTAACCCCTCCCGTCAAGGGAGGGGAATTGATGAGAACCCTTAAGTTGATACACATGGGGCTAATAGTTTCTTGCTAATAGTTTCTTGCCCTCTTGCTTCCTTGCCATTCTCCTTTCATCTTCCACCTTCCTCAACCTGACGTTGCTATGACAACCGGGACTTGAGAGCATCCATCAAACCATCTGGTGGCTCAAAAGGGAGAGATATGGGAGCATTTTGGAGTGCGCTTGCGTAAACCCCCAGGATGATATTGAACTTAACCAGCGCACGTTCTAAGCGTGTCGGATGCAGATTGTTCGGGTCTTTCACCCAATCAAACGCCGCGTCGGTTAATCCTGCTTGCCCTAATACATCCTCGGCACCATAATCGTGAGTCCCGCTTTCATAACCGCCCTCCGGAGTGCTACGTTCCCAACTAATCATCGTCCACTGAACAAATCCACGTGTACCATAAACAGAGATGCGTTTATAATTGCTCGGTGCAACCGCTCCACAAAGCAACTGAGCGCGCACTCCATTTTCAAAAGTAATCGCAGCTTCTGCCACATCTGGGGAAGGTTGGTGTGTAGGAATATTCTTAGCGCCTGAGACATTTCCAAACACACTGGTAGGGGCAACAAAACCATTGTAAGATTGTGCTAACTCTAACACGTGTACCCCCTGGTCGATTATCGTCGAGCGTGCGCTGATGTCTATGAATCTTATTTCCCCGATGCGTCCTTCGGCGACATCACGTTTCAATTCTAAGTTGCGGGGGTGAAAATGAAGCTGGGTATTCACAACGAAATTGGTTTTACATTTCGCGTTTAATTCACGAATCTGTCGCCAATCTTCTCCTTGAATTGCGATGGGTTTTTCAACAATCGCTACTGGCACTTCATGTTCGGCAGCAATTGTCATCAATTCGACGCGTAGTGTTGGCAAAGTAACAATATGCAACAAATCCGGACGTTCTTTATCCAACATTTCGTGAACGTCCGTGTAACGGGTTTCAATGCCGAAGTCCTTGCCGAACGCCTGGAGGCGTTCTTCGTTCAAGTCACAGATAGCAGCAATCTTGCCGTTTTTGACATATTTATAAGCCTGGGCATGTCCACGGGCACGCGGACCACAGCCTAAGAAACAAGATTTATACATGGTAGTTTTTTCCTTTCCAAACTTTTCTTCCAACTTTTTCTTAAAAGTTTAATCAAAAGAAATAATTGGAAGCAGTGAGTTGCACTTCCATCCTTGTTCAAGGATGAACTTGTCGAAGCTCAATACGTTTGAGGTTCATCAATGCGCCTTTTGCAATCTCAACCGGGCGGACGATGAGTGTTTGTTGACCAGCCTTGAGTTTGAGTATTCCAGGCTGTTCGATGGTAAAGGTTCTCCAATTGCCTGTGGCGCGAACTTTGCCTGTCAGTTTCGCATCTCCCATCTCCACTGCATAGGTGCTTCCCGCCTGTCCGGGGGCACAACCTACGGTCATTTCAACCAGATAATCGCCAGCCTTTTCGACAGAGAAATCCCAACTGACATAATCAGCAGGATTAACCCAGAAACCTATATAGTCTCGGATTTGAGCGGTTTCATACATCACTTTTTCGCCGTGCATCGTCGCCAATCCCGCTGGCAGTAAAATACAGGCTTGCTGGTATGAGGTGGATTTTCCCAGCGGTTTCTCGGCAGGCTCAAACGCCAACTCAAAGTCCCAATTGACGTTCTGATTATCAAACGGCGGAGCATCTAGCGTAATGGTTGTCCCATCCTGAACCACATCCAGAAGATGATTACCATTCACGAAAGTAGCTGTTTTCAATAAGGCTTTTGGCCCTTCAAACGCAATATGCTTGCTTGCTTTGGTGACCTTTACGAGCAGCACATTGTCTTTGGATTCCAGATATCCAAATTCGGTTTTAGTTGATATTTGGGGTAATTTTTTCTCTTGAGACATATTACAATATCCTTTTTGTTTTTCATCGTATGCCCGCTGGTAATGGAAGACAGCTTTCCTTCCATTTGCTCCAGCAAAGGTTGTTTGCGGGCTTCGTTAAGAAATTTAGGAAAGGGAAAGAAACACTTTTTTAGATTTTCTTCCTTTCCTTCCCTTCCATCCTTTCCCCGTGACTCCAGCGAAAACACAGTATCCATTAGTTTTTTCAATTCATTTCTTCTGCTCTGGAAAAGGAGCGCGAATATCGTAACGTCCCTCTTTCAACACCGGGAGCGTTCCATCTTCCACCATCAAATCGAGCGGCGATTCTCTGGTTTTAAGTGGCATGATGACCACATTTTTGATACGCAATGACTCGTATATCGCCATCATAATTTCCATCGTATATCGTGCTTGCCGCCCGCTACTTCGGTGTTCAGGAATCTTTCCCTCCATCCAATCAATTAATTCTTGGAACTGGTCGGTTTCTACTGGAGGTGGCGTAATCTCTTGCCAGCCGCTCACCTTGTCATTCTGGAGCAACACAACGCCGCCTCCTCCAGTTGTGATTTTCCCCTCGGTACCAGTAACTCTTGGCAGTGTAACTCTCGGCTCGGGTAGGTCTCCTTCATAGATTCCTCTTGCCCCGCCTTCAAAACAGACAAGTCCCATGCACAAATCTTCACAAGGACTGCGACGTTCCCATCTGTCGGTGGTGCGCGACGTTTGCCCTATCACCCAAAGCGTTTCGCCATCTGATAAAGTGTATCGCCAGCCATCAATAGCATGCGTGCCTGTATTGAGCAGCCCGGCGTTGCGCTTCGCTATATGATGAAGCAATATCGGTTGTCCAATAGCTCCATCAGCGACAAGTCTTCGTATCTCAGTATTTGCCGCATTGAAGCGTCCATTATGCCCAATGACCAACCTGGCGCCATTTTTTTCGCACGCTTCAATCATATCATCTGCTTCACCCAAAGACGCGGACATCGGTTTTTCACCGAGGATTCCTTTGACGCCGGCGTTTGCCGCCGCGACAGTAATCTCGGCGCGAACGCCTTGCCACGTCGTGATACTAACGATGTCCAAATCCTCTTTCTTTAGCATCTGGTTGTAGTCGGTATAAACTGCGGGAATGGAAAATTCTTCAGCGAGTTTTTTAACTGATTGTTCGTTAATATCCATTGCCGCGACAAGTTCTGTTCTTGGATTTTGGGTATAGGCTCTTGAATGGGAATGTCCCATGCCGCCGCATCCAATAACACCGACTCGATATGTTTTAGCCATTAGTTTGCCTCCTCTTTTTTGTATTAAAGTTTCTTAGACCTAACGCGACTTCATTTTCCCCCACGTTACTGCCAGTTTCCCTGAAACTTCAACAGCTAATATCTCTTTAGAGAAAATCAAATCGCCATAACTTAATGGGTCCCAGGCGCCTCCGGGTATCCATCCTATCTGGTGTTCCCGCGTGCCATTTTCGCAATCGTTGGCATGGAAACTTAAACCGATAAGAAGCCCATCTTTGGCTTTGAACTTTGTCCCCTTTCCGGGTTTTGCAGGATTATCTTTTGTAGGGTCAATGGCAACTTCGTAGATATACTTAGCCCCCTCGTTTAGCACCACCCACTCGCAATTATCTTTGTCGCCCGCAGCGGAGATTTCTTTGCCATTGGCAGCAAGCGTCCACTGAACTAAATCATCCGCGACCATACTGTTGTCAAAGTCGAACATGAACTCCACGCTGTCGTCCTCCCACCATGTGTCATTGGCTGGGTGAATATCCTGAAGTTTATCATCGCTGATTTCTACCGCGAAGTAAATTCGATGTGGCTCCGATTCGCTCCAGGCAACCTTGCCACTGCCGGTAAAATCGTTCGGTTTTGGAATTGCATTACCTACATCTTTGAGTTCATCAAAGGGGACGGCTTCTACTTGCTTCCACTCTCTTAAATTGCCATCAACCTTGAAATTGACTATCTGTTTCGCGATGTATTGCTTGGCTCTTTTGGGGGCAGCATAAGTGGAAGGCAAAACCAGTATAGTTGCTATGAAGAGAAATACGATAACCGTCCAAAGACTATGCCGTTTCATTTTGCATTCTCCTTTCAATATTAACTTGACTTTGGTAAATAGAAACGAAATTGTGAATGGGAACGACAAGGGGGCAAGACGGCAAGACGGCAAGAAACTATATTTAGCCATCTTGCCGTTTAGCCGTTTTGCCATCTTGCCACTCTCCGAAGACGAAGGAAAAAATCAGTTTTTTGGAAAAACCTGGTTTCGTCTGTGCCCTAAAAGTCAATGTTACTAAGAATTGCGCTTTAATTATGTTCTTTTAACCGCAGAGAACGCAGAGGAGACGCAGAGTTCGCAGCGAAATAATTTTTGTTTTTCTCTGCGTCCTCCGCGCCGTCTCAGCGAACTCTGCGGTTGGGAAAAGGCGGTTAAAACAAGGTGGAGCAGGAATGAATTCTTAGTAGCATTA
>Ga0194113_10001784_pt1 | contig 29412 bp, 23 predicted proteins | sample TA2MahC200mmetaG_FD_146193 | JGI IMG/M metagenome (GOLD analysis project Ga0194113, IMG submission 146193) | Freshwater microbial communities from Lake Tanganyika, Tanzania - TA2015017 Mahale Deep Cast 200m | ecosystem: Environmental > Aquatic > Freshwater > Lake | place: Tanzania: Lake... | reverse complement strand
CCTCCAGCTTGCGCAGGCGGGCGTGCGTGGCGGGTGGTGATAGATTCACTTTGCGCGCCAGGTCGGCGTTGCTGATGCGCCCTTCCTGCTGCAAGACCTCCAGGATTGCCACATCGGTCGGATCCAGCTGCTCCATATAAATAGCATACCAATACTTGAGGCAATTGTCAATAATTGTTTTGTATAATTATAAAAATACAGAATGATAAAAGGCATAAAATAATTTAAAACGAATATCATTAACCAAAGGGACACCGATTGGATTGGTGGATGAAGGTTTATTCGAGGCGATTGTCCTGGATAGGGCAGCTTTGGCAGTCAGCAGGATTGTTGTGATGACGAAAATCCCTGGTGAACCAACCTTGACAAAATCCAACGGAGAGCCTATCATCAGGTTACATATTCTCACTAAGTGAGCATTTGCTCAATAATTCACCATGAAACAATCTGTACACCTGCTCACCAAGATCGCTGTCCTGTACTACCAGGTGGGGTTGACCCAGGAAGAAGTAGCCAGCCGCCTGGGAGTATCTCGCCAGACTGTCGGGCGCTGCTTACAGCAGGCTCGCCGGCAAAAATTGGTACAAGTCAATATTCAATCGCCCTTGTTCTATTGTACTGAACTTGAGATGCTGCTGGAGCAGAAGTTTGCTTTGCTGGAGGCAATTGTGGTTGCGCCACTGATGGAGACAGAAAATTCCGTCAAAGAAGCCCTGGGCGCGGCAGCGGCGGAGTTTATCGCCAGGCGGGTGCAAGCGGGTGACATCCTGGGCGTTGCCTGGAGCAGCAGCGTGTTAGCAGGCGCAGAACGTTTGCCGCCGGTAAAATGTGCGGATATCACCGTGGTTCAATTGAACGGCAGCCTTGACCGGGCCGCCTACTCCACCCGGGCAGAGGTGATCGGGCATCACATTGCCCAGGCGTTTTCCGGTAAGCAAGTGACGATAGCCGCTCCGCTGGTGGTGGACCGCCCGGATATCTTGACCAGCCTGGCAAGCGACACGCGCATCGCTTCGGCTCTTCACCTGGCTCACCACGCTTCGTTTGCCATATTTGGTATTGGAGATATTTCTACCCAATCTTCGCTGTATAAAACCGGTTATATGGACGATAACCTGCTGGCTCGTTTGCAAGCGGTTGGTGCAGCAGGTGAGATTTGTGGCCGATATTTTAATGACCAGGGAGAGATTTGCTTGCCGGATGTGGATGAGCGCACACTGGCTGTCACACTATCCAGCTTGCGGCGCAAAAAGATCTCACTGGCGATTGCTGGTATGCCGCATAAAGCCCGGGCAATCCTGGCGGCGCTGCGGGCGGGTTATTGTAACGTGCTGGTTACTGATGAAGCCACCGCCAAAATGATTGCCGCGGCGACATGAATTTTGCCTGCAAAGCTGTATTTATCTTTCAACAAACATAGAGAGGTATTCACAATATGACCAAAATTACAATTGTAGGTGCAGGTTTGATGGGCAGTGCGACTGCGTATCCACTGGCGGATAATGGGCACGATGTCCGCCTGGTGGGAACGCACCTGGACGGTGAAATCATCCGGGAATGTAAAGGCAGGCGGTATCACCCGCGCTTGAAACGACTGCTGCCCGCTGGAGTTATCCCTTACTACATCGAGGAACTTGAGCAGGCGCTAGAGGGTGCGGAGATTATCGTCAGCGGGGTGAATTCTCACGGCGTGCATTGGATAGGCAAAACCCTGGCGCCATATCTCAAGCCTGGGCAGATGATCATTGCGGTTACCAAGGGGTTGGAATTGAATGAGCAGGGGGTGCTGACCATACTGCCAGATGTGTTGCGCAGCGAGTTACCCGAGGCAATCCGGCAGCAAGTGGCGCTTGCAGCCATTGGCGGTCCATGTATCGCCGGGGAACTGGCAGGGAAGAGACACAGCCTGGTGGTGTTCGGCTCGCGGGATGCGCAGGCGGTTGAAAGATTGGCAGCTACATTTCGCACCTCGTACTATCATATTTGGACCACCACGCACCTGGAAGCTCTGGAGTATTGCGCCGCGTTGAAAAATGCCTACACCATGGGGGTGGGATTGGCGGCAGGTATCCTGGAGAACGCCGGTGGAAAAGATAGCGCCGAGGCTGGTATGCACAACCTGGCAGCGGGTCTATTTGGCGCGGCGACGACTGAAATAGACCGCCTGCTGCAAATTGCCGGTTTAGATCGTTCCTTTGCCTGTGGATTGCCTGGCGCCGGTGATATGTACGTGACCTGCGTGGGAGGTCGCACCATTCGCCTGGGGACACTGCTGGGTAAGGGGCACTCTTACCGCGAAGCCCGCGAGATCATGGCAGGTGAGACGTTGGAAGGCGCCCAGATTGTGACGGTCATGAGCCAGGCATTGCCCCGGTTGGTACAGCAAGGCATGTTGGGGGCAGATGAATTGCCTTTCATGCGGGCATTAATAGCTATTGTGGTGCATGGTAAGGCAGTGCATTTACCGTTGGAGGAATTTTTCGGCGGTGCGGGACGGTTGTAGCAATCAAGCACCCGTGAGCGGAACACCTATGAGTGATATGCTTCCAGGCGCGGAGATGACAGGGGCGATATTTCGATCCGGCGCGGAGTTGTTGTCAGCCGCCATGCAGGGTTGTGTCTCTCCAGTGCCAGTTTTTGCGCAAATCCATGAATTTGTGGCGCATAATCGAAAGATCCCCAACCACGTATTTTACTGCCAGCCGCAAGTGATGGTGCCGGCGATGCTGGAGGTGCAGGCTGAGGTGGGACTGGATGTTGCGACGCTAACCTATGACATCTACAACATCGAAGCCCAGGGATTGGGACAAAAGATCGTTTTCAGCGACCAGCATACCCCGGATATCGACCGCTCCCAGCCACTGGTAAAGGATGAGGCTGACCTGCGGCTGGTGCGAACGCCAGATTTTGCCAGCCAGGGACGCTTTTCGATGGTGGTCGAGAGCCTGCTGTTGTTTCAGAAATTGACCGGTGTCCAGCCTGCCCTGCGCTTCTGCGCGCCGTTTTCATTGGCTGCCAACATTCGAGGGATAGAGCAGTTCATCCTGGATATTTATGAACGACCGGTCTTTGCGCGTGAGTTGCTGCGCCGGGTAACAGAGGAGGTGCTGGCGCCTTTTCTGTTATTCCAGAAAGCCCACCTGCCAACCGCCGAGACTGCATTGGGGGCCGATGCTTTGGCTTCGCTGCCGATTGTTAATATCGAAATCCTGAGGGAATGGTGTGCGCCTTATATCCTTCAGCTACGAAAACTGACTGGCTTGAATGTGGTGGTGGAAAACTGGGTCGGTGAGCGATTCTTGAAAGATCCTGTTCGCATGCTGGACTTGAAATTAAGGGTTGCCGGTGAGGCGATCCAGGGGCAGGATCCGGATGTTGAAAAAATTGGAGCAGAGTTCTACAAGGCATATGCCCAGGCGCATCAAGTAGCCCTGGTATTGGGGGTAGGCGCGGCGTTTTTGAATGCCGCGGCACCACAGGAGATCAGTCACCGGGTGCAGCAGTATGTGCAAACCGGGGCGCGCGGCGGTCGCTTTGCTTTATATCTATGCAACATCAGCGCTTCCACGCCGCCCGAAAATTTGCGGGCGGCAATCCTGGCAGCGCATGAATCGCAAGGCGATGATGGTTAGCGCATCTACGATTAACGATTATCTACAGTAAAAACGCTGCCCGTCCGTGAACCAGGCGGGCAGTGTTTTCTGGGTTCCATGGTGACGGGGAGCAAATCTGCCGGTTGGTAACGTCACTCTTCTCCCACGCTGTGGGTGGTGGTGTGGTGCAATGGCAGGTATCCCTGTTGGGAGTATTCTGCGGTGGGGAAGGTGGCTTCATCGGGTTTATCCGATAACCCAAAGAGCAGCGCCCCCTGTTGGCGCCATGCTAAAGCCAGGGCACGCACTTCCTGAGTGATGACGATCTCTTCCGCCAGCAACTGTTCCACCGGCGCTGTATCTGGCAGGTGACCCATCTTGCCGATGGTGTTGCGATACTCATTATAGCGGAATGCCTTAAAGGGAGTAGGATCGCCCCTTTGTACGTTACCGAAAATTTCCTCGTGGATTGGTAGAAGGGTTGGCGCAAGGCGGGCTTTTTCCACATCCACCTGCAGGATAAATTGCTGGAAGGAGAGCAGCTTGCGTTGATGGATGGTCCTGATGACGTCGTCCAATTCGTACATCTGGCTGCCCAGCACCAGGCAGATATATGCCAGGTAATCCTGGTTATCCGCCGTGAAGGGGTGGTATTCCTGTTGTTTGAGGGTATCGTAGGCTTGCAGGAAGAGCGGTAGGTTAAAGGAGTCGCCCAATAACCTCTCCACCGTATCCTGTACCGCCTGGACGCGCGCCTGGTCGATGGTGTGGGCGTTGCGGCCACGCGCGCCCAGGATGGTTTTATCCATATCGAGAAGCACCGCCGTGGACGAGTCGATTGGGAATCCTTGCTGCTCGCAGAAGTGGTTAAAGGATTGCTCCCCCAAGCCGGCCAGGGCGTTCCAACGATTTGCCAGGAACATGCTTTGCCCGCCTGGAAGTTGAACGTGCTGCACGTTGAGCGGTTGCTGGTTTTCCTCGCCAATGAAGATCAATCCAGGCAGCCCCCCTGCCTGGCAGATATTGGCAAAGGCCGTGGTGTCATTCATGCGGGTATCGCCGATGAACACCAGGCGCTTGAGCGGGAGGTTGTGAGCATCTAACTGGTGTGCCTCTTGCAGCAGATGGACAATCACGCGGGCGTAATCTGCCTCGCTCTTACGGGGGATGACACCTGCACGCAGCCCCACCTGAGTGGCAATCTCTGCCAGCCCGGGCAACCTGGGATCGGCAGGCGACAGGTTGCGGTAGACAATCCGGTCTCCCAGGAACTCGCTGACGGCGCAACGACCATAGGATTTCATGGTGGTTTACCCTTTGGCGAGAAACGCGGCGATGCGTTCCAGCCCGCGGTCGATATTCTGCGGCGTGGTAGCAAAGCACAGGCGCAGATACCCTTCGCCGTGGCTGCCAAAATCGGTGCCGGGCAATACGGAAACGTTCGCCTGTTCCAGGATCTGGTTGGCAAGCTGGCGCACAGGTACACCAAAAGATTTGACATTGGGGAAGGCGTAAAACGCGCCCTGCGGTGTGAGGCAGTGCATGCCGGGGATGGCGTTTAGCCCGGCGATGATGCGGTCACGGCGGCGTTGGAATTCTGCCACCACGGCATCCACCGGCGCCTGGCTGGCGGTGATGGCTTCGATACCAGCGACCTGGGTAAAGCCTGCCGTGCAGCCCACCGAGTGATTGAGCAGCAACTCTACCCGTGAGGCGAGTTTTTCTGGCATAATGGCATATCCCAAGCGCCAACCAGTCATGGCGTAGGTTTTGGAGAAGCCATCCAGGATGATGGTGCGCTCTGCCATGCCGGGCAGCGAGGCGATGCTGGGAACGCTCTGGTTATCGTACACCAGGCGGCTGTAAATTTCATCCGAAAGCACCCAGCAATCGTGGCGTATGGCAGCCTGGGCGATGTGCTGCAAGTCCTTTAGCGGGATCACCCCACCGGTGGGGTTGGCGGGTGTGTTCAGGATGATCATGCGGGTGCGGTCACTCACCAGGCGGTCGAACGCTTCCAGGTCAAAGGAAAATCCATTCTCTTCATCCACTGGCACCGGCACGGCTTTTCCGCCCACCACACCGATCATGGCGGCATAGGTGGGGAAACCGGGATCGGGATACATGACTTCATCGCCAGTTTCCACCACGGCCATCGTGGGAAAGAACAAACCGGGCTTGGCGCCGGGACCTACCACCACCTGGGCGGGGCGAAATTCCATCCCGCGGCGTTGCCCGGCGTCTTCGGCGATTACCTGGCGCAAACGCGGCAAACCAGCAGAGGGGGTGTAGCGGGTGTGACCGGCAGCAATGGCTTCCATGCCCTTGATGCGGATATGATCATAGGTTTGAAAATCTGGTTGGCCAATTTCCATGTGAATGATGTCACGTCCCTGGGCTTCCAGCGCCTGGGCTTTTGCCATCATCACGTATGCGCCTTCGGCTTCCAGGTTCTGAACACGATTTGCGATATACATACTGACTGCTCCTTTTAATAATTGAGGACGCCACCCGGCAGGCTACCCTGCCAGGTGATTCATCCGATCTTACGATAGTTAGAGTTTTGGTAACACAATGGTTTGCTGTTTCTGGTATTTACCCTTTTTATCGGCGTAGGAGGTGGTGCACATGTCATCGCCTTCAAAAAACAGCACCTGGGCAATGCCTTCATTGGCATAGATTTTGGCAGGCAAAGGGGTGGTGTTGGAGATTTCCAGGGTCACAAATCCTTCCCACTCCGGCTCGAACGGGGTGACGTTGACGATGATACCACAGCGGGCGTAGGTGCTTTTCCCAACGCAGATGGTCAACACCTGGCGGGGGATGCGAAAATATTCCACGGTGAGTGCCAGGGCAAAGGAGTTGGGCGGGATGATGCAGATATCCCCTTTGTAATCCACCATCGACTTCGGGTCAAAGTTCTTGGGGTCGACCACTGCTGAGTAGACATTGGTAAAGATTTTGAATTCATCCGCCACGCGGATATCGTAGCCATACGAGGATACTCCATAAGAGATCACTCCATTGCGTACCTGGCTTTCCTCAAACGGTTCGATCATGCGCTGCTCTTCGACCATTTTGCGGATCCAGTGATCTGGTTTTAATCCCATGCATACCTCCAAAAAGATTTAAGATCAAAAAAGCCTGTGGCTTATTCTACCTGGATGATTAAATAAGTCAACCTGCCTGGTTGGATGGTGACGATAAATTCTTCCGGACGGGCATGGACAAACACCATGCGGTAGTTGCCAGGGTTCAATTCGCCAGCGCCGAAATTTTCGTTCCAGGGTTGCTGCCCGGTCATGGCCGGGTCTTCGTAGGTGCGCAGGTATATTTTGGCGCCATTCGCAACACCCGCGTCATCCAGCGGCTGCAAGACGATGTTGTCGATGACTTGCAAGACACCCTGGTCGTCGACAAAACGTCCGGCGAGCACTCCGGTGGGCGGAGATTGCTGGCTTGCCAGGGGCTTCAGCCATAGCTCTGGGTTGCGAGAGGCATTGTACTGGTTCTCACCATAACGCACTTCGAAGTGTAGATGGGTGCCGGCAGCCACACCACCCAGCCCAACCTCTCCAATTTTATCTCCCGCTTTGACCATATCATCGATAGTAACGTTCATGGAAAGCAGGTGACCATACAAAGTGAAAATCACGGGCGAAAAGCTTCCCAGGTGGTGTTCGATGACCACCAGCTTGCCATAAAAATTGGTTTTGGCAGCGTATTTCACTTCTTCATCTGTTCCGGCAACCATCACCCGCCCGGCGGCGGCAGCCAGCACCGGAACACCGGCGCGGTTGATAAATTCCACACCATGATGTGGCTCCCGCTGGTTGTTCTGGGTGCTACCGTAGCGGTAACTCGGCTCTACGGTATCGGTGCCCGGGGGCTGGATGGGTCTGCTGAGCGGAAAATCAAAGGCGTACAGGCAGATTTCCGGCATCCGCCTGGGGACGTAGGTGCCGCTTTGAGCGGAGGCTATGCGGCATTCGAGCAGCCCCAACGGGTGCAGCGTGGGTGTGGCGCTACTGGTGGGTTGGTGCGGGGGGAGCGGGGATGGTGAAGCGGTGAACGGGGTTACGGAAGGCAGGCGGGCAGTTGGAAGGCTGCTGGGGGTAAGGGTAGTTGCCGCGGCAGGCAAACCCGTCGCCTGGGTGGTTGGATAGGCGGCAGCCACGCCGGTACATGCGCTGCCGGTTGCCAGGAATGCCATCCCCAGCAGGATGGCTGCCAGCCGCTTATGCCTCATCAGGATGTCAATCCTCCGCGTTGCTGTAGTTGGTGATGAATTTGTTCTTCGATGGCATTGGCTTGCGCTTGCAGGTTTTTAAGTTCGGCGAGCAAGCTGGTGCCTTGAGTATTGCCCGGCAGGCTCAGTAGGTTGATGCGCACGTTGTATCCGGCGCCGGTCAGGGCGGCACGCGCCTGGGCGGCGGCGCTGGCACCATCACTGATGGCGTTCAGGTTACCCTGGGCAATCACTTCACTTGCCAGTTGCATGACCTCGACGGACTGGCGGGCAACCTCCAATGGCACGCGGGCAGCCTGCAAGGTGGCAGCTTCAATTGCCTGGGTTCTTTGCTCCTGTTCCTGGGGGCTGTCTTTGGGTAGCTTGAAGGCTTGCATCACCGCTTCAAAGGCGGCGGCGTCTTCCTGGATGGCGCGGCTCAAGCTGGCGCGCAGCGCCTCTGCCTGCTCCAGGATGCTTTTCATGCGTTCTTCCACCGTGGCGTATTTCTTTTTACCGATGGTGAGGCGAGCGACCATTGCCACCAGGGCAGCGCCTGCTGCGCCGCTGCAGGCAGAGGCGGAGCCCCCACCCGGTGCAGCGGTACCGGCTGCCAGGGCGTCCAGGAAGGGTTGTGGCGAGCTGGCTTGATCTTTGCCTGTTTCGTGCATGGCAGCGTCCAGGCGTTGTTCAAACACCTGCTGCGGTTCGAACTGGTCTAGCTGCATGTACCAGACGGCTGCATCCACCAGCGCCGCCTGGGGGATCAAGCCCACCAATTCGCTGTGGTGCAGAGCCACGCCATAACGGGCAGCTTCACGGCGTATCATTTCTACCACGCGAGCGATGGGCGTCTCCCGGAAGTTGGTCAGGTTCATGGATACCTGGGCGCGCCCTTCCACCAGCAATCCCAGCGCTTTGACATACCGCATCCCGCCCGTGGAGTGGCGAATGGCGCGGGCAATCTTTTTGGCGATCTCGACATCTTCGCTTGCCAGGTAAACATTGAACGCTACCAGAAACTGGCGCGCGCCGATCACCGTGGCACCGGCTTTTCCCAGGTGGCCAGGACCAAAATCTGGCTGGCGTTCCGGGTTGGTTTCTATTTCTTGCTTCAAGCCCTCGTACTGACCGCGGCGCAGTATTTCCAGGTTACGCCGTTCGGGGCGGCTGGCGGCTTCCTCGTACAGGTAGACCGGAATTCCCAGCTCTTCACCCACCCGTTTGCCCAATCGCCGGGCAATCTCCACACATTCCTGCATGCTGATGCCTGAGATGGGGATAAATGGCACCACGTCGCTGGCGCCGATGCGGGGATGCTCGCCGGTGTGCTGGTCCAGGTCGATCAGCTCGGCAGCTTTGGCAATCGCTCGAAAGGCAGCTTCTTCCACCTCAGCGGGGGAGCCAGCAAAGGTTAGCACAGTGCGGTTATGATCCAGGTCGGAGTGCCGGTCTAGCAGGTGCACGCCGGGTACGGATTTAACCGCCTGCATGATGGCTTCCACCACCTGCGGGCGGCGGGCATCGGAAAAATTGGGTACACATTCCACGATTGATTTGGGCATGATCATTCTATCCTGACGGTATTGTTGATTTTTTTTACAGGCTACGCTGTGGTTCACAGTGTAAGATGCTGCCAGCGGGCAGGCTGGCACGCCGTAATTATACCCGCGCTTGCCGTTGAAGCGAGTGTAGCAAAAGCCATTTTAGATTTTTTGATCTGCATGCTGAGCCACCCTCCTTTCGTCACTGCGAGGTACGAAGCAGTCTCCTCCTGGCAACCGGGAGCTTGCTTCGGCAAAGAGCGCCTCGCAAAGACGGTGGAGAAGCAGGCTGGTTGCAGGTTGCCCGCCCCGACCGTCACTGCGAGGCACGAAGCAGTCTCCTCCTGGCTGCCGGGAGATTGCTTCGGCAAAGTGCGCCTCGCAAAGACGGTGGGGTGTCTTGCCTGGAAGATCGCGCGGTTGCCATTCGGGTATTCGTGGCAGGTTTTCCCCCAGCCCGCAGGGCTTTCATGTACTGAGGCAGGACTTTAGTCCGCCGTCGTTGCGTGTGACTGGCTAAACACCAAGACACCAAGACACGAAGAATGCTTCCTGCAATCCTTGGTGTCTTCGTGTCTTGGTGTCAAATACCCCGCTCGCTGCCGGGAGATTGCTTCGGCAAAGTGCGCCTCGCAAAGACGGTGGGGTGTCAGGTTGCGCGGCTACCATTCGGGTATTCGTGGCAGGTTTTTCCCCAGCCCGCAGGGCTTTCATGTACTGAGGCAGGACTTTAGTCCGCCGTCCTTGCGTGTGACTGGCTAAACACCAAGACACCAAGACACGAAGAATGCTTCCTGCAATTCTTGGTGTCTTTGAGTCTTGGTGTCAAATACCTTGGCAGTCGACGGGAGATTGCTTCGGCAAAGAGCGCCTCGCAAAGACGGTGGGGTGTCAGGTTGCGCGGCTACCATTCGGGTATTCGTGGCTCCATTCGTGGCTGGTTTTTTCCCAACCCGCAGGGCTTTCATGTACTGAGGCAGGACTTTAGTCCGCCGTCCTTGCGTGTGACTGGCTAAACACCAAGACACCAAGACACGAAGAATGCTTCCTGCAATCCTTGGTGTCTTCGTGTCTTGGTGTCAAAAAGGCTGGTTTGCTACCGGGAGATTGCTTCAGCAATGTTCGGCTGACCCTCTCGACATTGGTGAAAAGGGTAAAAGAGAAATTTATTTCCCAGAACTGTAAACCGACAAACATGGGGAAGCGTGTGAAGCGTGATCCTCACGGTTGGGATTGGGGCTGGCGGGGTGCGAATATCCGGATCACGGAGCCAAGACGGCAGGCTGATGGGCGCGGGGTGGGTGGGTACTCGATATATTGGGAGGCGTCGAAGCTGCTCATCCGAAGGCGCATGAACCTGCTCTCGATCAACAGAAAATCAGCTTCGTGCTGCCATTGTCGGTCCAATTCCTGGTTCCACAAGCCGTATTTGAGAAGCGTATCTGCATCACCATCCAGGAAAAAGGAGTAATCGCCGTTGATTTGTGCGGGATACAGTTTAACGCCTTGCAGGTAAAGCAGGGGAACGACTGAATCGCCACCGCGCCAATACACTATTGACCCGGGTGGGATGAGCTCTGCCAGGTGTTCCCCAACCATGCGGTAAGATTGCGGCTGGTTGCCGCCACAATCATAGGTGTATCTTCCATTACCAAGCCAGGGGGTGGGGGAAAGCAACCCACCGGCGATCAGAAAAACCACGGCTGCCAGGTAGGCGAAGGAAGGAGCTGGAAAGGAGAATGCACGCCAGCGATGGATCAGCCAACGGATAACGAGCGTGATGGTCAGCAGCAGCAACCCGGTAATGAAGCCGGTCGCAGCGGCATCCAGGCGACGGATAGCGGCTAAATCAAGATGAAATTTGTTGACGATGATCTGCCAGGGTGCCAGCCAACCAGGGGAGGAGGGGGTAAACTCAAGCAAAGCCCTGGGCAACGGCAGGAAAAGAATGCCGCCTGGCAGCTCTTCAAAACCAGCGTAACCAACTGCAGTGGAAAGCAGCAGGATCAGCAGAATGACCAGCAATTGCTGGAAGCGACTGGTGCGGCGAAGCCAATATCGAGCCGAAAGTATCATCACCAACACACCGCTGATCGAAAAGAATGCCAGGTATCCTTCCAGGCAGAACAAACAGTAGCGTAAAACAAGCACTGCCCAGGCATGAATGGTTAATAAACTGAAAAACAACGCGGAAAGGAAAATGAAGGTGCGTCGCTCAGATGAGGTTTGCCAGCCAGCTTTTCCGGGAACAAGCAACCAGGCGAGAAAAACTCCGGAAAGAGGAATGAAATGGAAGCGTAGGGTTCGGGCAATACTGTACACCTGGTCTGGTAAGGGTTTGCTGAGACTGAGGAAGGGTGTTGCGTGTAGTCTTGGTCGCCAGGCATCCAGAAAAGGTGTCAGGGAGTCTGGCAGCACGCCTGCCCACACCGAGAGAATGCCCGGGAAAAAAGCCGCATGCAGCAGTACCAGGCTCAAACTACTGGTGAGCAGAGCTGCCAGCCCGATTTTTCTTCCGTGTTCCCAGAACAGATATAAGATAAGCAACGGCAGCAAGGGCAGCATATTGACACGTGTCATGACAACCACCGATGCCAGGGCTGAACCGAGCAAGATCTGCCAGGTGGCACGCCGATCACCCAGGGATAAGACCAATACCCAGACCAACAGGCAGGCAACCAATCCCTGTGAGACGGCTGTGCTGTACATTTTTATAACCACAGGATTCAGCGCATAAATCCAGACCGCGCCTGCCGCCCACCAATTGCCTGCCAGGCGGCGGGATACCAGCCAGGTTCCCAGGATTGTCAGCAAGGCGAGCAACACCATGAAGGATCGCCCGCTTTCCAGACCGGGTCCAAACCATTTTTGAATAACACCTGGGATCAGGAAAGCCAGCGGCATATGATTGCTCCAAAAACCATCAGGTTGGTAGAGCTGGTATTCGCCGCTAACCGATAGCAGACCTTTAAGTAAATAAGCGCCTTCATCCAGGTTGGAATCCAGTGTGTGGGAATACCCCCCTGCCTGAAACATGAATACCAGCATCCCAAGAAAAGCCAGGAGCAATGGCAGGCGGGGGTGTTGAACATGCAGCTTAATCCTGTCAGAATTTGTCATTCTTACCTTGAACATGGAACAAACCCGTGGTTAAGACCCATTAAATACTGGTGATATCCTTGTTATACCATGAGCAGGCGAAAAATGTTTGTATTCCGTCATAGCTTTGGTTATAATATTTATAGCCCCATAAAACTCACTACGAAAGCAGGTGAAGCATGCAAATTACAAAGGCGAAGGTTACGCATGTTGAATTGAAGCTACGCCATCCCGTGCGAATGGCAGATGTGGAACGGATCGAGGGCGTCAGTGCTTTTTTTGTGCGCCTGGAGACGCGCCAGGGGCAGGTGGCTTGGGGATGTGGCGTAGCGCATCCTGATTTGACTGGCGAACAGCCCCAAGATGCCCTGCTTGCCTGCCAACGGGCGGCTGAGCTATGCCCAGATTTACCTCCACTCAATGTCGAGTACTGCCTGAGCAGCCTTGCCCAAGCAACGTCTCGTTCTTGCGCCGCCGCCTGCGCGTTTGACCTGGCTTTTTACGATTTAATGGGTTTGATCACTGGGCTGCCGCTCTATCGACTGCTGGGAGGTTTTCGCAACAAAATCCAGACCTCGGTCACCATACCACTGGCAGACGTGCCGGAAAGTGTGGAGCGCGCTTGCGCCTACGCCAAACGCGGTTTCCGCATGTTAAAAATTAAAGGTGGGCAGGATGCAGCGCTGGATGTCCAGCGTGTGCGAGCAGTTCACCGGGCGCTGCCTGATCACATTTTGCGACTGGATGCGGATGGTGGTTACAGTGTGGAAGAGGCTCTGGAAGTGGCACGAGCTTTAAAAAATGAGATTGAGATGCTGGAACAACCTACTGCACCAGCCGACTTGGCGGGATTAAGGGAAGTGACGCTGCACAGCGTTGCACCAGTGCTGGCGGATCAAAGCGTAAGCACGCCGGCATCGGCTTTGGAACTGGCGGCGCATGGTGTGGTAAATGGCATGAGTGTGAAGCTGGCGACGTGTGGTGGGATACGTTGCGCTCGCCAGATCGATACGATAGCTCGTGCAGCCGGGATTGCCACCATGGTCAGTTGCATTGTGGAGCCAGCTTTGCTGATTGCCGCGGGATTAAGCTTTGCCTTGAGCAGCCCCAATGTACGCTATGGTGACCTGGATGGCCACCTGGATCTGGAAAACGACCCCACCGAAGCGGGATTTACATTGGAGGAGGGGTGGTTGGTGGCGCGGGATGTGCCGGGCTTGGGCTGCGGGGTGGCATTTTAATCCAGGTTGGTTGGATAACTGGGTTTTGATACGGGAGAAAACTATGACAGCAATCGTCGATAGTACACCACGAGTGGATGGTTACCGGATGCCTGGCGAGTTTGAGCCACATGCCGGATGTTGGATGCTTTGGCCCCAGCGCTGCGATAACTGGCGAATGGGCGCCAAACCGGCGCAAGCTGCGTTCTCCCGCGTGGCGCAAGCCATCGCTCAATTTGAACCAGTGACGATGGGTGTCTCCGCCAGCCAGTTCCGGCATGCGCGCCACAGTTTGCCAACCGCAGTGCGGGTGGTTGAATTATCCTACAATGATTCCTGGATGCGGGATTGTGGACCAACATTTGTGGTTAACGACCAGGGGGAGGTGCGGGGTGTGGATTGGGATTTCAACGCCTGGGGAGGATTGGAAGATGGGTTGTATTTCCCCTGGGATTTGGATGACCTGGTGCCTGCCAAAGTGTGCGATATTGAGCGTTTGCCGCGCTATAAAGCCCCCCTGGTGCTGGAAGGGGGATCCATCCACGTGGATGGGCAGGGAACTTTGATCACGACGGAAGAGTGCTTGCTGAACCCCAACCGCAATCCACAACTTTCCAAAAGCGTAATAGAGAATACCCTGGCGAACTATTTGAATATCGAAAAAATCATCTGGCTTGGCAAAGGGGTTTACCAGGATGAAACCAATGGGCATGTAGATAACCTGGTATGTTTTGTTCGCCCCGGTGTGGTTGCTTTGACCTGGACGGATGACCCTCATGATCCGCAGTATGAAATCTCCTGTGAAGCATTGGAGCGCTTGTCGACCGCCACCGATGCGCGAGGCCGAAAGCTCGAAGTACATACAATTCACCAGCCGGATCCAGTTCTTATTACGATGGAAGAAAGCCAGGGTGTGGATGTGATCGAGGGAAGCATGCCGCGCAAGGAAGGCGATCGTATGGCGGCATCCTACATTAACTTCTATATAGCCAATGGCGGTGTGGTGGCGCCTTTGTTTGGCGATCCCCATGACCAGCAGGCATTAATCAAGCTGGGAGAACTATTCCCTGAGCGGCGCGTGATGGGAGTGCCTGCGAGGGAAATACTCCTGGGTGGAGGCAATATTCATTGTATTACACAGCAACAACCTGCAATATAAGCTATTTAAAGCATATCGTCTGATATAATGGGCTTAAATCGTTGACAATAGAAGTCAAGATTAATCGTCATTTTCAGACAAAAAAAGGAGGATCTGATGGCAGAAGATACCAGCAAGAAAAGCATTTTTGGTAAGGCTGTGGATGCATTAACCAGTCGAGACGAAAAGGCAGCGTTGGATGAAGCACAACAGCAGTTAGCTCAGGCGCAGGCTGAAGCTGATAAATTGGCGAAGGAACTGGCAGCCATGAAAGCCAGCAGCGGGCAGGCAAGCACCCAGTCTGCCGCTCAAATTCAAGCCGCAAATAAAAAGGCTGCTGAAGCCGAAGCGCAGGTGAAAGCTTTGCAACAGAAGATGGATGCCATGGCTCGCGCCCAGGAGATGGAAGCCAAGCGGCAAGAATTGAATGAACAGATGAAAGCCCAGATTGCTGCCGCAGCCCCGAAATTTATGGCTGAACACACCTTAACAAAGGAAGAAACGCTCAGCCATCTATCGCTGAAGTATTATGGTTCAGCTACCAAACCGTACTGGATGGTGATCTATGAAGCCAATAAAGATGTGATTGGCGATAATCCCAATAAAGTTCATGCGGGTATGGTGGTTAAGATACCGGCGCTGCCGGAAAGCTTGGAGAAGAAGTAGGTGCAGCATGGGTGAGCCAACCTTGGATTTGCTACAAGCATTCCAGGCAGCCAGCAAGGCATTGAAGAAAAACCGCACTGTACTGAATAAAGCGGATGAATATAACCATGATCACGGCGATAATATGGTGGAGATTTTCAAAGTGATCACCCAGGCAATGGAGGAGAAAAAGAATGCCTCTCCGGCAGATCAACTGGCTTATGCCAGTGAACTGCTGCGGGATCGCCAGAGTGGTTCAGCGCGTAATTATTCCCAGGGTTTGGCGCAAGCTGCCGGGCAGGTGGCAGGGAAGGGGTTGAACCAGGAAAGCATTCTGCCCTTGATCCAGCTTTTGTTAAGCGGCGGGCAAGCACCTGCCAGCCAACCTGAAGCCCAACCAGATTTGCTTGGCTCGTTGCTGGGTGGATTAACCGGAAGTGGTCCGTCGTCCTCCAAGGGTGGGGTAGATGCTGCGGATCTGCTCTCTGCTGGTATGGCTTTCATGCAAGCTCGCCAGCAGGGGGAGGGAGGCCTGGAAGCGCTGCTTGGTGCTTTGGTATCTGGGAACCAGGAAAGTGGGCGCAGCTATCGCAATCAGTCAAAGCAGATAGTTGCAGACAATTTACTAAAAAATTTACTACCGCTGATTAGCCAGTAATCAAAGCAGATCGATACCCGTGAAATACATACCAACCTGGGTTGTCTCTGATGCGACAGCCCAGGTTTTGTTTATGGGGAGGTTCGCCAAACACAGGCTTCAATGAGTTGAGACTGGATTGGGTGGGTAATCGCTACCATGCACAGGCTTACCAATTCGTGGTATAAGGTGAGGAGGTAATGCGATGAAAGTCCTTGAATCTACATCTCCTCGTAATCATATGTCATCAAGAATAACTTTGGTTAGATTTCCGCAGCCGGTAAGCGGAAATATCAAGTTCCCGCTTTTATTCTTAAGGGCTATGTTGGTATTTGCCTTAGCCACTTTATTTGCAAGCCTGTTTCAGGGCAAGTCCAACCAGACTGCTGATTCTTTGCAGGTGTGGGGGAAGAAACCAGTGCTGGGATATTTCATGTTGACGGAAAGCCTGGTTGAGCAGCTTCGAGAGGATCAATTATTAAATGATGATGAAATTCGCACGGTCAGCCAGATTGCGCGGCACGAACGGCGCGCGATTAGCCAATTAGAATACGAAAGCAAATTGTATCTATCCAATCCGGCGCTTTCGATAATTGAGCTACGCCAGAGAGTGGCAGAGTATCACTATAATGATACCCTGGACGCAATCCTGAATGATTCACAAATTGCCATGCAAACTGCACTGCCACCAGCACGTTATGCATTGCTGGTGGGATGGATAGAGAAACAGTGGCGGCAAGAACGAGAAAAGCATGGTGCAGCCTTGCCTGCTGCGGCGCGCAGTTATAGCATATTTGCCACGCGCTATGACTCAAAAGGTGCATATGGTGTGGCTTTACCGGATAAGTGCCTTAAGTTTTCCAATGCCGGCAATCATGTTTGTGATGAGGATGGATATACGGTTAACCAGGGTTATAGTGTGTATTTGAGTTATAAAAAATCTGCTGCTGCTGTGGTTATCGAATCAGGTCCCTGGAACGTGGATGATAATTACTGGTCTAAGGCGAATGATTTCCAACCACGGCGCATGTTCCGTGACCTGGCAGTGGGGATGCCGGAAGCCCAAGCGGCTTTTTTCAATGGCTATAATGGCGGCAGAGATCAATTTGGTCGTAAGGTGAGTGCCCCTTTTGGGATTGACCTGGCTCGCCAGGTGAGCATTGACATAGGCTTACAACCTGGAAACAATGATTGGATCAATGTGACCTATTTATGGACAGATAGCTGGTCTAAAGGTGTCTCAGGTACCGAGGCAAGTGTGGAGGTGATCAATCCGATCTGGGTAGCAACGCCCAGGGAGGATGGCTCGGTGGTTCATGTGGTTGAACAAGGACAAACATTGTGGAATATTGCGGCAGCCTACCAGGTGACTCTCCAAGAGGTATTGACCTTGAATGATCTCACCAAAGATTCTTTGATCTTTCCAGGCGAAGAATTGCTGATCAAGAGTGTATCCAATATTCCTGAAAGCACTAGCACCCAAACCGTAACCTCTACCAGGCAGGTAACCGGAGTACCAACAATAACCAGTACTATCCAGCCGCAGACAGCATTGGCAGCGCAACCTGGTTTGGAGGATGATGAGATGATTAAAGAGGAACAAGAGATCCTCCAGCCGGATAACGTGTTGTCAGGTTTTGACCCACTGTTGCTGGGCATCGTGGCGGTTTTTCTGCTAGGTGTGTTTCTGATGTTAATCGGGTTATTGATGCGTCCAAAATCATAATTGTGTTTATGATGGAGTGAAGTTATCAACCAATATTGGGCTGAAAAGTGTATAATAAGAACGGTTGTTAGACACCCATTTTTTGCGAATAATACCAAAGCCGAGCACGCTCCACCCCCTCTATGGAGATAAGAAATGGACGAAGCGATACAAAAAATATTACGCAACCTGGCAGCAGCGGATAAGCAGATCCGCTTGATGAATGTATATCAGGGAATTCCCATTTCCTACCAGGCTTCCATTCAGGGGGTTGGCAGTGGATCAGTAAAGGTGCAGACAGAGAAGTACCAGTTGGTCTGTCTTTACCGGGAACGTGAAACATGCCTCCAACACCCGGAACTACCGGCTGTGGTCAAGGCGCGTGTTCTGGATATGGATATTCCATATCTGCGGGCAACGCTGGGTGAGTTTCAGTATTTACACGAAGGGGTAGGAGATCGCCGGCAGGTGCGGGTGTGGCCCAAGGAGATGATTACTGGAGGGTTGCAAACGGTCGATCGAAGTGATACGAATACTGGTGAGCTGGCAGATATCTCAGCCGATGGATTGGGTATTTATATCCCGGAAAATGAATTTTCTCCTCGCACCTACCGGCAGGGGCGAAAAATATCCATATCCTACCGCCTTACCGGCACCTACCAGTTGCCTCCACCCAAAAAGTATGAGACATCCTATTCCAGTGATCCGACGGTACGCTTTGATCGCACACAGTTGCGGCTTTCATCGATTCACACACCGACCTGGCAGAGCGGCGGACGCGATCAAGGGTCTTCTGCCCGGATCGTTCATTCACCCGAGTTAGAAGTAACGGGGATTATTGCCAACCTGGCATACGAAGCCAATAATAAACGCTACCGGTTAGGTATCAAACTATTGGCGGACGAAAATTATCGTATTGTGATTACCCAATATATTTCACAACGCCAATCTGAGATTATCCAAGAAATCAACGCGCTATATAAGATGATTGCTAAAGAAAATTAAGGCGAAGGTGGTAGCGAATCTCTGTGCATGGCATCCATGACAGCCACCGCAGCGATGTTGACGATTTCGCGCACGTCATCTCCGGTTTGCAGCACATGAATTGGAGCACCTATACCCAGCAAGATTGGTCCGATTGCCTGGGCATTTCCTACACGGGCAAGCAATTTATAAGCAATGTTGGCTGATTCCAGGGAGGGGAAAACAAGCACATTGGCGTCACGTACCTGGCTGAAGGGGTAACGTTGATCAATGATCTCTGGTACTACCGCGGTGTCAGCTTGCATTTCTCCGTCCACAGCAAAATCCGGACAGCGACTGCGAATGATTGACAGGGCGTGTTGCACTTTTTGGCTTACTGGATGCGGGGTGCTGCCAAAGTTAGAAAAGGAGAGCAACGCCACGCGTGGTTCCAGACCCAACTGGCGGGCAAAACTGGCTGCCAGGCAGGCGATCTCTGCCAGGTCTTCGGCGCTTGGGTCGATGTTCACTGTGGCATCGGTGAAAAGGTAGGTGCGGTTTTCGGTGATGATGATGTACACACCGGCGGCACGCTGTATACCAGGTTGGGTGTGGTGGATTTGTAAGGCAGGTCGGATCACCTCGGGATAATCGTGCGTTAAACCAGAAACAAAAGCATCGGCGTCACCCATTTTAACCATCATGGGTCCGAATATATTCGGGTCAAGTACCCGTTTGGCTGCATCTTGGAGGGTAATTCCTTTCCGTTGGCGAAGCTTGTAGTAAGCCTGGATGTACTTATCCAGGTGTGGAAACGTGGTAGGATCGATGATATTCAGGCAGCAATGAAGTCCCAAGGATATTATCTTTTCCTCGATGATTTCCTGGCGACCAATAAGAACAGGTTGACCAATACCCTCATCGGCTACCTGAGCGGCGGCACGGATGATTTTGCTTTCTTCACCTTCCGCAAATACCACTCTTTTTTTTGTCTGGCAGGTTTTGGCTTGATTGAGGATGTAATGGCGTACCTGTTCACTGATCCCCTGACGAAAAGCAAGCTGTTGGCGGTATTCATCTATATCCAGGGTACGCCGTGCAACCTGGGTATCCATAGCTGCCTGGGCAACGGCGGGAGCTTCCCAGAGTAATACACGTGGGTCGAGCGGGGTGGGAAGGATATATTCGGCACCAAATTTCAGTGTTTCCAAGCCATAAGCGCGTAATACGCTGTCCGGAACATCTTGTTTTGCCAGGTCTGCCAGCGCATGGACGGCGGCGATTTTCATGGTATCGTTAATTGCCCGCGCACGTACATCCAATGCGCCTCGGAAAATAAAAGGGAATCCCAACACATTATTGATCTGGTTTGGATAATCTGAGCGACCGGTTGCCACAATAGCATCTGGGCGGGCTTCTTTGGCAAGCTCGTAGCGGATTTCAGGATCCGGATTAGACATGGCAAATATAAGCGGGCGCTGCGCCATCGTTTTGACCATGGCTGGCGTCAAGACATCACGGGTGGAAAGCCCATAAAAGACATCCGCACCTTCCACTGCATCTGCCAGGTCACGGGCGTTTGTGTCATTAACCCAGCGCTGCTTGTAGATATTGAGACCTTCGGTACGTCCTTTGTAAAGCACACCGCGCGTATCCACCATAAGAATGTTTTCTGGATTGGCACCTAATTGCACCATTAAATCGGCGCAGGATATTGCCGAGGCGCCAGCGCCGGATATGGTGATGCGAACGTCTTGGATGCTTTTGCCAACAATTTCCAGCCCATTCAGCAAAGCAGCGCCGGAAATAATGGCTGTTCCGTGTTGGTCATCGTGAAAAACGGGAATATCCAGCATCTGTTTGAGTTTTTCTTCGATGATGAAGCAATCCGGCGCTTTGATATCCTCCAGGTTGATTCCGCCAAAGGTGGGGGCGATGGCAGCTACCACTTGAATGACCACTTCGGGGTCATGACTGTTCACTTCGATATCAAACACATCCACATCGGCAAATTTTTTAAATAAAACCGCTTTGCCTTCCATAACAGGTTTGGATGCCAGGGCACCGCGATCGCCAAGACCAAGAATAGCCGTACCGTTGGAAATTACAGCCACCAGGTTGCCTTTGGAGGTATATTCATAGCTTGCTTCGGCATCCTTTTCGATTTCCAACACCGGTATGGCTACCCCCGGTGTATATGCTAAGGATAGATCGCGCTGAGTAGCCATTGGCTTGGTGGGAATAATCGCCAGTTTACCTGGTCTGTTTTGCAGTTGGTGGTACTCCAGAGCTTCTTCTCTAGTGATTGTGCTCATCCAGTACGCTCCTTCGGGTTTTGAATATCTGCTCATCAACAAACTTATTCTAAGATTGTACTCGAATCCAGGAATTTTCAGGAGAAGCAAACCATGGTGACCATTTTCTTGAAAATAAATCTCAAATCAATTTTTTATTCTAAAAATTTGTTGACATAGTGAATATTTTCGTATACACTGTTATTAGCTCCGGAAAGTTTTTTTTATCACAAGGATAGATGGTTTCGAATACAAGGAGTTATCCATATATGGGGAATATTGAACGGATTTATGATCAAATATCAAGCACCTATGTGGTAGTGGGTGGCAACTCACTTCCGAGAAGAATTGTACTATATTGGGTATTTGTAAACCTAAATCTATCCTGAAAATAGAGACGCTAAGATTGGTTTTAAAGTGTTGCTTCAACGAGGAGGTGAAAATCGAAAAATCAAGCTTTATGTTTTTAATAGTTAAAGTTCAGGTTTACAAGCATAGGATTTACCATAAGGAGAAAGAATAATGAGGAAGTCAGATTGGATAAAAGTCTTTGCTTTGCTGTTGGTGGGTACACTATTGGTTGGCGCGTGTGCGCCGGCTGCTCCCCAATCGATTAAAATTGGCGTGAATGCGCCTATAACCGGCGATATTCCAAAAGTTGGTGAAGGGACGAAATATGCAGCGGAGATGTGGTTGGAAGATATAAAAGCTGCTGGTGGACTGGAGGTGGGAGGCAAAAAATACCCGGTAGAACTCATTATCGAGGATAATGAATCAAAGGCTGAGTCAGCAGTTGCTGCCAATACCAAGATGATTACCCAGGATGAGGTATTGGTGATTGTTGGACCCCAAGCCTCCAAGCAGGCTGTCCCGGCGGGAGAGGTGGCTAACAATAATAATACCCCTATGGTCAGCCCCTGGTCAACCAATCCAAATACGACAATTAATCGACCGTGGGTATTTCGGGCTTGTTTTTTGGATCCCTTTCAGGGACCTGTTGTAGCAAATTTTGCCACCGAGGAATTTGGTTTCACAAAGGCTGCGGTTTTGTACGATGTAGCCAGCGATTATCCCAAGGGCTTGGCTGAATTCTTCAAGAAAGCCTGGGAAGAGCTGCATGGCGCTGGTTCCGTGGTTGCCTATGAAAGTTTTACCACCAAAGATACAGACTTCAGCGCCCAATTAACCAAAATCAAGGATGCCGGAGCGGAATTTCTCTTTACGCCGCAATACTACAATGAAGTTGCCTTGATAGTAAAACAAGCGCGTCAACTTGGTTTTACTCAACCAGTGGTTGGTAGCGATAGCTGGGGATCGGCTGAGTTGATCCCTCTGTGTGGATCGGATTGCTACGGATTGTTTTTCTCCACACATTATGCTGCGGCAGGCGCAACCGGTGCGACCAAAGCATTCATTGATCGTTACGAATCAAAATATGGTTACGTGCCGGATGATGTTGGGGCTTTAACCTGGGATACCTTCGGATTGGTGCAGATGGCTATCCAGAAATGTGGTGCCATCACCGGAGATATTGAAGCGGATCGCAAGTGTGTACGTGATGCCCTGGCTACGATCAAAGAATACGATGGGATCACAGGTAAAATGGACTTCACACAGGGGAATGATCCGTTGAAATGTGCGGTAATAGTAAAGATCAGCAATACGGGAGATTTTGAGTTTTATAAATCCGCTTGCCCATAACGGATTTACTCAAAAAATGATAGCTTCGGAGGTAGTTCCTCCCAATTCATCATAAAGCCATGAAGGGGTGGGTCAGGTTAACTGAAGCCCACCCTTTCTCAAATTCTGGGAGCAGACATTATGGCATTTATCCTGCAAAATGTGGTTAACGCTCTACAGTGGGGAAGTTTTTATGCACTCATTGCGCTGGGCTATTCTATGGTCTATGGCGTGTTGATGTTGTTTAACTTTGCCCACGGTGATATTTTTATGACAGGCGCCTATATAGGATTTTTTGTGGCTTCTAGCCTGGTGGCATTTTCTGCGCTAGGGGTGGTGGTTTTGCCAAATTGGCTCATCCTGGTATTGACCCTCATTATCTCGATGATCTTGACGTCCTTTGTTGGTATGGCGGTGGAAAGGATTGGATACCGACCCTTGCGTAACGCGCCGCGCGCCTCGGCTGCTATCACCGGTCTGATGATTGGTATCATATTGGAAACTGGGAACCTGGCGATATTAGGCGCCCGGCGACAGAAATTTCCAGAGCTAATCCAAAGCGAGACATACCAGATTGCCGGTGTTAGCGTGACCAATACCAAGATTATGATAGTGCTGTTATCGATTTTGATGATGTTTGCACTACACCAATTTGTGCGACGGACGAAGTGGGGGATGGCAATGCGTGCGATGGCATATGATTTTGTTGTGGTTCCGTTGATGGGAGTATCGATCAATTTTATTGCTGCACTAACCTTTGGGTTAGGCTCTGCACTGGCTGCTGGCGCAGGCATTCTATTTGGGATTGCCTATCCTATTCTTGATCCATACATGGGAATACTGTTTGGCTGGAAGGCGTTTGTGGCAGCAATTTTAGGGGGGAGAGGATCGGTTCTGGGAGCTGCCCTGGCTGGATTTCTATTGGGATTCATAGAAATATTCGTGGCCACCGTCTTTCCATCAACTTTGCGAGATTTTATCGCTTACTCCATCATATTGATCATCCTGACGTTCAGACCCCATGGGTTCTTTGGCGAGCCTTACAGCGCTCAATTGAGGCTCTAAGATCGTAGCCCATACTATGAATAAACACATGAGGAAAAGCTATGGGTGTAGCAATTGAGACACAAAATTCAGAGAAGATATGGATAGCCCGCTGGTGGAATAAGATCTGGAACCGTTTTTCAGATATTCCACTGCTGGCGTGGTTATGTGGGGCTTTGGTTGCTGTGTTGCTTGAAATGTTCTTGGGCAATCCATTTGCCAGGTTGTTTGGAATGTCCAAAGCCCCGGTATTGTTTGGTTTTTTAATAGCCTTAAAGACCCCTGCGCTGTTCCCGGCAGCGCTGATTTATGTGATAACGATATACTTGATCCCGTTGTTTCTGGTTGCCAGATTATTGGGTGCTGCAGCGAACAGGTTGGTTGGCCGTTTGATGAATTTATCATTCGTCTTGACTGCTTTTATCCACCTTGGATTGCTTTACGCTGTCTTACAGATATGGGCTGATTTTAATGATTACCGGGTATTGATATCCAAAATGATTTTAATTGCTATCATGGTTACACTGAGCTTGAATATTGTCAACGGTTACATGGGTGAATTTTCCTGTTCCCACCCTGGATTTATGGCAGTGGGAGCTTATGTGGCATCCGTGCTCAGTGTACTGCTCTTTGTGGATGACAGCCCCTTTGGGCCACCGTTATTACCCATTGGTATTGGACCTTTTTTGTTCCCAATTATTTTAATCATTGCCGGGTTGGTAGCCTCGGCTAGTGCGCTGTTGGTGGCGGTGCCTTCCTTCCGTACGCGCGGCGATTACCTGGCAATCATCTCCTTAGCGTTTATGTTCATCATCAAGAGCCTGATCGAGAACCTGGAGATCTTTGGTGGTCCACGTGGTTTTCGGGGTCAACCCGATTGGGCAAACCTGCCAACAGTCTTCGTTTGGGCAATGTTGTGTGTTTGGATCATCAACAATTTTGTCCGCTCAACATTTGGAAAATCTTTGAATGCAGTGCGCGATGGAGAAATGGCGGCCAGTGCTATGACGATCGACACCAGCAAAACCAAGATGGTTGCATTTCTCTTTGCCGCTTTTTGGGCTGGTGTAGCGGGTGGATTGTTTGCTCATGTACTGCGATATGTGAATCCCGCGGTGTTTGGGATCCAAAAGCTGGCAGAGGTGCTGGCGATGGTGTACTTTGGAGGGCTGAATTCGGTTGTGGGGTCCATTGTGGGAGCAGTGAGTTTTAACCTGTTGAGCGAGATGCTGCGCCCGATGGAAATTTACAAGTGGATCATTATCCCGGTGATGTTGATCCTGGTGATGATATACAGGCCTACCGGGTTGATAGCCTTTACTGAATTGGATTTCAAGAAACTCCTCCAACCCAAAAGCAAAACTGAACAAGAGGAGGTCTGACATGGCGCTACTTGAAGTTAGAAAAATGACCCATTATTTTGGGGGATTGAGAGCTGTGTATGACTATAATCTGGAGATTGAGCCGGGGCAAATTCTAGGCTTAATCGGACCAAATGGCGCTGGTAAGACCACGATTTTCAACTTAATTACCGGTATCTATAGTCCGACGGAGGGTTCGGTGCTGTTGGATGGACAAAACCTGGTTGGATTACAACCATTTCAGATTGCGGCACAGGGGCTGGGACGAACATTTCAAAATTTGCGCTTATGGCGGCACATGAATGTGATTGATCATGTTAAGCTGGCACGCTACTCGAAAATCAGTTATGGATTGATCGGCGCTTTTCTTAACACACCAAAACGGATACGGGAAGAGAATGAAATAGAAGAAAAGGCTTTTCAATTATTAAAAATGGTGGGAATCGATCATCTGGCGCATCAAGTGGTGACCAATTTACCTTATGGCGCCCAACGCCGGGTGGAACTGGCAAGGGCATTGGCTACTGATCCGAAGATACTATTTCTAGATGAACCGACCGCTGGTATGAACCCCGAAGAGCTTTTGGATATGATGAAGATTATCCGCATGGTACATAAACAATTGGGATTAGCCATATTCCTGATCGAACACCGCATGAGAGTGGTGATGGATCTTTGTGACCTGATCCAAACACTGGTTTTTGGTGAAGTGATCGCCGAAGGCACACCAGAACAAATACGGAACAATCCCAAAGTCATAGATGCCTATCTGGGTAAGGAGGTAGAGACCTGATGCTGCTTACCATTGAAAATCTACGCGTATCTTATGATCGCATCAAAGCGCTACACGGGATCGATTTTCAGGTCGACACCGGAGAGATTGTCTGCATCATCGGGGCAAACGGGGCTGGAAAAAGCACCACATTGAAGGCAATCTCTCGTTTGATTCCGGTGGAAGCAGGTACGAAGATGACATTTCTGGACGCCAACCTGCTGGATTACCCACCGGATAAAGTGGTCAGCGAGTTGGGAATTTCTCACGTACCAGAGGGTCGTCGTTTATTTGGCAATTTAACCGTGCTGGAGAATCTCACCCTGGCAACCTTTGCCAGGAAAGACCGCGGTGGCATACAGCGTGACATCGATCGGGTATTTGCGATCTTTCCACGCCTGGAAGAGCGAATTACTCAGAAAGCCGAGACGTTGAGCGGGGGAGAGCAGCAAATGCTGGCTGTAGGCAGGGCGTTGATGAGCGCCAGAAAGATGATGCTGTTGGATGAACCCTCGATGGGATTGGCGCCATTGATGATGATGGGCGTCTTCGATGCACTTAAAGAGATCAACCAGGAAGGTACGACGATTTTGTTGGTTGAACAAAATGCCCGCCTGGCGTTAAAGTTTGCCCAACGCGGTTATGTGATTGAAAATGGGGAACTTGTCCTGGAGGGAAATTCGAAAGACTTGTTGGAAAATCCGGATGTCAAGAAAGCGTATTTGGGAGGATAGTCCTTAGACGAAAATATGGGTTTCACTGTAAACAACGCGAGGTGGTGGGATTACCACCTCGCGCATTGGATTTATACTGCCGTTTTTCTACCTCGTGGGAATCGATCAGACTCATCTTGTGAATAGACTTTAGAGCCAGGCGACAATCTGTTAATCATCTGGCAATTCTGGCAGATAAAGACGGGGGACACGTGCCCCAATGCCGCAGACCACTTCATAGTTGATGGTATTCCATTGGTGAGCCACATCTTCGGCGCTGATTCTCTGATTGCCTTGTTTGCCAATAATCACCACTTCGTCACCTGCCTGGCAATCGGGTACGCCATCAAGTTGTAACATGCTCTGATCCATGCACACCCTGCCAACAACCGGTGTTATTTTGCCATTCACCAGTACAGTATTGCCGCGCCAACGCCGGAATCCATCGGCGTATCCCAAGGGGATGGTGCCAATGCGTTCATTATGGCTGGTTCGATATTCGTGTCCATAGCTGACGCCTCTGCCGGGAGGTAGAACCTTGATCTGGCTGAGGACAGTTTTCCAGGTTAATGCTGGTTGGAATGCCTCTGGCAAAGGGCATTCAGGAGAAGGATGCAAGCCGTACATGGCAATACCCAGGCGAATCATGTTGAAGATGGCATCTGGTCTTGTCAGGCTGGCAGCAGAATTGGCGGCATGAATCAGGATAGAATGATCGACCAGCCCGGAGATGTTATCCAGTGCATGGTGGAAGGCAGCCAACTGTTGGTTTGTTGGATCAGGATTGCCTTCATCCGCGCAGGCAAAATGGGTAAACACCCCTTCCAGAAACAGACCATTATGAGATTGGATCTGTTCAACCATTGCTTGAGCCTGGGATGGAGGAGCGCCGATGCGGCTCATCCCGGTATCCAATTTCAGGTGCACTCGCGCAGGTAGTTGTAAATCTGCTGCCGCCTGGCTGGTATATTCGAGATGAGAATTATCCCAAACGGTGAGCGATAAACCAGCCTGTAGGGCATCTTTCAACCTGGCTGGAGCCAGGTAACCCAACAACAGGATGGGAGCAGTCATGCCAGCCTGGCGCAGTTCCAATGCTTCTTCAATGCGGGCAACTCCAAGGTAAGAAGCGCCGGCTTGTAAAGCTGCTTGTGCCACTGGTAACGCGCCGTGTCCATAGCCATTGGCTTTCACAATTGCCATCACTGCAGCGCCAGTGTGTGAGAGAACAAACTCGACATTGTTCTTAATCGCTGCCAGATCAATTTCAACCCAGGTGGAGTGCTGCGCTTGATTTCCCACAATCAGAGTATATCGAAGAATAACACACTATACTAGTGGCAGATGTCATGGTTCTACTCTGTTCTCCTTCATACTTCGTTAGAGGGTCTTAAGATTTCAATGATTTATTATTGTGTTGGCGGGTTGATCCATAAAAATTGCGTTGACCCGCACAAATGAGAATGCTATAATCTTTGCAGAAATGATCATTGGTTTGGGACTGGGTACATGGCTAACAATTTTTGTGGCATGATTGATCCTGGAGTATATCCTCAAGAAGGATGAACAAGCAGAGAGAAGATGTCAATATTAACTGAACAGCAGAGTTCTATACTGGCAAAAGAACGAAAACAATTGAATGAATTGCGGGTGGCTTTGGTGGACTTTGGCGTGACCACAGAAGATCAGAATACCCTGGGTCAATCGATTGGACAACTGGATGATTTGTTCATGTTGGTGGTGGTGGGCGAGTTTAATGCCGGCAAGAGCGCATTTATTAATGCACTGGTCGGGCAACCCATCCTAAAAGAGGGTGTAACCCCAACAACGACACATATTAATATCTTGAGGTATGGTGAAAACGCCAGTCATTGGCTGGAACAGGATACCTTGTACGTGCTTACCGCGCCCGTAGAACTATTGCGAGAGATCAGTATTGTGGATACACCTGGAACCAATGCCATCATCCGTGAGCATGAACAAATCACGGCACAGTTTGTTCCCCGCTCCGACCTGGTATTGTTTATCACTTCTGCTGATCGTCCGCTTACTGAAAGTGAACGCGCCTTCCTGGAGACCATTCGCGATTGGGGAAAAAAAGTGCTGGTGGTGCTGAATAAAATCGACCTGTTTCGGGAGGAAGAAGAGCTAAGGCAGGTTGAGCAGTTTATTTCAGACAATACCCTGACCATGTTTGGAAAAAGACCTGAAATTTTCCCGGTTAGTTCACGGTTGGCGATGCGAGCCAAGCAGGGTGAGCCAATGCTGTGGTCTGAAAGTCGTTTTGAACCCTTGGAAAAATATATCTACCATACATTGGATGAAGGTGGTCGCATCCAGCTTAAATTGAACAATCCATTGGGCGTTGGGCTAAAGCTGGTCAACAAGTACCTGGATGTAATTGAAGGTAGATTGTCATTGTTGACTGATGATTTTACGATGTTAGACGATGTGGAATCGCAACTGGTTTTATACAAAGAAGACATGCAAAGAGATTTTAACTTTTGTATGTCTGATGTTGAAAATATTCTATATGAAATGGAGCAGCGGGGGCAGGATTATTTTGATGAGACGATACGCCTGGCACGAGTGTTTGATCTGCTAAATAAATCCCGTATACAGGAGGAGTTTGCACACCGGGTGGTGGCAGATGTGCCTGATCGCATTGATCAAAAAGTGGCTGAATTGATCGATTGGCTGGTGGATGCTGATTTCCGGCAGTGGCAGGCGGTACATGAACACCTGGCGGATCGACGCAGGCAGCATAAAGAGCGCA
>Ga0194113_10001780_pt1 | contig 29444 bp, 22 predicted proteins | sample TA2MahC200mmetaG_FD_146193 | JGI IMG/M metagenome (GOLD analysis project Ga0194113, IMG submission 146193) | Freshwater microbial communities from Lake Tanganyika, Tanzania - TA2015017 Mahale Deep Cast 200m | ecosystem: Environmental > Aquatic > Freshwater > Lake | place: Tanzania: Lake... | reverse complement strand
AACGCGATTCAGGCGGCGAACTTTCGTCAGCGGTTGGGCGCGGCGGGCGGCGCGCTGGGGGTCGAAGTTCACACCTTTCACACGCTGTACGCCGAAATCTTGATCCGCGCGGGACAACCCATCCCGCTCCTGCCCGACTCCGTGCGGATTCGCCTGCTCCGCGCCATCGTGGACGACCTCTGCGAACGCGGCAAATCGTCCCCCTCTCCCGTACTCGGGAGAGGGGCTAGGGGTGAGGGCATTCGTCACTACGCGACGCTGCGCGCCAAGCCAGGCTTCATCTCCCTCCTCCGCAACGCCATCGAAGAACTCAAACGCGCCCGCGTCTTCCCCGACGATTTTTCCCGCGCGGTCAAGGGACTCGGCGCGCGGCTGGAGGAGATTGCCCGCGTCTACGCAGCCTACCAGGATTGGCTGCAAAAACAAAACTGGGCGGACAACGAAGGGCGCGGCTGGCTGGCCGCGATTGCGCTCGAATCCAATCCCGACCCTTCGACAGGCTCAGGGCAGCGCCTCGGAGCGGATACCCGCCTCTTAGCCGTCTCTGGCTTCGACGAATTCAATCCCACGCAATTGGCCGTCCTCTCCCATTTAGCCCGCCGCGCCGAAGAGACCCTCATCACGCTGACGGGCGACCTGCAAAACCCGAACCGCCCCGCACATCATCGCTTTCACCGCGCACAGCAAGCGATCACTTCTGCTTTCGGCATCCAACCCGAAGCGATGGATTTCACGTCCATGCTTTCAAATGGTATTGCGAATGTAGAAGCCAATCTGTTTGATGTCATTGCGAGCCGTTCTTTGGCGAAGCAATCACCTGTTGATGAGGAGACTCCCATCGAGGAGTTATCCCCGGTTGATCGGAGATTGCTTCGTCGGGAAGAACGCCCTCCTCGCAATGACATAGAGTTCATCGAAGCCCAAACCCGCGCCATCGAAGCCCGCGCTGCGTTGCGATGGGTGAAGGCGCGCGTTGTTCGAGATGGGATGAAGTTGAGTGAGGTCGCAATTTTGGCGCGTGACTTGGAACCGTATCGTCCATTTCTCGAAGAAGTCGCTGCGGAGTTTGGGATTCCGTTGCGAATCGTGGGTGGACAACCGCTGATCGAAAATCCCGCCATCGCCGCGTTGCTCTCGCTTCTCTCACTTCCCGCGGATGATTGGACTCGACGCGCGTTGGTCGAGTCGTGGCGCAGTCCGTACTTCGATTGGACCGGACTTGGCATTACTTCCGCGTCTGCCGCGACGCTGGATGAGATTTCGCGAGTCGGTAGGGTTATGCAGGGATTGTCCCAGTGGCGCGAGGCGTTTGTGTTGTGGAAGAAGCGGAAGATCACTGAATTTGAAGAAGACTTACCTTCAGGCGATTTGGACTCGAAAGTCTTCGCGAAGCACACTGAAAGTGCCCGACTTTCGAGTCTCCAAAGTCTGGAGACTCTTCAACAGGCTCAGGGCGAGGCTTTGGAGTCCGCCTTCGAATCCTTCGTTGACCTGCTCGCGCCGCCCAACCACGCTTCGATGAAAGAGTTCGTCGCATTTGTGGAATTGTTGATTGGGGATGACCCCGCGCTGTTGACCGAATTCTCATCAAGGGAAAGCGATGGGCTGAACATCGTCAGGCGTGCTCGTGAAAATCCTTCCACTTCGGAACGCGATATCGCTGCGTTGCGTGCGTTCAAGGATATCTTACGCGGGCTGGTTCTGGCAGAATCCGTCCTGGGCGCGGACTCGATTCCCTACGCGGATTTCCACAAAGACCTGCGCGGCGCGGTGGACGCGGCAACTTTTACTGTTCCTGCTGAGTCGGGCGTGTTCGTCGCGTCGGTGTTGGATGGGCGCGGGTTGTCGTTCGAGGCTGTTGTATTGATGGGACTCTCGGATGGTGAATTCCCGAAGCAGGAACGGGAAGATATTTTCCTGCGCGAGTCTGATCGAGCAACTCTGCGCGAACGCGGACTTCCCCTCGAAACCAAATTGCACGGCGACGAAGCAACGTTTTTCTATCAAGCCGTCACACGCGGACGGCGGAGGCTGCTACTCACGCGTCCGTATCTCGCGGAGGATGGGCAGGCGTGGGAGGCGTCCCCGTTTTGGGCGGAGGTAACGCGTCTAAACGGCGACCCGGCCAAACGTCAGGTGAGAGGCGTGGTCGGGGAGGTGGAGTCGGCTGAGGTGGCGTCGAGAGTCGAATGGGTGGAATCGGCGCGGGCCCTGCGGGACATCCACATCCAAAATGGGATCGAAGCGCTGCGGGCGCGGACGAGTCCGAAGGCGGAGGGAATTTACGAGGGCGGGTTATTTGATTTGAGCGAACGATTCGGCGCGGGGCATGGATGGAGCGCGAGCCGACTCGAAAGTTATGGGACTTGCCCCTTTGAGTTTTTTGTCGCGTATGCGTTGGAATTGAAGCCGAGGGAGGAGGCGGAGGAGGGGTACGATATTCGTATGCTCGGTTCGATGTGGCATAAGGTTCTGGAGGAATATTACAACGGCAAACCGTTAACGGAAGCCGCGCAGGAGGTTTTTTCGAGAGCGCCCGTTGAGTATGGTTTTCGTCCGACAGCGTTGTGGGAGGTCGAGCAAAAAGAATTTACGAGAATGTTGGAGAAGACAATTGCCGCGCTGGACGAGGCGTCGCAGGGATTCGCGCCGCGTGTAATGGAAGCGCGCTTCGGGATGGGACAGCCTTCGTTGGTTTTGAAAACTTCGATTGGCGAGATTCGATTGCACGGTTACATTGACCGACTCGACGCCGCGCCCGATGGGACGTTGCGCGTGATTGATTACAAGTCGGGCAGCGCGGCGATTAGCGCGACGCATTTGAAAGAGGGGCGCAGGTTGCAATTGCCGATCTACGCGATGGCGGCGCGCGACGCGTTGGGCTTGGGCGAAGTGTCGAGCGGATTCTATTGGCACATTGGTTCAGCCGCGCCGAGCAGTTTGAAGCTGGAGAAATTCGACGGCGGTGTGAACGGCGCGTTCGAGACGGCTGTCGCACATGTGGTCAATCACGTCAAGGGAATCCGCGCGGGTCGCTTCGAGCCGAAGCCGCCTGACGAAGATTGTCCAAGTTATTGTCCCGCGACGAATTATTGTTGGAGATACAAGAGAGGGTATTGATGTCGCTCCTTTTGCAATTCTCCTTCAAAGGCAACCAGAAAAAAGCCGTCATGGACTCGGCGCGCGCCATCGCGGTTACGGCTGGCGCGGGTTCAGGAAAAACCCTCTCGCTGGTGGGGCGCTACCTGCATTTGCTCGAACAAGGCTACTCAATCCGCTCCATCCTCGCCATCACCTTCACCGAAAAAGCCGCGCGTGAAATGCGCTCGCGGATTCGCGATTCTCTATCTCGTTCTTCGACTGATGTTTCGCAAGACAAAAATTCATCCTTCATCATTCATCCTTCATCATTCGATTCTGCCCGCATAGGAACTATCCACTCTCTCTGCGCCGAACTCCTTCGCTCTCATCCCGCTGAAGCGGGACTCGACCCCGCCTTTGAAGTCCTCGAAGAAGGACTCGCCTCCGCCTTGCAAGCCGAGGCCGTTGAATCTGCCCTCGCCTGGGCGACAGGCGATGAACCATCCGCCGCGCTATTCGGCGCGTTCAAAGAAAACGAACTGCGACAGATTCTCAACGCTTTGATGAACCGCAGGCTGGACGTTCAACCTTTGTACACGGATGACACAGATTTCACGGAATTGCATGGAGAAAAACAAATAGAAATCCGTGAGAATCCGCGTAATCCGTCAAATCCGTGTACCGCATTTGCCTTATCCCTTAACTCCCATCTCGCCACTCATCTTGATTCGCAAACATGGCTTGACTCTCTTTCTGTTCTCACTTCTCTTCGTTCCAAATCCCCCGAAGACAAACTTGAACTCGCCCGCCAATCCGTTCTCGCCGCATGGAACGAAATCCAAAAATCCCGCGCCGCGCAAGAGTGGGACGCGATTCTCGAAAACCTGACCGCCCTCCGCAAAGCCATCTCCACGCAGGGACAAAAAGCCAACTGGGACGACATCGAAACCGTCCGTGAAGCGATGAAAATCTTGCGCGATCTCTATGATGAGAATCTCAAATTCCTCGCCGAAAAATCCCGCTTTGCCCTCGACGAACAGGTTGCCGCGTTCCTCCCCGCTGTCTGCCGCCTCTTCGACCAGACCCTGCGTGAGTACCAAACCCGCAAAGATGAACGTCAAGCCCTCGACTTCGACGACCTTGAATCCCTCACTGCCAGCCTCCTCACCGACCATCCCTCCGTCCGCGCCCAATGGCAGTCCGAACTCCGCGCTGTCCTCGTGGACGAATTCCAGGACACCAACGACCGCCAGCGAAAAATCGTCTACGCGCTGACGAATTTCTCCCCTCTCCCAGCATTGGGAGAGGGGTCGGGGGTGAGGGCGGGTGTTGACCTCTTCATCGTCGGCGATTCCAAACAATCCATCTACCGCTTTCGTCAAGCCGATGTCACCGTCTTTCGCAAAGTGCAATCCGATATCCAATCCGCGGGCGGACAACTCATTGACCTCGACCTCACCTTCCGCGCCCACAAACCCCTCCTCGACTCCCTCAACTCTCTCCTCGCTCCCATCCTCGGTGAAGCGGATGACCCCGCGCGTCCCTACCTCGTCCCCTTTGCGCCTCTCCGCGCCTATCGTCAAAACCCCAAACGCGAAAAAATCCGACCTCCCTTCATCGAATTTCACCTCGGCCTCGGCGACTCAGCCGAAGAAGGACGCCAGTCCGCCGCGCAAGCCCTCGCGAATCGCCTCCGCCAACTCCACGAAACCGAAGGATTCGACTACGGCGAGATGGCTCTGCTCTTCCGTTCCTCCATGACCTTCCCTGTCTACGAATCCGCGCTCGAAGTCGCGCACATCCCCTTCGTCACCATCGCGGGACGCGGCTTCTACGACCGCCCCGAAATCCGCGACCTGCTCAACGCCCTCGCCGCCATCGCCGACCCCACCGACGACCTTGCTCTCGTAGGCTTGCTCCGTTCTCCCGCCTTCGCGATTCCCGATCCCGAAATCTATCGCCTGCGCGTTCCAGAGATTAACCGCGAAGCACGCGAAGGTCGCGAAGAAAAACCAATAGAATTTCTTAGCGTTCTTAGCGGTCTTCGCGGTTCGATGATTCGAAATCATCAACGCGTTTATTCCATCCTCGAAGAACTCCATGCCCTCGCGGGTCGCGCTTCCGCCTCGACAATTCTCAAACGTTTCCTCGACCTCACATCTTATCGTGCCATTCTCTCCTTAGTTCCCAACGGCGCGCGCATGATTCGCAACGTCGAAAAGCTCCTCGCCGACGCGCACCGCTCCCGCCTCGTCTCCCTCACCGACTTCCTCGCCTACGTCCAGACCCTGCGCGATGTCGGCCTGCGCGAGGGCGAAGCGCCAGCCGACGCGTCCTCCTCAGGTGCCGTCCAACTGATGACCGTCCACAAAGCCAAAGGCCTCGAGTTCCCCCTCGTCGTCATCGCCGACGCCGCCTACGAGCCTCCCCACGCCCGCGCCAAAACCCTCCTCGCTTCCACCCTCCTCCTCGACCTCCGCGACGATGACTTCCACGCCACCGCCTGGCAACTCGCCTCCCGCGCTAACGATGATCTCGACGCCGCTGAAGACGCCCGCCTGCTCTACGTCGCCGCGACCCGCGCCAAAGAAAAACTCCTCATCAGCGGCGGCGTCAAGCCCGCCAAAGACGGCCTCTCCCTCAAAGGCTGGCTCCCCCACTTCGATTTTTTACGCGGGATGTCTACGCCCGAGCCTCCCCTCCTCCCAGACGGAATCTCCGCCTCGATCTCTTCCTCCTCCCCAGCCGACGCATCCGACTCCCCCGCGCGGAACGCGGCCTCCCAATCCGACTCTCCCCCCGAGCCCGATCTCCTCCCGCCCCTCGCCCCGACTCCTTCTCCCACCGACGACAAAACCCGCGCCCGCGAGAGCGACCCTCCCCAACGCGTCTGGCGCATCGTTTCCAAAACCAAACGTCCCCGCGCCCCCGCCTGGCTGGTCGGACGACTCGTCCACGAAGCCCTCCGCCGCTGGCGCTTCGACGATCTCGAAACCTTCCTCCGCCCCTTCGCTCTCGAATCTGGGCTGACTGCCGAGGATGAAATCCGCGCCGCCATTCACGAATCCCGCCGCCTGCTCCAACGCCTGCGCGCCCATTCTCTCTTCCGCGAACTCGACTCCGCAGAACGCCATCACGAAGTTCCCTACTTTTCTCCCGAAGGCCACGGCTACATTGACCTCCTCTACCGCTCAGGGAGCGAATGGGTGGTCGCAGACTTCAAAACCGATGAATTGCGCTCCGAGGCTGAAATACGTGATACGATCCAACGAGAAGAGTACGCTGAGCAGGTGCAGCGTTACGCTGAGGCGGTCGCCAAACTACTCGGTCAGCGCCCGCGGGTTTTGCTGGTGTTCCTGAATGTGGGGCAGGAGTTGCAAATTAGTGAAATATCATCCGCCTGGGGGGCATCTGCGACGAAGGATCCCAGGTCGCGGCAGATGTGCGCGACGACCGCCTCTGCCTCCAGGCCAATGTAGACAGCCGCAGCAGTTCCAACTCGCTTTCCTGATCTGCGCCCGAGGCCAAGCGCAGACACAGGATCGCCAATAGGCCTTCCAGTCCGCCCAGGGAGGAGATCACATCGGGGTACAGGTCGGGAAACGTCCTGGTGGCGATTTACACCCTGCCATATTTGGGGATTGCTTTGGTAAAGACCGCCTCGTAATGACAGCCTTTCAGACTTTAAGAACGCCCTGACCTCTTGTAATCTAGTGAGATCAATGAATTCACTGAAAAAACTCCTGAACGAGGGGGCGGGGCGGCATATATGGGGGTGCGTGCGCAGCACGCACCCCCATATATGCCGCCCCGAATCCTCTGCTCGCAGTTTTTGCAGTGGACTCATTAATGCTATAAAAGTAATGTGCTCTGCCTGGGGGGTTTAATATATTCTCCATCATCGCCGCCATTTGAATTAAGGAAGTGCTCTTGTATCCTATCCTGTTCGTATTCAATGGCATTCCCATTCATGCACATGGTTTCTTCCTGAACCTGGCGCTGGTGGTCTGCGCGCTGGTGTTGTTATCGGAATCCCGCCGCCGATGGCCAAGGGAAGAGGTCATCCCCATCACCCTGGCCGCGTTCGTCGGGGGGGATGATCGGGGCGCGGGTTTCCATCGTCTTCTTCAACGGCTGGGAGACCGCGCTGCTGGCGTTGGATTTCTTCCGTCTCTTCGACCCGCGCATCGGCCCCGGCCCCATCCTGGGTGGGGTGGCAGGGGCCTATATCGCTGGATTCATCGCCAGCCGTGCCATCGGCAAGGCCGGCTGCGCCTGCGACGCCTTCGCTCCAGCCATGGCCCTGGCAATGGTGGTCGGGCGCTTCGGCTGCTTCCTGGCGGGCGAGGACGGGCTGGGAAAGCCCACCACCCTGCCCAGGGGCGTCCTGCTGCCGGACGCGGATTTCGCGGTGCACCCCACGCCGCTCTACGACGCGGCTTTCAACCTGGCCTGGTTCGGCGTCCTGCTGTCCCTGCGCAACCATCCACGGATGCAGGATGGCAATCTCCTGAAATTCGGCCTGGCGGGGTACGCGGTATTCCGATTCTTCGTCGAATTCCTGCGTAACAACCGCATCCTTTGGTGGGGGTTGACCGGGCAGCAATGGTTCTGCCTGGGGCTGCTGCTGGTCATCGGGCTGTATTACGCCAACCACTACAGGCGGTCGAGGCAAGTGGCGGCGGCGTAGGTCGGATTTCCATACCCGATGTGTAGGCAATAGCGGTGAGCTTTTAGTTGCGATTGGAGGCAGCACTATGAAACTTCAAAAGAAAATCTACGAGAACTGCGCTGAAAAAAAGCGTGATTTCATCTTCGGGGTAATACTCTTCGTCGGCCTGAATGCCCTCCTCTACCCTCTGACCATGTTGGCCTCATCGCTCACTGAGGATTACGCGCTTGCCGCTCTCATGGGTTTCTGGCAAATTCTGCCCTTCCTGGTGAACATCGGAGTGGTCATCTACTTCGCCCTCACCCGCCAGTGGATCGCCTTAGGGATGCTGGGGACTTTCGCCGGGCTGAACAGCCTGGCAATTATTTTGAGCATCATCGCCGGGGTGGTTTGTTTCTTCATCTACGCCTGGACTGAGGCAGGGGCCACCTTATGGTGACAAGTCCTCACCCTCCCAGCGAGCGAGGTGAAATCTTGTGGGAGTACACCCGCAGCCTGTGCCCGACCTGCAAGCAGGTGATTGACGGCCAGGTGTACCTGCGCGATGGGAAGGTGTATCTGCGAAAACGCTGCCCGCAACACGGCCCTTTCGAAGCCCTGATCTTCGGGGATGCCGGACTCTATACCGACATCGCCCGCTTCAACAAACCTGGCACGCTGCCGCGCCGCCATGCCACCGAAGTGCGCGAAGGCTGTCCATACGACTGCGGCCTGTGTACTGACCATCAGCAACACGCCTGCCTGGGGGTGATCGAGGTCAACAACCTCTGCAACCTGGATTGCCCGCTGTGCTTCGCCAACGCCGGGACGAAACACCGCCATGAACACAGCGGTTACGAACTGACCCATGAGCAGGTCAATTTCATGCTGGATACCTTCATCGCCTCGGAGAACAACCCGGAGGTGCTGCAATTCTCCGGCGGCGAGCCGACCCTGCATCCCCAGATCCTGGATTTCATCGCCTTGGCGCAGCGCAAGGGAATTTCCTATGTGATGCTCAACACCAACGGCATCCGCATTGCCCGCGACGACGAATTCCTGGCTGGCATCGCAAAACTCAAGCCGCACATCTACCTGCAATTCGACGGCTTCGAGCCGCAGACCAACCGCCTCCTGCGCGGCAAATCCGACTTGCTGGATGAAAAACTGCGCGCCCTCGAGCGCCTGGCCGAGGCGGATGTGCGCGTGGTGCTGGTGGCGGTCATCGAGCGCGGGGTGAATGAGCAGGAGGTCGGGCGCATCCTGGAATTCAGCCTGCGCCACCCGGCGGTCTTCGGGATCAGTTTCCACTGCGCGATGCGCGCCCAGCGCCACATCCCCGCCGATCCGCTGACGCGCCTGACCATCCCGGATATCGTCTCCTCCATCGAAACGCAGTCGAAAGGTTTATTCACCTTGAAGGATTTCGTCCCCGTGCCGTGCTGTATGCCGGTCTGCCACTTCGTCACCTATGCCATGATCCAGGGCGACAGCGTGCTGCCGGCGCCGCGGGTGCTGCCGGTGGAACAATACCTGGATTACCTCCAGAACCGCTCTGTGCCTGCGATAAACGAAGACCTGCGCCAGATCCTGGAGCGGCTGTGGAGTTCCTCAACCCAGGTCGGCTCGGAAGGTCTCTATTTGGACCTGGCCGCTGCCCTCGGGGAGACGTCACTGGAAAACAGCCGCGCCGCCGAACGCTGCCCCTCCTGCCATACCCACCTGCCGATCAACCAGCACACCCCGCGCGACCTGGGACGGCACATCTTCATGGTCGGTATCCGCGATTTCATGGACCCCTGGACCTTCCACATGAAGAATGCCATGAAATGCTGCCTGAACTTCCTGACCCCCGATGGGCGGATGATCCCATTTTGCGCCTACAATTCGGTCGGCTACCGCGAGCAGGTGACGGCGGAACTGGTCGGGCGGACTACTCTTGGGCGCGCAATCCCTGAGTATCCCACGCTCCGTCCGGGGTTAAGATCATGAAAAAACCTCGTCTGGTGGGTGGCCAGTGAAATGAAAACCACGATGACCTGCACCTGCCTCCTCGGCCTGTTGCCCCTCGTGCTGTATTTCGCCGTGTTCGGCGGCGCGCCGCAGATTCACGCGGCCGAGGCGCTGGCTATGCTGGATGGTTCCAGCAATAGGGCGGCGCTGGTGGATGCGCGCCCGCAGGAGGAATACCAGGCGCGGCGCATCACCGGAGCGTTATCGCTACCGCTGGAGCAGATAGTGGAGATTGACTCCGCTGATGAGCTGCCGCCGGATTTGCAGGGCAAGACCCTGCTGCTGGTCTGCGATGCGGGCGTGCGCAGCGCCCAGGCAGCCCGGCATCTCGCAAAGTTGGGCGTGACCGCCTACAGCCTGCGCGGCGGGATGCAGGATTGGGGCCGCGCCTGGCCAGAGTATCCCGGTAGCTCCTTCAGCCGCTTCGAACTGGCCAGCGGGGTGGTGGAGGAACCTTTCCGGGAGATGACCGAGGCGGAACAGGGCGCGGCGGCGCTGGCCATGCTCTTGATCAAGCCGACCTACATGCTGCTCAGCGGTGCGCTCTCCTTTTTCCTGCTGCGCCTCGAAGCCGCCGACTTGCGCCTGCTGGGCTGGGGGCTGCTGGTCTTTCTGATCGGGGAGGTCGCCTGCGCCGTCAACTACATCTTTCTCAGGGATAACTCGTACCTGGCCGAATATCTCCACTCCTACAGTATGGCGCTGGCTTTTGGCCTGGCTGCCTGCGCGCTGCTGGAAGGGTTGGATAGGCGCCTGGTTCATTTCAGCGAGGCGGACAGGCAGTGCGCCCTGCTGCCGGTCTGCGGGCCGTGCGCCAAATATCAGCCGACGCGCTGCGGCGTGCGCCGGGTGGCGCAGTTCACGGTCATCGCCCTCGTCATTCTGGCGCTCATCCCGATGTTGGCGCCCTTCAGTTACACGGCTTACAACACGCAGATCGGCCCGGTCACACACTACTACATCCGCCCGTTCGTCCACCAGTGGTTCGAGGCGCGTTTCAGTCCGCTGGCGGGGATCGCCCAACTCGGCCTGGCGCTGATGATCATGCAGCGTAATCCGAGTGTAACGATCCACCCGCTGGCGCGGCTGCTTTTCTGCAGCGGGGCGGGCTTTCTCGGCTTTGGGCTGTTCCGCGTGACGCTGGGGCTGGTCTACGCCGAGGCGCTAGCCTGGGCGACCTTCTGGGAGGAAGCGACCGAATTGCTGTTCATCGGCGCGGTGATCTATTTCCTGTGGATTTTCCGCTCCACGCTGCTGCCGGAGTTCAGACCCCGGCAAGTGAGCAAGAAGGTATTGCCATAGAACCTATCCGAATAACCGATGGCGATTTAGAGTCAGGGACTTGCTCCTATAATCGGCGGCAAGCCGCCGGACTCAGAGGAATTCGACAGGCTCAGCGGGAAGGTTGGACGGAAGCTAGATGATCTTTAGCACCAGCAGTGAAATATCATCCGCTTGGGGGGCGTCGGCGACGAAGGCTTCCAGGTCGCGGCGGATGTGGGTGACGGCCGCCTCCGCCTCCAGGCCAATGCCAGCAGCAGCCGCGTTGACCAGCCGTTCTTCACCGTAGATTTCCCCAGTCGGGCCGCGCGCCTCTGTGACGCCGTCGGTATAGAAGATGATCCCCTGCCCGCGTTCTAGGGCTAGGCTGTGTTCTTCGAAGTTCACGCCGCCGAAAACGCCCAGGGCCAGCCCTTTCCCGCTGATGAAACTTGCCCGGCCTTCCCCCGGCTCAATCAGCAGCGGGGGGTTGTGCCCGGCGTTGACGTAGTGCAGGGAGCAGGTTTGCGGATCGAATACCGCGTAGAAAAGCGTCACGAACATGTTCTTCTCGTTGCCCTCGACCAGGGAATCGTTGACCGCCTGCAGTACAGCCTCCAGCGACGGCATGTCGAACGCCTTCCCACTGGGATTGGAATAGACGCGCACGTAACTGCGCGAGAGCGCCATGAACAGCGCGGCTGGCACGCCCTTGTCGGAGACATCCGCGATTACCAGGGCGAATTTGCCACCCGGCAGGGAGATGACATCGTAGAAATCGCCGCCCACCTGTCGGGCGGGTAGGTAATAGGCCGCGATCTGGAAATGTTTGCTCTGGGGAAAACTGGAGGGGAGGAAACTGTACTGGATCTGGCGGGCGATCTCCAACTCACGCGTCGTGCGCGCCTGCTTTTTGCTCTCTTCCACCAGGTAAGCGTTCTCGAAGGCCAGAGCCAGAGGCGCGGCAAGCAGATCGAGCAGTTCCAACTCGCTTTCCCGATTCGCGCCGGGGGCCAGGCGCAGGCACAAGATCGCCAGTAGACCTTCGGGGTTGGTCAAGGGGAAAAGCACATCGGCAACGATATCTGGAAACGCCGCTGCGATTGCAACAAAGAGCGGAGCGCCTGGCGCGGTCTGGGGTTGGCGATTCTCGCAGGTACTCAACGCGGGATGGTCGGCGGGCAGGCCGGCGGCGGGTACGGTTGCAGCCGGGTGAATGTATTGGTCCCTTTTGGAATTGCGAAAGAGCAGTTCTACGCCGGCAAACTGGAAATGCTCACCGAGCGCAGGGAGCAAGCGTCCGGCCAGGGAATCCAGGTCGCCGGCCGAGGTCAGCAGCGGGTTGAGCGTGGCGTGGACGCGGCGGAAGCGCACCTGCCGGGCGAGCAAGCTATCCCCGGCGGGCAAGCCGACGACCAATAAAATGGCAAGCGTGGGCGTCACCAGAGGGGTTTCTATTCGCCCGAAAAGAAAGAGCGAGTACCAAAGGACGATATAGGCGGCCGCCAACCCAAGACTTCCCCAGAGCATTTTCTGGGCGTTATAGATGCGCGTCGAAAGCAAGGCCAGAAACAGGAAGGCCAGGATCAGCGCGGCGGAAAACCAGGGCGGCGCGGCCTGCAAATAATGGCCTTCCAGCGCCATCGCTACGGTAGCCGCGACGATCTCCACGCCAGGCGTCAGATGCTCGGACGAAAACGGCGTGGCGTACGTGTCGTGCAAGCTCTCGCTGGTCGGGCCGACGAGGGCGATCTTGTCGCGGAAAGTCCCAGGCGGGAACTTCCCCTCGGCGACCAGGGCGGCGGAGACGCTCTCGAAGCTGCCATATGGCCCCGGGTAGGCGATCAACATCACAGCTTGTTGATCTGTCTTCCCTATCAAGGGGACGGAAATCCCCGCGGGGGCGGAATCACCCCAATAGGCGCGCGCCAACTCGAACCCCCAGTGGCGATAGGCGTTATCCACGAAATGATCGTAGGCCAGGATGCGCCGGGCGACCACATCCTCGTCCCGCAGGATCCCCGAGATGCCCCAGGCCAGGCCGGCGTCTTGGAGTAATGGCAGCGGCTCGACCAGGGATTGAGTGTGATGTTCGGCGTCGTAGACGATCTGGCCGATGCTGACCACGTTTCCGGCCTGCCGGATAGCCGCAGCCAGAGCTTCATCGGCTAGCGGGTCGGGTGAAGGCTCGGTAAGCAGGATGTCGAGGCCGATCACCGCCGCGCCATCCTGGTCGAGGGCGGCGAGGACCTTCGCCAGATAGTCGCGCGGCCAGGGCCATTGTAAGCCGCTCCAACTGAAGGAGAAGTCGTCAATGGCGACGATCACGATGGGGGCGTCCAGCGGCAATGCGCCCCGCAGGCGGAAGCGTTGATCGCCGCTGGCAAGCTCGAATTTTTCTATCGGAGTGGTCACGCCGGGCAAGAGGCCAGCCGCCTCGATGGACAGCAACAGGGCCGCTATCAGCAGCGCGAGCAGCGCCGCACGCAGCCGGGGATGGCGAGATGGTTTGGCAGCAGATTTGTTTTTCATGGCATATCAGGGAAGAGGCGGAATGGCAGGGAGATCTTCCTCGTCAGGAATGTCAACCTCATCGGGGACATCTCCCTCACCGGGGATGTCCCCTTTGCCTGGGATATCGCCCTCGGAGGGGAGGTCGCCGTTACCGGGGGCGTCCGCTGGCGGCACATCTGCGGGAGCAGGTTGTCCGCCAGGGAAAGGGCCTCCTGCGCAACCGATCCCCCCCTCGCAATCGCAACCTTCACCTGTGATTGGATTGCAGCCCGAGGGGAGTTCACATCCCTGGCCGGTTTGCGGATCGCACTCCGCCCCAGGCTGGCAGCCGATCCCGGTGAGTGGATTGCAATTCAAGGGCTGCGCACAACCCTGCCCGTTGACAGGGTTGCAGCCAGTTCCGAGCTGGCAGCCTTCCCCGCTGAGTGGATCACAGCTCTCCGGTAATCCGCAGCCCTCCCCGGTGACCGGGTTGCAGCTGCCGGGCAGTTCGCAGCCTTCCCCGGTGACGGGATTACAGCCCCCGGGGAGCTGGCAGCCTGCGCCGGTATTGGGGTCGCAATCCAACTCGATCTGGCAAGACAGACTCTCCTCCAGAGAGCAGCCCGGCGGCAATGGGGCGAGCAGGCCATTGTTCAGGGCTACGAGCAGGGCTTCTGGATGATTGGCGAACCACTCGTTGAATTGATAGTTGGCGATAGCCCCCAGAAAGACGGGGGGCGTATTGGCGTTGAGAAGTTCGGCCTGTTGCCCGGCCTGGAGCACGATCAGGCCGTAGTCGTTTTCCAGCGTGCAGACCCCTTCCAGGCAGGTGAGGATCACCCGACCGGAGAGCGTCACTTTGACGCTCATCATCGTGCCGCGCACCCCGGCGATGCCGGCCTCCGTCTCGACGCGGATTTGGGATCCATCTTCGCCGACATAGGAGACGAACAACTGACCGACCAGCAGCCGGATCGTCGCCCAGAGCGAGTTATCCTCGGCCTGATGTAATTCCGTCACCGTGAAGAGCGTCTTGGGAGCCACATGCACCAGCAAGCCGTCCAGATATTGGATGACCGCTTTGGCATCCGTCTCGGTGAGCACCTGGTTTTCGAGCGCCAGGGCCTGACCGATGCTGGCGCAATCCCATTCGACGGCGTCCGAGGCGCGCCAGCGCCCGGCGCCTTGTAAAGCGATCAATTGGGCAAGGGGATTGGGTTCAGCGGCGGATGGCGTCGCTGGAGTCGGCGCGTCGGTGGGCGCTTCGATGACTGTTTCCGTTGCGGGTGAAAAGCTGGTCGGGCGCGCGGTGGGCGCAGCCAGGGGGAGACTTTCGGTCTGGCAGGCGGCCAGCGTCGCGAGAAGCAGCAGAACGAATACAGGTGAGGTGAGTTTGTTGTTCATAGAATGGCCTGAGGGAGAACGTAGAACGTAAAACGTAAAACGTAAAAAGCATCACGTTTTACGCCTTCTGAAACAAGCACTTCAGATATGGCACGTGCTCCTCGGCGGCGCGCTCGCCTTCCTCGATGATATAGGGGATCAAATGCGTGTCGGCAAAATCAATGCGCTGCTTGAATTGCGGGACGATGGGGATGATCTCGGCGTGGTGCGCCAGGTTGTAGAAGGCGAAGCTGGCGCGCAGCAAATTGTTATTGGCGATGCTGGACATTTGCAGCACGATGGATAGGATCGAGGAGAGGCGGGCATGGTAAGGACTCTCGAAACCCATGGCCATAATGACCCCGGCGCCTTCGCGGATGGCGACATCCACTGGCAACGGGTCGGACATGGCGCCATCAATCAACAGGCGACCATCAACCCTCCAGGGGCGGAAGACAATCGGCGAGGCGATGCTGGCGCGAATGGCGTCAACCAACGATCCCCGGTCGAGGACGACTTTCTCCCCGCTCCACAGATCGGTTGCCATCAAAAAAAGGGGCATTAACGTATCTTCGATGGAGATTCCGCCGAAGACTTCCTGCAGGCTATTCATGATCGGACGGTCGTCTATCAGCCCGAAGCGCTCGTTGAAACCAAACCAGCGTGGCAAGACCAGGCGCAGCAGGGAGCGGAAGTATATTTTCGATAGCAACTCGCGCCTCCAGATGGTGAGCATCATCTCTTCGATCTCTGCAGCGCTATACCCCATCGCAATGGCCGTGGCGATCAGGCTGCCGCCGCTGCATCCCACCGCCAGATCAACCTGGATGCCTTCCCGCTGAAGCACTTTATACATCCCAAGACCCGCGGCGCATTTGACGCTCCCTGAACCGATTACAATGGCCAGGCAGTTCTTTCGATCGGAATCTTTTAGCATAGTTCACCTCCACCCCCCTCGTTCCCCCCATTTGCGCTGCTGATTGACCGATTCTTCGGAATTCCACGGCGCAAATGGGGGGATGAAAGGGGGGTCTCACACCCAAACCTTCTGCAGCAGCGCAGTGGCCTTTTCGAAGCGTTTGGCTAGATTTTTTAGCAGGCTCAATGCAATATTGGGATAATATTGGATCAACTCCAGGAACATCTCCCGTTCCAGGATCAACATGCGGCTATCCGAAATAGTTACCGCAGTCAGGGGGTAACGCTCTTCGGTGAAAAGGGCGTGCTCGCCGAAAACGCCGCCGGGGCCGAGCGCCTGGAGACTCTTCTTTTCCTCCACGGAAGCCAACTCGACATGCCCATCTAATATAATGTAAAGAGCATGGCCCTGCTGCCCCTCCTCGAAGATCACCTCGTCGGGGGGATAATAGGCTTCTCTGGCGCATAACGCAATTATGCGCAATTCTGCTTCGCTCAAGGCGGCGAAGGCGTCGCTCGCCCGTAGGGCATCAATCTTATCGGCCAGTTCCATCGCTTCACCTCCAGTTTTTGGGTAGATCGCCGCCGCCAGCGGGACAGTCAACTCAGCAGGTATGCCATAACCAGGCGGGGCATACTCACCCTCGCCAGAACGCAGCCTCCACACCTTCCCCCAAAAGGCCGCTTCCGGATCGAGCGATAACGACATCTCTCCGAAAAACGTCACAAGCTCTGCTTCTGGAAGATCTTCCCGCTGCTCGTCGCCCTCAACAAAGGCGCTTTCGAAGAGCATCATCAGGCGGTTTTTTTGCGGCCTGCGAAGGATGATATCCAGCGCTTCCAGGCCATTGGCGCGCACGTCCGAGGCCGGGCTGCGTAACAACCGCGCGGCTACCCGCATATCACCCGCCGGGTAGAGGCTTTCCAACAGGAACAAACATGACCGGGCAGCCGCGGCGCGTTGTTCCGCGATCAATTTTTGGACATGAGGGATGCTGCGCCATGCGGCCAGTTGATCGGCGCATTCGAGTTGGTCGGCGATCAGGGAAGCGGCATTCGAGTTGCTCCTGTTCGAGAGGGTGCGCGTACCGCGTTGGCGTGCAGACTGAGGTAGATCGGCGTCGTCGAGCGGCGAGCGTCCACGCCGCAGACAGGCCTGGGCGTACTGCGCCCGGAAGCGAGGGAAGGCGATAATCCATGTGGACGCGAAGGCCGCGGCAATCCAGTTGATTTGCGCCAGGCTGAGATGATCCACCGCCCAGATCAGAAATAATCCCCCCAGAAAAATCCCCAAATAGGTCATCTGGCGCTCGAAGGTGCTCGCCCGCGCGCGCTCGTGCTGCGGGTAAATGCCCACGATCGCCTTACGCCCAGATTCATCGAGGCCGACGCGCACGACGCCGATCAGAGCCACACTGGCAACAGCCATCCAGAGCACAGGATAGAATCCCAGCAAAAGCATAATACCGACCAGCCCCAGGGGATGGGTGCTGATCGCCCAGGGGACTCCCATTATCTCGATCAACCTGCCCGCCAGAAAAAGCTGGAAGATCACTACCACCAGAACAGCTGCGCCTTTGAAATAACCGTAGAAAGCGATCAGGCTGCTCTCAGCGGCGAAAGATTGATCGGCGATGGCGTTCAATTCGTAACGCCAGACCGGTTCCAATATGCCGGTGATGAGGATGAGCAGCGCGAAAAACTGGATGAAGGGCTGTTTGAGGATATCGAGTGGAAGGACGGGGGAAAAGCTCGCATCGGTGGAGACTTTCGGTTTGACAAAGCTCTTCGGCAAAGATCTCCTCGAAAGCCAGGCGCCCACCCCAAGGCTGGCAACGAAGAAGCCGCTCGTCAGGGCTAGAATCTCCTCGGGCGCAAAAATCCCCGAGAGCAGACCGGTCAACAGGTTGCCCAATAGAATCCCCACCAGACCACTTGCCGTGATCAACACGAACAGGCGTTTAGCCTGACGGATGTCGAACAGGTCGCTGCACAATAACCAGAATGTCAGCGGCAGCAGCGCGAAAAAGATGCGCTGGCAGATGTAAAGTATGAAATAGATCGGTTGCCAGTCCGCCAGGAGGATCAAAAACCGGGCTGCGATGAGCGCGGCGGCGAAAGTCAGGTTGAGGATTAGAAGCAATTGATGTCGGTTGATGCGGTCGGCGATCAGGCTAAAGATCACCAGCACGAAGACCATGGCCAGGGGTTCAGCGGAGTAGAGCTGGGGCAGATTTTCGACCCCCACCCGGCGGAAGTAGATCACCTCGGCGAAGTTACCGCTGATCTCCAGGCCGGCTCTGAAAAGCACGAAGATCAGAGACAGGAGGATCAACGGCGTTTTTTCGTGGGGCAGCACGAGTTTTGGTTTGCTTTGCGTTTGAGCCATGTTTTCTGTAACTTCACCTCTACGGCAAACAACATCGTAGAGAGAATTACCGAAAATAGGGGGTGGCAGGGGTGCGGAGCGCCCCTGCCACCCCCTATTTTCGGACATCCTGTCTGTTATGTGACATTGTCGAGGCGGTCACTGGTTTAGGGGAGAAAAGCGTCAAGCGCTTCCTCAACCGTTGAGAATATCTTGAAGATGCTGGTAAAGCCGGCCAGATCGAGCACCTGGCGGACATTCTCTTGTAGCCCGGCGAGGTACAAATCGCCGCCGCGCTGGCGCGTGCTTTTCATGGCGGAGAGCAGCACTCGCAGCCCGGCGCTGCTCAAATACTCTACCTGGCTGAGATCGGCCACCAGGCGTGTATGATCGCTCCCAATCTGCGCATCGAAGAAAGATTGGGCTTCTTCGCTGGTCAGCGAGTCTACACTTCCAGCGATCTGGACAACTGTGGCAGCGGCCTTTCGTATAGAAGTAATTTTCATGGGTGTTCTCCAGGTTCAGATATTTTTGATCAGCTCCAACCGATTTCCTTGTTCTGGATTGCCGATGTAACGGACATCATCCATCAAACTTGATAGCAAAAACACCCCCAGGTCGCCGACAGGGCGTTGGTCCCATTCGGAAGAGCGGTCTGGAGGTGGGTAAGTTGTGGGGTCGAATTCATGGCCGAAATCCGTAATAGCGACAAAAATTCGATCCTCCTCACGCCGAAAATCTATCTCGATCATCCCTGGCTGCAAATCGGCGTAGCCATGTTCGATGATATTGACACAGGCTTCTTCGACAGCCAGCTGCAAATCCAGGCGGGTTTGCTTGGGTATGTGATAGCGGTGACAGGCTTGCCCGATAGACGATAAGATGTCGGGCAGGTTTTCACGTGAGGCTTTCGCTTCGATATGCACGGCAGGCGGTCCTTATGTCACAAGAAGATTGCTCCAACGTATTATACATGAGAACTTGCCCAGGTGATGTAAAGGTGAGGCGCATCATGAGCAGGATGGTTCGAGGCTTGCATGATAGAATTCGACATGGAGAGAATCTATGTGCGGAATTTTCGGCTATGTAAGCAACAAAAAAGAATCGCTCGGCCCCATCCTGATCGAAGCGGCCAAGCGACTGACTTATCGCGGCTACGACTCGGTTGGCGCGGCGACCTTCGATGGAAGCAAAATCGATTTACGAAAGGACATCGGCAAAGTAGAGGAAGTCTCGGTCAGGTACAACTTCGCTGAAATGCGCGGGCAGCGCGGGATTGCGCAATTGCGCTGGGCGACGTTCGGCGAGCCGTCGCAGGTCAATGCACAGCCGCATCTGGATTCGGATGGCGATATGGTCGGCGCGCACAACGGCAACGTGGTGAACAACGTCGAGCTGCGCGAGCAGTTCATCGCCGAGGGCATGACCGTCCGCTCGCAGAACGATGGCGAGACGTGCGTCCATGCCGTCGAGAGGTATGTCAATCGTGGATATGAATTCATTGATGCGATCCGCCTCGCGTACGGCGACCTCGAAGGCGATTACGCCTTCCTCATCGGGCACGCGAATGACGATAAGCTGTACGCGTTCAAAAAAGGTTCGGGCATGGTGGTGGGACTCGGCGAAGGCTTCACCTGCGTCTCGTCCGATCTGCCTTCGATCCTGCCCATGACCCGCCAGGTCATCCGTCCGCAGGATGGGGAGATCGTCACGTTGTGGGCAGACCGGGTCGAGGTGCGCTCGGTCAAGGATGGAAAACTCATTATTCGAAAACAGGAAACCGTCACGGAGTCGATGGACGCGGTGCAGAAGGGTGGGTATCCGCATTTCATGTTGAAGGAAATCCACGAGCAGGCGCAGGTGGCACGCGAGTTGCTCCACGTGCTGAACGGAAACCGTGAAGTCGGGTCGCTGGTCGGGAAGATGAAGAACGCGCGTCACCTCTATTTCATCGGCTGCGGCACGAGTTATCACGCTGCGTTAGCCGGCTCGGTCTTTTTCGCGGGACTGGCCGGGCGCGCCGCGATCCCCGTGCTTGCGCCGCAGTTCATCGCGCAGTACGCGCCCGCGGTGGATCACGATGACGTGGGGATTTTCGTCAGCCAGTCGGGCGAGACCAAGGATGTGCTCAACGCGTTGGCGGCGGCCGAAGGGCGCGGCATGGCTTGTTTCGGGCTGGCGAATGTGGTCGGCTCCACGCTGACCAAAGCGACCTCCTTTTGTCTGCCGTTGTGCTGCGGTTACGAGATCAGCGTGCCGGCTACGAAGACATTCACCAACCAGATCGTGACGTTTTTATATCTAGCGTATAGGATGGCGGGGCGTGACGTCCGTGAGTTGGATCGGATTCCCGAATTGATGGAGCAGACGCTTGAAATAGTCACGCCGCAGATCGAAGCGATTGCCAAAGAGATCAACGAATGGAACGACATGTACTGCCTCGGTTACGGAGTCACGTATCCCATTGCATTGGAAGGCGCATTGAAGTTGAAAGAGATCACCTACGCTCACTGTGAAGGGATGCTCTCGACCGAGTTCAAACACGGCCCACTCTCCGCGGTGAGGGAGGGCTTCCCGGTCATCTTCGTGGCGGGGCCGAACGATGCGCCGCTCATCATCAGCGGCATCAACGAAGTCAAAGTGCGCGGGGCACGTACCATCGTCATCGCCGAAGAGGACGCCCGCCTGCGCGCCAACGGCGACGACCTGGTCGTCATCCCCAAATCCGACCCGCAGATCAGCGCCCTGCTGGGAGTCCTGCCGTTGCAGTTGCTCTCGTATCACATGAGCGTGATGCGCGGGTTCGACCCTGATTTTCCGAGGAATTTGTCGAAGACGTTGACGGTGGATTAATGACGGTGGATTAATATGGAATACCTGACAATCTCCCTGATATCTGTGGGCCTTGCGATGGATGCGCTGTCCGTATCGCTTGCCATTGGCACAGCCGGACAGATCGCCAGCTTACGCGGCAAAATCCGTTTGGCGGTTCACGCCGGCATCTTTCAATCAGGAATGACCGCCTTGGGCTGGCTGACAGGCGAGACAATCGTTTCCTATGTCGAAGGATTTGATCATTGGATCGCCTTTGGCCTGCTTGGATATGTAGGAATCAATCTGATCCGCGCCGGGCTGGATACCGACCGGGAAGCCTTCGAGCAGGATCCATCCACCGGAAAAGTGCTCGTGATGTTATCGTTAGCCACCAGCATTGATGCTTTTGCCGTTGGCTTGAGTATCGTTTTTCTCGAGGTTCCAGTGCTGCTATCCGTCGTCATGATAGGCCTTATCGCTTTCGCCTTGTCTACCATTGGTCTATTCACCGGAACACGCCTTGGCGAAACCTTTGGCAAGCGGATGGAAGTTCTTGGTGGTTTGTTGCTGATCGGAATTTCGATACGGGTAGTGGTCACCCACCTGTTTCCGTGAATGTGAGCGCTGCACGAGCAGCCTCCACCCCCACGCCATAATAGCGCGTTATTCTTTCTTGCGAGTTATGTCGAAACCGCAACGCTCGAATTGCCGAAGCAGATTGGGAGGGAAGAGATTTTGCCCCCACTTGCGGCAAATGTGTTCTGTCCAACCATAGGTTTCATAGGTGAAGGTTTCTTCCCGGTCGCCCTTCAGAGGGATCATGGCTTTCAGTTTTCGGTAGTAATCCTGCGCGCGGTAGCCTTCATCCATCACATCCATGGAACGCCGGATCAGTTCGTCATCCAATCGAGGATATTCATCCTCGAAGAGCACGAACTCCATGGGGTAGCGCGGGCGAGGAGGTGGGTCGTTAGCCGGGTAACCGATGGTCAGACCAGCCAGAGGGAAGACCCGCGGCGGAAGTTTGAAATCCTCGATGATCTCTTCGGAATGGAATGGAATCCCCCCCAGGAAACAACTCCCCAGCCCCAGGCTCTCCGCGGCAATGACCATATTCTCGGCCATCAAGGCCGCATCCTGAATGCCCAACAGCATCAATAGCAAGTCGTCGGCGACCATGCTCCAATTGCGGCGAGCCATGATGCGTTCCCATTTATAGGAGTCCACGCAGACGATGAAAAACAGCGGCGCGTGGAAAGGATTATTTTCCCGATCTCGTTTCAGCAATAAGCTCCCCAATTGCGAGGCAAAGGGCGCCTGCTGTCCGGCCCGGACGATGGTCTCGACGACTTCATCGGAAGGCATTTCATCTCTGTAACTGCGAATAGATTTCCGATTGAGCAAGGTTTCGATGATGGGGTTGTTGATCATGATCTTCGAAACTACACATTCGCAATCACGTTGCTGAAAAGGTTGCCCACTGCTCTCCCGAAGATGGTCAATGCAATCATAACAACAATAGTTATTAAAATTATCAGCATCCCATATTCCAGGAAGCCCTGACCTCGTTCGTTTGGATAGAATAACATATCCAGCTCCTTTTCGATGGACATATATGCCATTGTATCATATGAACCCGGAAACGTTAAAACCACAAAGCCGCCTGGCGGCGGCTTTGCGTTTATTATGTAGAATAGGTTTCCCTTAGAGAGGAACTACCTGAGCGGCCTGTACCCCTTTTGGGCCTTCTTCGATGGCAAATTCGACTTCCTGGCCTTCATCCAGGCGACGATAGCCCTCTGTATTGATTGCAGAGAAGTGTACGAAGACATCCTCGCCGCCTTCGCGACCGATGAAGCCATAACCCTTACGGGCATTGAACCATTTGACAGTTCCAACGATACGTTCTTCCATTTTTTCTTTCATACTCCATTCTATCAATGTGCTTTTTCTTCGCTGAATAGAATACCAGCTAAGAGTCCACTGCAAAAACTATGAGTAGAGGATTCGGGGCGGCATATATGGGGGTGCGGGCTGCGCAGCCCGCACCCCCATATATGCCGCCCCGCCCCCTCGTTCAGGAGTTTTTTCAGTGAACTCAGCAAAGTATTTCGGGCGCAAGATTATCATGGCAGTTGTGCGGTGTCAAGGTGATAAAAATCCACCCGGGGAACGCGGTATAATCTCGGAAAACTTCACTACTGGAGGTATGATGAGCCAAACTGAAAGAAAAATTCGAGTGCTGATTGCCAAGCCCGGCCTGGATGGACACGATCGCGGCGCGAAGGTGGTAGCCCGCGCTCTCCGGGACGCGGGCATGGAAGTCATCTACACCGGACTCCGCCAAACCCCGGAAATGATCGCCGAAGCCGCTTTACAGGAAGATGTGGATGTCGTTGGCCTTTCGGTTCTTTCTGGAGCGCACATGGCGTTAGCGCCTCGGGTCATCGAACTGCTCGAAGCGAATGGCCAGGATCATGTCAAGGTGTTTCTCGGGGGGATCATACCCGATGAGGATGTCGGCAAACTGAAAGAGATCGGTGTGGCCAGGATTTACGGCCCAGGCACGTTGACGGATGAAATCGTTGGAGATATTCGCAAGGGAGTCTTGGAAGAGGTAGCCAGGTAATATGGCGTCTGTTCGAGAGGTCTTATCAGGCGACCGGCTTTCTCTGGCGCGTCTGCTTTCCCAAATCGAAAACGACACCATCGAGGGGCGCGCTGCGTTGAGCGAGCTGTTCCCTCACACCGGCAATGCTCACCTCATCGGCGTCACCGGCGCGCCTGGAACCGGAAAATCTTCTCTGGTCAACCAGTTAGCCCACCATTTCCGTCATCCCCCCGAAAGCATACCCCCCAGGCGCGTTGCTATCGTGGCTGTGGATCCCTCCAGCCCCTTCTCTGGGGGCGCGGTGTTAGGGGATCGCGTGCGCATGAGGGATTTGGCTGGCGACCCGGGGATATTCATCCGTTCGATGGCTTCGCGTGGTTCCCTGGGCGGATTGGCGAGGACGACCTCGGGGGTGGTTCAGGCTTTCGACGCTGCCGGCTTCGAGATCATTCTGATCGAAACAGTTGGCGCGGGACAGGCCGAAGTTGACATTGCCCGACTGGCGCATACTACCCTGGTGGTAGAAGCCCCTGGCCTGGGCGATGATATCCAGGCCATCAAAGCGGGCATCCTGGAAATCGCCGACATTCTGGTGATCAACAAAGCTGACCGGACAGGAGTTGAAAACACGGAGCGCGCCTTACGGACGATGCTCGACCTGGCCCACCCTATCCAGCGCGTCTATCGTCATCACGGCTCTCTGGAGGTAGTGCCCTCCTCGATAGCAGAATCACCCCAGGAGGAGTCCGTGTGGATTCCCCCCATTCAGAAGACTATCGCCCTCGATGGAACTGGCGTCCAGGAATTAGGCGATCAGATCGCTCGACACAAAGCCCATCTCGAAAAGACTGGCGAGTGGGAAAGCAGAGGGCGCACCCGTCTGCAGGCCGAGTTGGACAACCTGCTGCAAAACACTTTGGTGAACCGCTGGCGGGATAGCCTCTCCCCAGAACGCTACCAGGAAATCTTCGAGCAGCTCATCGAGAGAAACCTGTCCCCCCGCCAGGCGGTGGACGCGTTGCTCAATGGAGGACCGAGACGATGATTTATGGCGATGGAATTCGACTGCGAGCGATCGACAAGGACGATCTGCCTCTCTTCGTCGAGTGGCTCAACGACCCTGAGGTTCGTCACGGGCTGATGATCTACCTACCGTTATCCCAGACCGAAGAGGAGCAATGGTTCGATGCAATGCTCAAACGGCCACAGGAAGAACATCCTCTGGTCATCGAAGTCAATGATCAAGAGCAGTGGATACCGGTTGGAGATTGTGGTTTGTTCGGAATCAATTGGCGGGTACGCTCGGCAGAAGTGGGCATCGTTATCGGAGATAAAAGCCGTTGGAACCAGGGATACGGCGTCAAAGCCGTGCGTTTGCTCCTGCAGCACGGATTCGGAACCTTGAACCTGAATCGCATCTTTCTTAGGGTTTACGAAAACAACCCCAGGGCAGTGCGAAGTTACGAAAAGGCGGGTTTTGTCCAAGAAGGATGTATGCGGCAAGCTCATTATCAAGATGGCCAGTATTTCGACGTGATCTTGATGAGCGTCTTACGCCAGGAATGGAAGAAAGGAGGTCGAAATGGATGATAGTTTGCTGTTCCTCATCACCGCAGTCATCAGTGTCGCGATCGGCTACTTAGCCGGCAGCCTACTCTCCAGGGGACGGGATAGCCAGGAGGAAAAGAAACCTGCCGAAAGCCCCGCGCCGATGTTCCCATCAGATGCTTTACACATCTGGCGCGATGACCAACAAAAACAATTAGTGTTGCAAATCGGCAAACGAGCTTTTCATTCTGGGGAGCCGCTTCCGCCCACAGAAGGTACATATCTGGCGGGACTGCTTGCCTATCTCCAAAAATGGTTGGGCATGCCCGCGTCCACGATACCGGCATCCTCCCCTGGGGCGCAACCCGCCCAGGCGCCAGCGACGCCCCAGACCAGCGTCAGCCCATTCGTCCTCGACGCCCCAGAAGAACCCGCCGCCGAAAGAAGCATCGTCGCCCAGGTTGACGAGATCTTGCAAGAATTATTGTTCGATTCTCCACTCAGGGACAGAGGGATTCGGCTGATGGAAAATCTGGATGGAAGTATGAGAATTTTCGTTGGGTTAGATAATTATAGCGAAATCGATTCGATCCCCGACGATGACATCAAAGCGTTGATTCGCGCCGCGGTGCGAAAATGGGAGCAGCGGCAGTAGCAGTTGGCGCTCCCATTTGCTTTCCGAAGGGCATGCTTCCAGCGGCGAAGCTTGCCCTGAACGGAGTGAAGGGGTGACATGCCCGAATAGTTACCTCCCCTTTCCTGGAAGAAGCTCCTGGTTGAGATGAGCGATGAGCTTCTTTTTCTCCCCCTCAGGCAAAAAGGTCGCTTGAGCTGTCGCTATTATACGCTCTCGTAGCGAGGCGAGGGAAAGCCCCTGCGCTTCACAGGCCTGGCGATATTCTTCACTCAAAGTGATCTTGGAGATGCTGGGATCATCGGTGTTCAGGGTGATATTCAAACCAGCGTCCAACATAGGGACGATCGGATGCCGTTTTCGTTGAGGCACAACCCCGGATTGATAATTGCTGGTCAGACATACCTCGAAGATCGTCCCTGTCGTGCGGGCTAACGTTATGGCCGCCTCATCTTCCATGACGCGGACGCCATGTCCAATGCGTTTGGCCCCAAAGACCTCGATGGCCTCGACGACATTATCGGCGCCGCCCCATTCCCCGGCGTGGATGGTGATCTGCAACCCCTCTTGTTGCGCTTCGTGGAAAATTCCTACGAAGGGTCTGGCAGGATATTCCGCCTCGTTCCCGGCTAAATCCAACCCGATAATTCCTTTACGCTTTCGATCCATCGCCAGCCAGGCCACTTGTTCGGCCAAATCTGTGCTTTCATGGCGGTTGACGCTGGCGATCAGGCGGGTAGTAACGCCATACGTTTCTTCGCCGAGCCTTGCGCCTTCGATCACCCAATCAATCACCTGAGCAAGCGGGAACCTTTCCGCCTTACTCAAGGCCACAGGAGAAAAGCGCAGTTCGAGGTAGCGGATATTATCCCTGGCGGCATCTTCGATCGCCTCACGCGTGATCCGGCCAATCACTTCTGGAGAGCGATAGAACAAACGCAGGGGAGCAAATTTAGAGAGGAAGTTCTCGAAAGTATGAGGTTCGTCATCCCCAATTTGAACCATCGGCCCCAGAACGAGAGGCCCGGTGTTGTGAATACCATGATCCTGCCCAATTTCAGCCAGGGTTTCGACGCGTACTGAACCTTCGAGGTGGCGATGCAGCTCCACCTTCGGCAAAGCTTGATAATACGTTAAAGGATGGCTTACCTTGGACTGAACCATGAGATACTTTATCGGTATCGGTTGTAGTTTTAGCATTAGTATAGCGAATAGTAATCCAAAACTACATAGAACTAGCGTACTATTCAGACTTACAACAAACTAACAGAGCAAGCATTCGATAGTAGCAAACTATCAAAATAACAAGAAACTCGAGTTGGGTAAAAAAAACCGATCCCCAATCGTACAAGCGGAATGGGGATCGTCAGTCATTTACCTGCGTCGTCGTCGGCGTTTCTTCTTTTCGCCGGTAGACTGTGAGGCCTGTGTCGCCGGTTGAGATACAGGCGCGGCTGTTCTTTGAACCTCCGCCTGTATACTGCTCACATCAGCAGGTCGGAAAGTGAACAACCGCGTCACCATGCTCATACGCATATCCGAGAGCAAATTCTGGAACATCTCGTAGGCGCGGTTCTTGTACTGCACCAGGGGGTCGCGTTGAGCATAGGCTTCCAGGCCGATGGCCACGCGCAGGGCTTCCATTTGTGTCAGGTAATCGATCCACAAATTGGAGATCACCCTCAAGAGCAATTCGCGGTAGATCTTGGTCAAGGCCTGTCGCCCTAATTCATCGGCGATTCGATCTCGAAGAGCCTCATCTAACGAACTTACTGGTTGCTCCTGAATAGCGAGAAAAGTCTGCTCATCCAAGGCCTGGATCAGTCCCTCCCTGGCGCTTCGATCCAGACTGCCAGGTTGGATATTCCCCAGGCGGGCGAGTTCGATCTGCCCCCACTCGGCGTGGATAATCTCCTGGGCGTTCTCCAGGTGCGCCAGCACATCCCCGGTGATCTCCTCCGGGGAACGTCCTTCCAAAGCGCGCGCCGCGGCATGGATGTACGTCATACGTGAGGTTTGCGTCCAAACTCGTTGGTGAGTTTTCTTGTCGAAAACCTGGCGCCGTCCCTGGGAGAGCTGCAACATCAGATTCAACAAGTCACGTTCCGAGAGCACGTTGCCATCGCCCTTCGCCAAACCGGTCTGCAAATCTTTGACGATCTGCCCGGGGTGGTCGTCATCGCCGATACTGGTCGCCAGCCGTTCGCTGTAGATGCTTTGAATTGAGCCGAGTATCCTATCCGCCAGTTGATCCCAATCCTTGCCGAATAAATCTTGCGGGTTGAGTCCTAAGGAAGTCTTCAGCACACGCTCCACCGCGCCGATCAGGCGGGTGATGGTCACGTCTTGCATGGCATGATGGACGAGACCCCGCAGCCTGTCTCCTGCTTCATAAGGATCATCTTTCAGAGAGCGCATAATCTCAGGAGATACCTGGAGAGGCAATCGCAGCAGTTCGGCCAGCTCCTGGGATAGTTGCTGCGGAGAGCGCGCCTCGGTTTCGTCGCTCAGGCCGAGACCCTCGATGAACGTATCCAGGGTCTCCAGACGCTCTTTCAGTTGGTTTTCCAGGTTCAGTTTACTGTTTACGAGGAAGGCATCAACGGTATGTAAGTTATGCTCTTCTTCAGCCTGGATTGACTGCCTTGCCAGATTCACCAAAGCAGCCTGGGCCTCACCCGCTCCTAAACCGGTTCGATCTCCCTTCATGCTCTCCAGGAGCAACTTCAATGAATAGGAAGGGAAAACCCCTCCGCGCAGGGGAAAAGAAGGCTGAATCTGATCCAGCCACGAAAGCAATTTCCAGGGGCCTTCCTCATCTTCCAGAGCCTCTGGTACCCGCTGCAAGACCTCCTCCTGGAGCATCTTGGCGACATCCTCGCTGAGATCATCTTTGGTCATGATCCGATCTCGCTGAGCGTAGATCATGGCGCGCTGCACATTGAGCACATCGTCGTATTCCAGCAAGTGCTTGCGCACATCGAAGTTGGCCCCCTCGACCCTGGTTTGCGAGGACTCGACGATGCGGCTGACCAACTGATTGGTGATGGGCAAGGCTTCATCTACGTTCATGCGCGCCAGCAACCCTTCCATCTGCTGGCCGCCGAAGCGCACCATTAACTCATCTTCCAGGGAGAGGTAGAAGCGCGAGGAGCCCGGGTCACCCTGGCGGGCGGCGCGGCCGCGCAACTGGTTATCAATCCGCCGCGCCTCGTGTCGCTCCGAACCGATCACATGCAGGCCGCCCAAATCCCGCACGCGATCTTTCTCCTCCATGTACCGCAAGAAATACTCGACCTCGCCGCCGTAAATGCCGTACTCATCAGGTGATAATCCCCGCAGGGCTTCGCGGCGCGCTTCCATGGTCATATCGTAGGGATCATCATACCCATTCCGCTTGAGCACCCGGTTGATAGACGAGAAGATCTCCTCGGCCAACTCTCCGCCTAGCTTGATATCCACGCCGCGGCCGGCCATGTTGGTGGCAATGGTGACCGCGCCAAAGGCGCCCGCGCCAGCGATGATCTGGCTCTCCTCGGTATGCTTGCGGGCGTTGAGCACCTGATGGGAAACGCCGCCCTGTAAAACGTTCGCCAGACGCTCCTTGTGAGATGGCGAGAGTCCTAGAATTCGCAGTAAACGCTCGAGGTTGGCCTCATCCGACGGG
>Ga0194113_10001774_pt1 | contig 29482 bp, 28 predicted proteins | sample TA2MahC200mmetaG_FD_146193 | JGI IMG/M metagenome (GOLD analysis project Ga0194113, IMG submission 146193) | Freshwater microbial communities from Lake Tanganyika, Tanzania - TA2015017 Mahale Deep Cast 200m | ecosystem: Environmental > Aquatic > Freshwater > Lake | place: Tanzania: Lake... | reverse complement strand
GTCATGGAGAGCTCGCCCCGGTCCCATTCCTTGATAAGCCACCGGCGTTTCTTGCGGTTCAGGGTCCGCATACATTCATATCCGCCTCTTAGATTTACCGAGAGGTCCTTATTTCGGGATTCTACATATAAGGGGGCCGTGGCAAAAGGATAAAGCCGTTGAAGCTCTACAGGTGCAGCGGGGGTCGTCTGGCCGAGCCGTTCCTCGAAAGGGCTGGAAAGAGGGTGCTGCTCCTGGGCAACGAGGCCATCGCCCGCGGCCTTCTGGAGGCCGGCCTGGACGCCTGCGCCGCCTACCCGGGGACCCCGTCCACCGAGATAATGGAGACCCTCATCGCCGCCCGCAAATCATGCGGCCACTACGCCGAGTGGTCCACCAACGAGAAGGTGGCGGCCGAGGTAGCCATATCGGCCGCCATGTGCGGCCTGCGCGCCAGCGTGTCCATGAAGGGCGTGGGGGTCAACGTCGCCTCCGAGCCGATGCAGGCCTTCACCTACATGGGCACCGTGGGGGGATTGGTGCTCATAACCGCCGACGACCCGTCCATGAACTCCTCCCACAACGAGCAGGACAACCGCTTCTTCGCCCGGGAGGCCTACCTGCCCGTGTTCGAGCCCTCGGACTCGTCGGAGGCCAGGGAGGTCGCCCGCCGCGCGCTCCTGCTCTCCGAGGAATGGCACCAGCCGGTGGTGCTGCGCTCCACCACGGTGATCGGCCACTCGAGCGCGCCCGTGACGCTCGGGGAGCTGCCCGTCAGGGACCGCAGGGGGGCGTTCCCCCGCGACCCGGCGCGCTGGACCAACCTACCCCAGAACGCCCGGAGGATGCGCGGCGAGCTCCTGGAGCGGTTCTCTGCGATACGCCGGGCCGTGGAGGAGCTCGAGTTCAACTCCGAGAGCGGCTCGGGCGACGTCGGGCTGATAGGCTCGGGGGCCGCGTTCCCGGTCCTGGCCGAATCGCTCGAAGCGCTCGGGGTCGCGGGCAAGGTCCGCCTCTTCAAGCTCGGGACGCCGTTCCCGCTGCCCGAGAAAAGGCTCGGGGCATTCCTCGAACGATGCTCCCGCGTGCTCGTCGTGGAGGAGCTCGAGCCCTTCGTCGAGGAGCAGGTGCAGGCCCTGGCCCACCGTATGGGCCCGGGCGCGCGGGTCGAGGGGAAATCGCGCATCCCCATCACCGGCGAGCTGACGGTGGGCCGGGTGCTCCCGGGCGTGGCGGCGTTCCTGGACGGGCGCCGGCCCCCGGAGGCCCCGGCGCCGGCCCTCTCCCCGGAGCAGGCGGCCGAGGCGGAGAGGCTGGCGCTGCCCCGCCCGCCCGTGCTCTGCGCCGGCTGCCTCCACCGCAGCGCCTTCTTCGCCATCAACCTCTCGGAGAAGGGGCCCGGGAAGTCCGAACGGATGCTGCGCCCCTCGGACATCGGGTGCTACACGCTGGGCTACCAGCCGCCCCTGAACGCGGTGGACACCAACTTCTGCATGGGCGCCGGCATAGGCATCGCCTGCGGCCTGGGCCGCTTCAGCGGTGACAGGGTGGTGCCGCAGATAGGCGACTCGACTTTCTTCCACGCGGGCATCCCGCCGCTCATGAACGCGGTAGTCAACGGCTCCGATGTCGTACTCCTGCTTTTGGACAACGGGACCACCGCGATGACCGGCCACCAGCCCCACCCGGGCGTGGGCCGGCGGGCCTCGGGCGAGCCGGCGGCCCGGCTGGACCTCGAGAGGATGGTGCGCGCCTGCGGCGTCGAGCACGTGCAGGCCGTCCCCGGCTGGGACATCGGCGCCATCTCGAAGGCCATCGACGAGGGCGCGGGGCGCCGCGGCGTCACGGTGGTGATCGTCCGGGAACGGTGCGTCCTCACAGTTCTCCGCGACAGGCGCGCCAGCGGGCGGACCGGCCCGGTCTGCTCCGTCGAACCGGAGAGATGCATCGGCTGCCTCTCGTGCATCACGAGGTTCGGCTGCCCGGCGATGAGGCCGGACGGGAAGAAGATGCGCATTGACGCCGAATCCTGCGTCGGGTGCGGGGCCTGCCTGGACCCGGCGGTGTGCGCCGAGGGCGCCATCACCGGCAGGAAGGGGGGGCTGGAAGGATGACCTCCTACGCCATGGTCTTCGCGGGCGTCGGCGGGCAGGGCGTCATCACGGCCTCCGCCCTGCTGGCCCGCGCCGCCATCGCCTCCGGCCTCGACGTCCGGATGTACGGCTCCTACGGCATGGCCCAGCGGGGCGGCTCGGTGTCGGCCCAGCTGCGCGTCGGCCAAAGGGTCCTCAACGCCCGCGTGGAGAGGGGCCGGGCGGACCTGGTCCTCTCGCTGGACCTCGTCGAGGCGGTCCGCTGGGCGCCCTTCCTCGCCGCCGGCGGCCGGCTCATCGCCTCGCGCACGCTCATTCCCCCGTCGGGAAAGCTCGTCCGCGGCGGGGACTTTGCCTGCCTGGCCTTCCTCCGGGGGGTCCCGGGGGCGACGGTCATCGAGGCGGGGGGGCTCTCGGGCGAGGCCGGGCCCCGGGGCGAGAACGCGGTGCTACTGGGCGCCGCCTCGGCCGTGCCGGGATTCCCGGTGGGGGCGGCGGCCATCGAGGAGGCCCTGCGCGAGGAGTTCGGCTCCCGCTCCGACCCGGTGCTCTGCGCGTTCCGGAACGGCTCGGGGGCCCTCGGATGACGAAGAAGCTCTTCTTCAACCCGGCGCGATGCACCGGCTGCCGGGCCTGCGAGGTGGCCTGCAGCTTCAGGAAGGAGAGGGTGTTCTCGCCGGAGCTGTCGAGGATACGCGTCGTGAAGCTCGACGAGGACGGCGTGGACATACCGACGGGCTGCGAGCACTGCGAGGGGGCGCCCTGCATCCACATATGCCCCACGAGGGCCGTCAGGCGCAAGGCGGATACCGGCGCGGTGGTCGTGGACGCCGATGCCTGCATCGGCTGCAAGCAGTGCATGGTGGTGTGCCCGTTCGGGGCCATCCACTTCGACTGCGACCGGAGGGCCGTGTTCAAGTGCGACCTCTGCGACGGCGACCCCGAGTGCGTCAAGTGGTGCTTCACGGGCGGCGTGACCTACGGCGAGACGGCGGAGCTCCCGGCCGGAAAGCGGCACAGGACTGCCCGCAGACACGTGAAGGCCCAGGCCGCCCGCGGGAAAGGGAGGGCCGGAGCGTGACGAGAGGACAGGGTGCAGGGTGCAGGGTGCAGGGTGGGACGGGCGCCGTCATACCCTGCACCCCGACCCCTGAACCCTCATCGCCTTCCCCAGCACCCTGCACCCTGCACCCTGCACCCCGCACCCTCGCGGCCCGCCGGGAGGCGCTGCGATGAGCGGCTTCGGGTACGGCGGCTACGCGGGCTTCCTCCTGTTTGCCGATCTGACCAAGGGGACGACGAAGAGGATTCCCCTCGAGAAGGAGTGGTGCACGCTGTATCTCGGGGGGAGGGGCCGCGACGCCCGGCTGCTCTTCGAGAGGCAGGACCCGTCGGTCGGGCCGCTGGACCCCGACGCGCACATCTGCATGTCGCCCGGGCCGCTGACGGGCCTCCTGGGTCCGACCACCGGCCGCGTGAACGTTGCGGGCCGGTCGCCCCTGACGACGATATACGGGAACAGCAACGCCGGGACCAACTGGGGCCCCGAGCTCAAGTTCGCCGGCTACGACGGCGTCGTCATCACCGGCCGCTCCCAGAGTCCGGTCTACCTTCACATCCATGACTCGCAGGCGCGGCTTTGGGACGCCTCCCGCCTCTGGGGAGAAGGCGTGTTCGAGACCACGGCGCGCATCCTGGAGGAGCACGGGCCGGAGACCAAGGTGGCGGCCGCGGGGCCCGCCGCCGAGGGCGGCTGCCTCTTCGGCTCGGTCATATTCGACTTCTGGGACGCCGCGGCGCGCACGGGCCTGGGCACGGTGCTCGCCTCGAAGAACCTCAAGGCCGTGTCCGTGCGCGGGACGGGCGCGATACGGGTCGCCGACCCGGACGGCTACTACGAGGCGGCCCGCGAGGGCTGGCAGGCGATACTGGACGACGCCGGCTTCCGCACGGGCGAGCACTCGGCGCTCGGGACGAGCATCTGCGTCAACTGGGGCAACGCCCAGGGCTGGCTCCCCACCCGCAACTTCCGGGAGAGCCACTTCGAGGGGGCCGACCGCATATCGGGCGAGGAGTTCCGGGACCTCTACTCCACGAAGGAGGCGCCCGTGCCGGCCGGCCGGGCCTGCTTCTCCTGCCCCAACCGGTGCAAGCGCTACGGCCGGATAGACGAGGGAAAGTACGCCGGCACCCGGGGCAACATCGAGTTCGAGGGGGTCGCGGCGTTCGGCTCCAAGTGCGGGGTGGACGACCTTGCCGCGGTCTTCCACGCCTACATGCTCGCCAACGACTACGGGATGGACTGCATCTCCTGCGGGAACACCATCGCCTTCTTCATGGAGCTTTCGGAGAAGGGGCTCATCGACGCGGAGGGGCTCGACCTGCGCTTCGGCAACGCCGACGCCATGGTGGAGATGGTGCACCGCATCGGGAACCGCGAGGGGAGGCTGGGCAAGCTGGGCTCCCAGGGCTCCGAGAGGGCCGCCCGGGCGATAGGCAAGGGCTCCGAGGCCTTCCTCAATACCGTGAAGGGCATGGAGACCATTGCCTGCGACCCGCGCGCCTCGAAGGCCTTCGGGTTCGGCTACGCCGTGGCAAGCCGCGGCTCGGACCACCTGCGGGCGCATCCGGTCTTCGAGATGCTCAAGCTGCCCGAGGGCGTCGGCGAGGAGCTCTTCGGGTCCAAGGAGGCCGTCGACCTGCGCAAGTACGGGGGCAAGGTGAGGCTCCTGTTCTGGCACGAGAACCTGGCCGCCGTGACGGATTCCCTGGGCAGCTGCCGGTTCATGCACGCCTCCTATTACGCGGAGTACCCCGTGCCCGAGCTGGTCAACAAGTACGCGAAGCGCAGGAAGGACCCCTCGAAGGTTCATTCGATCAAGTACCACCGCTGGTTCGAGGCCGCGACAGGAATCCCGATGACCTACGAGAGGCTGATGGAAGCGGGCGACCGGGTCATCAACCTGGAGAGGGCGCTCAACCTCCAGTGGGGGCTTCGGAAGGAGCAGGACACCCTGCCGGCGCGCTTTTTGAAGGAGCCGATTCCCAAGGGCCCGGCGAAGGGCGAGCTCTTCGACCCGGAGATGCTCGAAAAGATGCTGGGGGAGTACTACGACCTCCGGGGCTGGGACCGGGAGAGCGGACTGCCGCTCCGGGAGCACCTGGACAAGCTGGAGATGGCCGGCGTCGCCGCCTGCCTGGGGAAGCGGGGGCTGCTCGGGAAAGGGAAGGGGGAAGTATGACAAGGCGCAGGGCGCAGGGCGCAGGGCGCAAGGAGCGAAGGCGCAGGGCGCAGGGCGCAGGGCGCCTGAAGCCAGGGGTGTTGATGGCAGCATCAGGGGGCCATTGGCGTCCGCCGGGAGCCGATTCCTTGCCCCTTGCCCCTTGCCCCTTGCCCCTTCGTCCCTTGCGCCTCGCGCCTTGCGCCTTGCGCCTTGTCCCAGGAGGCTCCTGAATGCCGGTCTGCAAGCTCTGCCGCGAGCGAATCGACCTGTCCCGGACGGGAGTGAGGGCGCGCCGCTGCGAGAGGTGCGGCGCGGCGGTGTGCGACGAGCACTTCCACGGCGGCCGGAGCCTCTGCCACGGGTGCGCCGGCATCAAGGTGAGCGTCAGGAGGCGGTCGTTCATACGCAAGCCGGCAACGCAAACGAGATAAGGCGCAAGGCGCAGGGCGCAGGGGACCATGGCACAAGGGACAAGGCGCGGGGCGCATGGGTGGATGTCGCGGGGGGTGATGGGCAGGTGGAGGCCGGGCCGATGCCTCGCCCTGCCCCTTGCCCCTTGCCCCCTGCCCCTTCGTCCCTTGCGCCTCGCGCCTTGCGCCTTGCGCCTTTGCACGATCACGGTGCATGCATGACCAGAATAAAGGTCACCGTCAAGTACCTGGGGACCTTCTCCCAGATCGCGGGCAGGAGGGAGGAGGCCTTCGAGCTCGGGGAGGGGGCGACCGTCGCAGACCTGTCCCGGGCGCTGGCGGCCAGGCACGGCCGCGAGATGAAACGGCGCCTCGAGGACGAGCGCACGCGCCCCGTGCTCTTCGTCGTGGACAGCCGCCCGGTCGAAGGCGCACTGAGGCTCTCGGACGGGGACGAGGTGCTTCTGACCTACCCCGCCGGCGGCGGGTGAGCAAATGGACGAACTCCAGCTCCGCCTGGTCGCGCTCCTCCTGGCCGTCGTCTCGGTGGTGGCGGTGCTGCTTGCCGTCTATTCCCGCACGCGGCGGCTGGCCCGGACGCTGCGCTCGGACCTCTCGCGGCAACGGCGGGACGCACTCCGCTCGATAAACCTCATGATCCAGCAGATGGACTACGACGCCGAGGTGCTCCGGCTGATGCGCCACGCACGCGCTTCCCGGGACCGGGGCAACGAGACGGATTTCAACGCGGCGCTGGACGAGCTGGTCGACAAGGAGAACCGGATGCTCGAGAGGGTGGACCGGGCCGCGGAGTTCGAGGACTACCTGCAGAGGACCTACGACCGGAGGGAGGCCCCCGGGCCGGGTGACCGGGGATCGGGGAAGCGCCCCCCGGAAGGCCCGGTCAAGGTGCTCTCCCGGCCGGACCGCGACGAGCTTGCGGCGCCGGGCCAGTCGTCGGAGCAGCTCAAGGGGGACATCCGGACATTCATCCGCGATATTGAGCGCATCCGCGGCGGGGAACTCGCCTTGCTCGACGAGAAGATCGCCTTCTTCGGCAGGTGGGTGGAGAGCCCCGACCGGCTGGAGATGTTCGAGAGCCTCCGGGCGACCGCGCTCTTCCTCGAAAAGGGGGATATGTCGGGGCTGGAGCGGCTGAAGGATCAGGGTGCGGGGGGCGGGGTGCAGGGGGCGGGGGAACGGAGGAAGGGGGCGGGGTAACGCCAGGGTGCAGGGGGCAGGGTGCAGGGGGCAGGGTGCAAGGGGCGGGGCGAGGGGTCGGGGGAACGACGGCTCCGCTGGCACCCTGCACCCCGCACCCTGCACCCCGTCGCATTCCGCACCACAATAGCTTAAGCCTTGAAAGTCGATACCCCCCGTGCATATGATAGGCCCTGTGTTGGGGGACCGTGCTGTTTGCCTCCCCCGCGAAGGGGCGGGGTGGTAGGTTGGGCAAGGGGCTCAAGATCGGGATAACGGGCCTTCCCGGCGCGGGAAAGACCCAGGCGCTCGTCAAGGTCATCGAGATGCTGGAGGGCGAGGGCCAGAGAGTGGGCGGGATGATAACCAAGCCCATCGTCGAGAAGAACCGCCGGATGGGCTTCAGCGTCATGAACTGGCTCTCCAAGGAGCAGGCCACGCTGGCCCATGTCAACATCCAGTCCAAGATAATGGTCGGCAAGTACGGGGTGGACATCCAGGCCCTCGAGCGGGTGGGCGTACAGGCCATCGAGGACGCGGCCGAGCAGGCCGACGTCATAATCGTGGACGAGGTCGGCAAGATGGAGGTCGAGTCCGAAAAGTTCGTCGGGGTCGTCAAGGCGGCCCTGGAGACCTCCAAGCCGTTCATCCTCACGCTGCACAAGAAGTCGCGCAATCCCCTGCTCCAGGACATCCGCCGCCGCGACGACATCCGCATCCTCGAGGTCACGCCCATCAACCGCAACCTCCTCCCGTACAAGATAATCAAGCTGCTGAAGGGAGAGCTCCTCTGAGGTGGCGCCGGTGCTCGAGATACGGGAGGGCGCCGCATCCATTCTGGCGCCCGACAAGGGGCCCCCTCGCGGGCCGGCCTCGTCCTCGATGAGCGTGTTCTACAACCCGGCCATGGGCGTGGTGAGGGACCTCTGCGTGCTGGCCGTCAGGAGGCTTCAGGCCTTTCTCCCCCGCCCGCTCAGGGCCCTCGACGGCCTTTCGGGAACGGGCGTGCGCGCCGTGCGGCTGGCGCTGGAGACCGGCTGCAGGTACGAGCTGCTCGCCGCAAACGACCGGAGCGCGGAGGCGTTCCGCCTGATCCAGGACAACATCGCGCGCAACGGGGCCGGGGGCACGGTATCGGCCGTCCGGTCGGACCTGAGCGCGCTCCTGTCCACGGAGCGCTTCGATTACATAGACATCGACCCCTTCGGCACGCCGGTAGGCTTCCTGCCGGCAGCGGTGAGGGCCGTCCGGCACGGGGGTCTTCTGGGCGTCACCGCCACTGACACGGGACCGCTCTGCGGCACCAACCCCACCACCTGCTGGCGGCGCTACGGGGCCGTCTCCCTGCGCTCGGAGCACATGCACGAGACCGCGGCGCGCATCCTGGCAGGTTCCTGCGTGAGGCTGGGCGCCCAGGTGGATGTCGCCCTCCGGCCGGTCCTGACCCAGTCCGACGACCACTATATCCGGCTGTACCTGCGGGCGGAGCGCAGTACCCCCAGGACCAACCGGGCGCTGGGCGAGCTTGGCTATCTTGGCCCGGGTCGGAGGACGCTCCCGATGGATGAGGGCGCCCCCGCCGCCGGCCGCGTCGCCGGGCCGCTGTGGCTCGGAGCCCTCTGGGACGAGCGGTTCCTCGGGGGGGCGCTCTCGGACCTGGACGAGCGCCTGGCGGCCCCGGCCATCGCCCCCGGGGAACTGACCGGAGCCCGGGCGCCATTCGCGGACGGGCGAAGGCTCGCGCGCCAGCTTTCTGCCATGTCGGAGGAGGCGGCGCTCCCGGCGTTCTTCTTCGAGCTCGACGAGTGCGCTAGGGCCTTCCGGGCCGGCCCGCCGAGGCTTGCGGCGCTGATCGACGCGTTGAGGGCGGCGGGCCTAATGGCCTCCCGAACGCACTTCTCGCCTACCGGATTCCGCACCGATGCACCGCCTGCGGAGCTCGAGCGCTGTTTCCGGGCCGCCTCGGGCCGGTGACGGAGAGACCGCGCAGCGGGGAGCGGGCAGCAGGGGGCAACGGGCAGCGGGCAATGGGCGGAGGCGGACGAACGCGGGCGTTCACCGCTGCCCGCCGCCCATTGCCTGCTGCCCCACCGCTGCCCGCTCCCCGCTGCCTGCTGCCCCTCATTCCATCCCCGCGCCGTACACAACATTTATTCCGGCCGGAGGACATTACGCGCCGTCACCATGCCCGGGCTTGCGAGCGATGTCATCCGGGGGCTCCGGGAGTTCCCCCCGAACATGAGGGATCTCCTGACCGCCCCCAAGACGCTCATCATATTCCTGGCCGGCCTGGGGTTCATCATCTACTTCTCGACGAACCCGCTCATGGCGTCCATATTCCCCTGGGTGGTGCTCTTTTTGGGCTATCTGGCCTACAACATCCACCTCTACAAGAAGGACGGCTATATCCTCGACTGGAAGCGGAAGGGCGCCCTGGCCATGGTCTGCTCCATCATGGTCGTCACCTCGGTCTACGGCTACGAGATACTCTACGTCAACGACATCGACCTGGCCCGGGTGCCCCGGGACATCCTGGACAAGAACGACTGGTCGAGGTTCCCCGAGCAGGACAGCTCGGAGCTGCTCTCGGGATACCTCCTGCGGGTGGAGGTCCGGGCGTTCCGGTACGACTACAACAACCCGCAGGCCCCGCCCTACCCCGGGGCGCTCTGGCTGGCGACGATAAAGACGGTCTTCGTGCCCGGGCAGGACGTCATCCAGGGCCGGGTGGAGGACCAGATAAGGAGCTTCAAGATGGAGGGGCTGGCGATCAATGAGGATTCCAGGACCTCGGGCTCGGACACCCTGCGCAACGGCCACTCCGCCCGCTTCTTCGAGTGGGACGCCATCCTCGCAGGGACGGGCTCGGGCTTCTTCCGGGAGGTGAGCCTCGGCGCCAAGATAAAGATAAGGGCCGAGTGGTGGGCCTGCGAGGAGCACGGCACCGCGGTGGTCGCGATAGGCGCCGCCCAGTGGGGGGTGGTGGAACAGACCGACGGGCTCGGCCACAGGCTGCCCGGCCCCCCGGACAACTTCGACACGGTGGAATCCATCAAGCGGATAATCTACTACGTCGAGTGCGCCTGATTCAAGGCGCAGGGCGCAGGGCGCACGGCTTATGGGGCAAGGGGCAAGGCGCAAGGTGTAAGGGGTGTTGGCGGCCGCAAATCGGGGCAACCGGATTCCCTCGGTAGCCCCGTCCTTGCCCCTTGCGCCTTGACCCTTGCGCCTCAAGCCTCGCGCCCTGCACCCTGCGCCTCGCTCCTTCGCCCCATCACCGCGACCTTGCCAGCGCCAGGGGAATGCCGATGGCCAGCGGTATTACCGAGAGGAAGAGCCCGATGCCTATCGCGCCGGCGAGTCTTCCGCCGATGAAGTCCAGGACGGGGGTCGGGCCGGCCCCGAGGAACGCCAGGGGCTGCAGTATCATCGCCAGGACGCAGGCCAGGGCCACCATGACCGTTCCGGCCAGGGCGTGCCGGAAGTCCGGCCGGCTGGGCGCTATGCAGGCCACCACGGACCACACCAGGTAGAGGAAGACCAAAAAGAGCACCGTGCCCGGCCCGGGCGACGAGAAGTTGAGCCAGAGCGTGGAGCCGGCCGACCAGAGCAAACGGCCCAGCGAGGCCACCGGGTCCTCCAGGTCGACGCCCGAGGCCGAAAAGCGCACCCCCCCCTGCGAGAACAGCCAGACCAGGAACATCATGAAGAGCGCCGAGCCGAGGATGGGCGCCGTGCCGATGAACGCCATCACCACCGGGCCCCGCCTCTCGTGGCGGACGTGGCCTCCGGATTCCTCAAACAGCGCCACCTCGTAGACCCGGGTCCTGGTGAGCACGCAGGCGCCCCAGTGGCTCAGCTCGTGGACGATGACCCCGACTCCCACGAAGAGCCGGAGGGCCCGGGAGCTTCTGAATATGCGGGAGAGCACCAGGTCGTTGAGGTGGCCCAGGAGCACGAGGAGGGCCAGCCAGACGAGCAGGGCGGCGAACCCGGCCAGGGTCATCTCCTACGACATGGGCCGCGCCGTAAATTACACTTTCGACCGGGGCAAGAAATAAATGGACAAAGCTGGCTTACGGCCCCGTGGAGCCCTTCATGGTGGCGATCGCGCTCGCCATAGGTTTCGCGGCGGGGATCCTGTCAGGGATGTTCGGCGTCGGAGGGGGCATCGTGATGGTCCCGGCCCTCCTGGCCGCGGGGCTGGTGACGACAGACGGCGGCGGCACCGCGTTCCAGGCGGCCACCGCCTGCTCGCTATTCGCCATCATCTTCCTTTCACCCACCGGCTCCTACGTCCACCTCAAGGCCCACCATATCAACGTGCGGTACGGCGTGGTGCTGGGCCTGGGAGGGGTGTTGGGGGGTGTCGCCGGCTCCTACGTCAGCAATCCCCTCGCCCCGGAATGGCTCGAGGCCGGTTTCGCGGCGTTCACCATCCTCATGGGGGTCCAGATGGCGGTCCGGAACAACCGCCGGAACGGCCCCCCGGCCGACCGGCGAGAGCCGGCCTGCACGCCGGAATCCGACCGGCAGGAATCGCTCGAGTGCAACCTCCGCAACCCCCGCCCCTACCTGGTGGTGCTCGGGCTGGGCGCCGGCGTGCTCGCCGGGTTCATGGGCGTCGGCGGCGGGCTCATAATCGTCCCGGTGCTCGTCCTGCTCGGAGTCGGGGTGCACGTCGCTATCGGCACCTCCCTGTTGGCCATAATATTCACCGCCATGGCCTCGGTCGCGACAAAGGCGGCCATCATCCCGGCCATATGGCCGGTGTTCCTGTCGGTCGCGGCGCCCCTGGCCGTCGGCGGCTGCATCGCCGCCTTCCTCGGAGCGATGGTGGCCGAACGGACCGGCTCGAGAGAGCTCTCGCGCTACTTCTCCGTACTGCTTTTTGCCATCAGCGCCTACATGCTCGCGAAGGCGCTGGGCTACTTTTGAAAGATGGGCGAACGGGGCAGGAAGGCAGCAAGGGAAGGCAGCAAGGCAGCAAGGCAGCAAGGCAGCAAGGGAGGAAGGGGACGGCCGTAGTCCCTTGCTGCCTTGCTGCCTTGCTGCCTTGCTGCCTTCCCTTGCTGCCTTTCTGCCTTGCTGCCTTGCTGCCTTTCTATCCTCCCGCCCCTTCAGTCCCGTATCTCCAAAACCTTCTTTGCGAGCTTCAGGTCGTCGACGGCCAGGGCGAGCTCGGTGTGGCCGCGGTTCTTGCCGAAGAGGTATATCGACTCGACGTTGACCGCCGAGCGCGCGAGCCTGCGGGCGAGCTTGGCGAGCTCGCCCGGGCGGTCCAGAACCCGCACCACCAGGATCTCCTGCTCGCTGAACTCCCGGCCCGAGCGCGACAGGGCCTTGCGGGCGCTCTCGTGGTCCCCCGTCACGACGCGGATGGTCGGTCTGGACCCGGAGGTCTCGCTGGCCAGGGCGACGATGTTGATCGCCCGGTCCGCCAGTATCTCGGTCACCCGCGCAAGCTCTCCGACACGGTCCTTCACCTCGATGCTGAATTGCTTCATGTCCTTTCCACCTTCTTGACACTGACGCGGCAGGGCCGCCTACCTCACCTTCTCCCACTTGTAGAGCTCCATCACCTTGGAGAGCGTGGAGCCCCGCCTTATCTCCTCCCGCAGGCGGTTCTCCTTCTCCAAGACGTCCAGCGCCCGGTTGGCGACCTCCGCCAGCCTCTCCTTGGGTATCACCGAGACGCCGCTCTCGTCGCCCACGACCCAGTCCCCGGTCCTCACGGCCTGGCCGGCGCAAACTATCTCGGCGCCTATCTCGCCCATCCCCTTGGGCTCGCCCGCGTTGGGCACGATGTGCGTGGCGAACGCCGGGAACCCGACCTCCAGGATGTCTTGGACGTCCCGGACGCCCCCGTCTATGACGACGGCGGCGATGCCCTTGACCTTGCACGACCAGGAGGCGAGCTCGCCCCACACGGCCGCGCGGCCCTCGCCGGCGTCGATGACGATGACGTCCCCCTTCCCGGCGAGGTCGATGGCCTCGAGCGGCTTGGCCCAGTCGCCGTCCGCGGTCCGCACGGTCAGCGCGGGACCGGCCACCCGGCAGCCCCTGGGGATGATGCAGTGGAGCTCGCCCATCGCGCCCTTCCGGTGGAGCGCGTCTGAGACGTTCGAGCTCGACACCTTGAGCAGGGCCTCCAGCACGCCGGCGGTGCCGTACTTCTTGTACAGGCCCGACCGGATGACCTTGCGCGCTAGCATCGCCTTCCTTATCTGGCGGGTGGAGCCGGCGACGTTGGGGGCCTTCGTCACCGCCCCGCCGACGATGACGATGGAGGCGCCCGAGCGGACCGCCTCGGCGGCCGTCTCCGAGTTTATGCCGCCGGCCGCGGCGACGGGAAGCGCGGTCGCCTCGGAGACCCGGCGCACGGTCTCGAACGGAGTGCCGCCGGTCATCTGCTCGTCGATGCCGACATGGACGCACAGGTAGTCGACGCCCAGCGCCTGGAGCTCGCGGGCCCTGCGGGGCTTGTCGGCGCAGCCCAGGAGGTCCACCATCACCTCGCAGCCGTACTTCTTGCCGGCGCGCACCGACTCCCGGATGGTGTCGTCGTCGGAGATTCCCATCACGATGGCGACCGCGGCGCCGGCCTTGGCGGCCATCTCGACCTCGAAGGCACCGACGTCGAGCGTCTTCATGTCGGCCACGATGCGCTTGCCGGGCAATGTCCTGCGAAGGGCCCGGACGGCCTCCATCCCCTCGGACTTGATGAGCGGCGTCCCGGCCTCGATCCAGTCGGCGCCTCCCTCGGCGGCCTCCTGCGCGATCTGGACCGCCCGATGGAGGTTGAGAAGGTCGAGCGCGACATGCAGGACCGGGTATTCCGTCGCCCCTACCATGCCCTTTACCCTATGGGCATGCGGTTTATAATTCTTTGGACGGATTCCGCAAGGCCCCGACCCCTCCGGCGTTCGCCGATGGGAGCCGCCGGGCAAGCCGGCATTCCATGCCTGACCTCGCGGCGTTCCATGCCAACCGGTCACATGGCCCGCCGAAAAACCCATTATGCATGGGCCCGTTGTACCGGAGGGGGAGCTAGTTGGGGATTCGCGTTGCGCCGAGGATGCGGGGTGTCGCCGAGTCCGGCACCGTCCGGATGGGCAACCTGGAGCGGGAGCTCCGGGCGAGGGGCGTGCAGGTCATCTCGTTCGCCCTGGGCGAGCCGGACTTCGACACGCCGGCGCATATCAAGGAGGCCGCCGCAGAGGCGCTCCGGTCCGGCTTCACGCACTACACGGCGTCCCGGGGGATACCCGAGCTCAGGGCGGCCATCGCCGAGAAGTCCGCCCGCGAGAACGGCATCCCCTGCACGCCCGACGAGGTGCTCGTCACTCCCGCCAAGCTCGGCATCTACGAGGCGATGATGGCCTTCGTCGGGGAGGGCGACGAGGTGATAGTGCCGGACCCCGGCTGGGTGTCCTACGGGCCGATGGTGGGATTGGCCGGCGGCCGGCCGGTGAACGTCCGGCTCCGTGAGGAGGATGACTTCCGCATGACACCGGAGCTGGTCGCGATGGCCGTCTCGCCCCGCACGAGGATGATCATCGTCAACTCCCCCTCCAACCCCACAGGCACGGTCATGACCGGGGCCGATTTCAGGGGCATCGCCGACATCGCCCGCGACCGCGACCTTCTCGTGCTCTCCGACGAGATATACGAGAAGCTGGTCTACGACGGGAGGCACATCTCCATCGCCTCCCTCGACGGCATGCAGGAGCGGACGATAACCTCCAGCGGCTTCTCGAAGTCGTACGCCATGACCGGCTGGCGCGTCGGCTGGCTCGTGGCCCCGAAGGCCCTGATGGGGCCGATAGACACAATCCAGCAGCACTCGCTGACCTGCTGCACCTCGTTCGCCCAGAAAGGGGCCCTGGCGGCCCTGAAGGGGCCCCAGGACTGCGTAACCCGGATGTTCGAGGAGTTCCGCCGGCGGCGGGACTACATCGTCGGGCGGCTCAACTCATCGGGGCTCTTCGAGTGCCGCCGGCCCTCCGGAGCCTTCTACGCCTTCCCGCGGTACCACCTGAAGAGGCCCTCGCTGGAGCTCGCCGAGAGGCTGCTCTCGGAGGCACACGTGGGCCTGACGCCGGGCTCGGCGTTCGGCGCCGGGGGGGAGGGCTACCTGCGCATCTCCTACGCCAACTCGATGGAGAACCTGGGGAAGGGGATGGACGCCATCGAGCAGGCGATGGGCCGGTTCTGAGCCGGTCCCTCGGACCGGACCCGAAAGATGGCAATAATGGTACATTCAGGTCAGGAAAGTATCGCGAGTTGCCAGCCGGTGTGCGAATCTTTGACACGCCCTGATTTTTCGATACATAAGATATATTAATTGCCATCACAATCGCGTTTTCAGGCCGGGAAGAGGGCCGATGGGCGCCGGGGAGCGGCGACGGGTGGAAACATGAAGTACTGGCGAGAACCGCTGGACAGGGGGCGGTGCGAGGTCCCGAAAGGGAAGGTCACGATCATCGACAAGCGGTGCAAGGGCTGCCGCTTCTGCGTGGAGTTCTGCCCGAGGAAGGTGCTCGAGGTCTCCAAGGGATTCAACGAGAAGGGCTACCACCCGCCCGAGATCGCCCGGCCCGACGACTGCATCGCCTGCGGGTTCTGCGAGCTCGTCTGCCCGGACTTCGCGATATTCGTCGACCAGCAGGCCTCCTGCCCCCCGCCGGCGGCCAAGGCCCCCAAGACCCAGGAGGTGGGGGCGCATTGAGCCGCGCCTCCGATGTGCTTTCCGGCGAGCACTTCATAAACGGCAACACCGCCAGCGCGGAGGGCGCCATAGCGGCCGGCTGCCGGTTCTTCGCCGGGTACCCCATTACCCCCTCCACCGAGGTCGCCGAGCGCATGTCGCGCCGGCTGCCCCAGATCGGCGGGACCTTCATTCAGATGGAGGACGAGCTCGCCTCGATGTGCGCCATACTGGGCGCTTCGTGGGGCGGGGTCAAATCCATGACGGCCACCTCCGGGCCCGGGTTCTCCCTCATGATGGAGAACTTCGGGCTGGGCGTGATGACCGAGACCCCGTCGGTGATAGTCAACGTGATGCGGGGCGGCCCCTCCACAGGCCTGCCCACGCTCGCGGCCCAGGCCGACGTCATGCAGGCGCGCTGGGGCACCCACGGCTCGTGCGACGTGATCGCGCTCGCCCCGTCCTCCCCCCAGGAGATGTTCGACTTCACGCTGCGCGCCTTCAACCTCTCCGAGAGGTACCGCCTGCCCGTGATGGTGCTCTCCGACGAGATAGTGGGCCACATGACCGAGAAGGTGGTCATCCCGCCCGCCGAGGGCATAGAGCTCTTCGACCGGCGAAAGCCGTCCGAGCCGCCCTCAGAAGGCTACCTGCCCTTCGAGCCCGGCCCCGACCTGGTGCCCCCGATGGCCAACGCCGGCGAGGGCTACCACATGCACGTCACCGGCCTCACCCATGACGAGCGGGGCTACCCGATCATAACCGCGGCGGCCCAGACGAAGCTCGTGAGGCGGCTTTGCGAAAAGATTCGCCAAAACAGCCGCGACATAATCGCCTGCACCGAGATGGAGACCGACGGGGCCGAGGTGGTCGTGGTGTCCTACGGCATCTCGGCGCGCACGAGCTGGAAGGCCATCCGGGCCGCCCAGCGCGGCGGCGTCAAGGTGGGCCAGCTCAAGCTGGACACCCTGTGGCCCTTCCCGGAGGAGCGGGTCCGGGCGCTCGCCGGAAAGGTGCGGGGCTTCGTCGTGCCGGAGCTCAACATGGGCCAGATGGTGTACGAGGTGGAGCGATGCGCCGCCGGGCAATGCAGGACGAGGCTCGTCCCGCACCCGGGCGGGGAGACGCACGACCCGGCCGACATACTGGCGGCGATAAGGGAGGTGGCGGCGTGACCGAGGGGCACGACGAGCACGACCTGCAACACCACAACGGCTCCTCGTCGGTGCACCGGGACCGCAGCGGGACGGTGGCCCTGCACGAGCGGCACCACCGGGAGACCGGCGAGCACCCGCTCGACCACCTGCTCCGCCCCGGAAGGATCCCGCACATCTGGTGCACGGGCTGCGGCCTGGGCGTGGTGCTCACGGCCTACCTCAACGGGATCCAGAAGGCGGGGGTCGATCTCGACAAGGTGGCAATAGTCTCGGGCATCGGGTGCACCGGGAGGATAGCCGGCTACATCAACCTGGACAGCTTCCACACCACCCACGGCCGGGCCCTGCCCTTCGCCACCGGGCTCAAGCTCGCCAACCCCGAGCTCAAGGTGTCGGTCATAAGCGGCGACGGCGACCTGTTCGCGATAGGCGGCAACCACCTCATACACGCCGCCCGGCGCAACGTCGACATGCTGGTGCTTTGCGTCAACAACTTCAACTACGGCATGACCGGCGGCCAGGTGGCCCCGACGACGCCCGTCACCGCCCGGACCCAGACCTCCCCCTACGGCTGCTGGGAGCACCCTTTCAACCTGCCCTACGTCGCCGCTGCCTCGGGCGCCGTGTACGTCGCCCGCTGGACCGTGCTCCACGCCCGGCGCCTCGTCGAGTCCGTCGCCGAGGCGGTCCGGCACCCCGGCTTCTCGTTCATCGAGGTCATCAGCCAGTGCCCGACCAACTTCGACCGCCCCAACAAGGGGGGCGAGGGCATCGACCTCATGCACTTCTACGAGAAGAAGACGGTCGTCAAGAACGGCATCGACCCCAAGGAGGCCGACATCGGGCTGTACACGCCGATCGTGTGCGGCAAGTTCGTCGACCAGAGCAAGCCCACCTACGACTCCTGCTACACGAACATGTGCACGATGGCAAGGGGGGGGAAGAAGTGAGCCCCGCATTCCACGAAGACGGGCGGCGCCCGGAGGGCTACCGGGAGATAAGGTTCGCAGGCTTCGGCGGCCAGGGTATAATACTGGCCGGCCTCATCGCCGGCAAGGCTGCCTCGCTCTTCGACGGGAGGAACGCCGTGCTCACCGAGAGCTACGGTCCCGAGGCCCGCGGCGGCGCCTGCTCGGCCGGCGTCATAATCTCCGACGAGAAGATATTCTACCCCCACGTCAGCGCCCCGGACACGATGATGATAATGTCGCAGGAGGCGTTCAAGACCTACGGCCCGGCCATAACGGCCGACGGGCTCATGGTCGTGGACGCCGACCTCGTGACCGTGTCCGAGCTCAAGAAGGGCGTCCGCCTCTACAAGGTCCCCTTCACCGCCCTCTCGGAGGAGGTGGGCAAGCGCATCGTGGCCAACATCGTCATGCTGGGGGCTTTCACGGCCGTGTCGGGCGCGGTCTCGCTCGAGGCGATGAAGAAGTCGGTGCTGGCCACCGTCCCCAAGGGCACCGAGGAGCTCAACATGAAGGCCTTCCAGAAGGGCTTCGACGCCGCCAAAGCGCTGCTGTGACCGGGTGCCGGGACGAATCCGGGGGCCGGGGGCCGGGTTGCGACCGGGTGCCGGGACGGACGCGTCGTTACCCGGCACCCGGCACCCGGAAATTTGCGCATAATTGGCCAATTGATTAATATATGAGATAACCCTGTCTTGGGGACGCTCACGGAGGATATGCAATGGGGGCCAGCAGCAGGTGGCAGTGCAATGTCTGCGGATTCATCTACGATCCGGCGAACGGCGATCCGGACAGCGGCATCGCCCCGGGGACGCCGTTCGAGGCCATACCCGAAAGCTGGCGCTGCCCAGTCTGCGGCGCGGAGAAGTCGGAGTTCACGCAGCTGTGAGGAGGAAGGCGCAAGGCGCAAGGCGCACGGCGCAAGGCTTGGGGCGCAAGGGAGAAGGCGCAAGGGGCAAGGGAGGCGGGGATGTCCCGATCCCCCCTTGTCCCCTGCGCCTTCCCCCTCGCGCCCTCGCCCCTTGCGCCTTGCGCCTTGCGCCCTGCCCCTTGATATGAAGGTGACATGATGGCAAAATGCGAAATCAAGCCCGGCGTGTACTGGGTCGGCGGCATCGACTGGGACATTCGCAACTTCCACGGTTACACCACGGACCGCGGCACGACCTACAACGCCTACCTCGTGGTCGACGAGAAGGTCGTCTTGGTGGACACCGTCAAGCACTACCTCTTCGACGAGATGCTCGGGCGCATCAGGGAGATCGTCGACCCGTCCGGGATCGACCTCATCGTTTCCAACCACACCGAGATGGACCACTCCGGCTCGCTTGCGAGGATGGTGGAGCTTTGCCCGAACGCCACCGTGGTGTGCTCCCCCAACGGAGAGAAGAACCTGCGGCGGCACTTCAAGAAGGACTGGAACTTCAAGGTGGTCAGGACCGGTGACACCATCAAGACGGGGAGGCGCACGCTCGTTTTCCAGTTGCTGACCATGATTCACTGGCCCGACTCGATGGCCACCTACATTCCGGAGGACCGGCTGCTCCTGCCCAACGACGCCTTCGGCCAGCACATCGCCTCCGCGGAGCGCTTCGACGACCAGCTGGACTGGGGCGTCCTCAGGGAGGAGGCGGCCAAGTACTGGGCCAACATCGTCCTGCCCTACAGCGAACAGGTCAGGGCGGTCCTGCCGGCCGTGGCCGCCCTTTCGTTCGACATGATAGCCCCCAGCCACGGGATAATCTGGCGCTCCCGCATCCCGGACATCCTGGGGATGTACTCGAGGTGGGCCGGAAACGAGACCGACCGGCGCGCCCTCATCGTCTACGACACAATGTGGCACTCCACCGGGGCGATGGCGCACCGCCTCAAGCGGGGGCTGGAGGATGCCGGCGTGCCCGTCGTGATGCGGAGGCTGGGCATCACCCACCTCTCCGACATCGTGACCGACGTGCTCTCCGCCCGGCTCGTACTGGTCGGCTCCCCCACGCTGAACAACGGGATGCTGCCGACCATGGGCGAGTTCCTCACCTACATAAAGGGCCTGCGCCCGAAGAGGCGCATCGGGTTCGCCTTCGGCTCGTACGGATGGGGCGGGCAGGCGGTGGGCGAGATGGAGGCAGTCCTCAAGGAACTTGGCTGGGAGATGCCGCTCAGGGGCGTCAACTTGAAGTTCGTCCCGGATGAATCCGAGCTTGCGGCCTGCCGGGAGGCCGGCCGGGCGCTCGGGGAGCATTTGATGAAACAGGGTTGAAGGAGGTATGGTGACATGGATTTGGACAGTTTCAACAACGAGCAGATCTTTTTGGCTGGAATAAGGGCCGAGATCGGGGCCCGGGACATCTATTCGGCCCTGGCCAACAGCATAGAGAACGCCTACATGAAGGACAAGATGCTCTTTTTGGCGGCCCAGGAGGAGAAGCACCGCAAGGGCCTCGTCACGCTCTTCAAGAAGGAGAGCGGGAAGAAGCGGGTGAAGGTGCCGGCCGGGACGCCGGTGCCGATGCCCTTCATAAAGGCCCCCGGCCCGGGGGTGCTTCCGAGCGAGGTCATCACGAGCGCCATGAACGCCGAGAGGAACGCCGAGGAGTTCTACCTGGCGTTCGCCCGCCGGTTCCAGCCGGGCTCCGAGCAGGCCTACCTGCTCACCTACTTCGCCAGCATGGAGAAGGGCCACTTCCAGCTCCTCGAGAACGAGAAGGCCCTCCTCGAGAAGGAGGAGTACTACGACAACTCCTTCCCGATGATGCACGTGGGGCCGTGAAGGGAAAGGGGCAAGGGGCAAGGGGCAAGGGAAGGCGCAAGGAGCAAGGAACACGGCGCAGGGGGAAGGCGCCGGCGGGCTCAATGCTTCCTCCGCAACGGATACAACATGGCCAGCGCCCCAAGGAAGAGAACGGCCAGCGGAATCCATCTCCATGCCTCGCATGACGAATCGCCCGGTGGCCGCCCGTTCTCCAAAAGTTGCCTTAGTATATTGTCCGTTTCGTTGGACTCGATGATCTGGTTGTCCGGGTCTACCATGAACCTCAAATCGACCGGCGCGTCGTGCACCTTCCATGCGAATGTGGCCGTTGCGCTGGAGCCGGCCGGCATCCTCACGATGACCTCGTGGATGTAGCTTGCCCGTGAGACCACGAGGTTCGGCAGCCTGACGTCGACGAGGAGCTGGACTGACCCGGAGGCGCCGCCGGACGTCCAGGCCCGAAGTACCAGCCCGACCGGCTGCGGGCTGGAAGAAATCCAGACGGAGCGCACCTGCCGGACGATGGCGGTGACAAGGCAATCGGTATTCCATCTCGGTACCTGTATGCAACCGGATACACGCGCCACGGGCCTGGAGCCTGCGAGGGCGTCGGTTGGGGCGGTGAGGCGCAGTCAACTCCAGCCACAGCCCGCCGTATGCCAATGTATGGGTGGTGATTTGCACTTTTATTGCAGGATTCCGGACATCCTGCGCGATCACCGTGACGATGCCGACCGCGTCGCACTGGCTGTCCCGGGGGGGAGCCACGATCAGCGTCACGAAGAGGCTTTCGAGGCCCGGCACTGTCACATTGTACCTGCCAAGATAGAGCTCCCATCCGGGCGGACCGTTCACTGTCAGGGACACATTCTCCTCCATAGGGCCGCGGTTTTTGACCTCGATAATGCAGGAGGTTCCCGCCCAGGAGGCCTGATGCACCCTGTCGGCGCATCCCAGGGCGAACGACTGGCAATAGGTGAGATAGACCCTGAAGCTGACATTCTTAACGCAGGCCGGGTCGAGCAGAGAGGTGGCGTTGATTCTGACACTGATGCAATCGTTGGAAAGACCGGTCTTCGGGCCTCTCAAGCCGACGCTCACGTTCCTCGCCTGGCAACCTGCCAATTCAAAGGGCTCGGCTTCCAGTTGCACCCTCCAGCCGGCGCCGTTGTATCCCGTCCCGACGCCTCCATCGTGTCCGCGGGAATCGACCGTTATGTTGAGCGATACGGTATCGCTGGTGTCGGCATGGTTCGTGACCGTCAAATTGGCCGTCTTCGTCCGGTCCGGCCCGAGATGCCGGCGCCCAGGCCCCGGACTCGACCAGCAGGAGAACCACTATGCCCCTGACTACCCAGGAGGAGACCCCCATCTCCACACCCGATGGCCCCACGAGCGGGATTCCCGGGACCCGATCATTCTTTGGGAGCCGTGGATATCAATTTGATTGGAACGGGCGTTCTAATCGTCGCCCTGGACATTTCAGAGGTTCCTGAAAAACGAGATCAAGGAGCTCAAAGAAATGGGAAAAGCCCCGCCCGGAGGCGGGGCCGATTTCGCACCTACTTCTTCCGCCTGAGCACCAGCACCGCCGCGCCCGCGGCGAGCGCCAGTAGCATCAGGGGCCCCTCGAAGCCCGGCAGCTGCTCGAGGAACGAGCCCTCCTGCACCTTCACGGTCTGCCTGGCCTGGTTGTCGGCCTTGTTGTTCTCCACTATCAGGTTGTCCGGGTCCACGACGAACCGCAGCGAGTGCGTCCCGCCCTTGGCCATCCAGGTGAAGGTGGCGGTCCGGTTGGTGCCGCCCGAGACCCTCTCGAGCCGCTCGTTGCCCATTATGGCCCTGTCCTGGTAGAAGCGCACGGTCACGTTCTCCACGTTGACCTCGCCGATGTTGTCGATGGTGACCACGAGGGTGGCGAGCTTGTTGGCCCTGAGCGTCTTGGGCGAGCAGGTCACCTTCGAGATGACCAAATTGGCCATGCGGATGTCCAAGACCAGCTTGACCGAGTCGGTCACCATGCCCAGCGACCGCGCCGTCACGTAGAACTCGACGCTCGTGCCGTTGACGCCGGCCGGGATGGGCACGACGAGGCTCATCCGCTCCAGGCCCGAGGCGTTCAGGGACAGCTCGTTTTGTAGCTCGAAGTTCACGTCCCGAAACTCGATGCCCTGCCATTCGCGGGGCAGGCCCGAGGTCTCGAATGTCAGCGTGTCGAATCCGTTCCCCTTGTTCTTCCCGATTATCGTGTAGAGGACCTTGCCGCCGGGGACGCCGGTCTGCTTGGAGAGCGTCGTGGTGACGTCGATGTCGTACTCCTGCAGTATCTCGATGCCCATGTTGATCAGGTAGACGTTCTTGTCCCGGTCGAGCAGCCTGCCCTTGATGGCGTAGAGCTGGGCGAGCGAGCCCACGGCAGTCCTGACGATGGCGTTTATTGTCAGGGAGCTTCCGGGCTGGAGGTAGAGCTCGTCAATCTCGGATATGAGCGAGCCGTCGAGCCTCTGGTAGGACAGGTCCCAGCCCACGGGGAGCTCCGAGGCGCCCAATGTGACCTCCTCGGCCCCGTTGCCCAGGTTGGCCAGCACGACCGCGTAGGTCGCGACGTCCGCCGGCCGGAGGCTCTGCATCTCCGGCGTCGCCGCCACGCGGATGTTGTGGACCTGCCTGACGATGGTCGTCACCAGGCACTCGGCGGAGTACCTCTTCTCGGCGTCGAAGCCCTGCACCCTCACCACGAGGCGCGTGCCGGCCTCCGCGTCGGTGGGCGCGACCACGGTCAGGATGACCTGCTTTGTCTCGCCGCCGGCCACGCCGACCGCGTTGGTGTCCAGGGAGGTTATCCAAAGACCGGTGCCCGAGACGATCTCGAGGATGATTATCACGGTCCCGGCCATGTTGCCGTAGTTGGACACCCGGAGCGTGAAGTAGGTCGGGTTGCCCGGGTCGACGAATTTTTCGGGCTCGTCGGCACCGAGCTCGATGAACATGTAGGGCATGACGAGCGTGTGAGTGGTGACCTGGTCCTTGACGCTGTACTCCGCCTCCGAGCGGCCGGTGACCGTCACCACCCCCATCTCGTCGGCCTGGGCGTCGGGCGGGGGCGTCACCTTCAGCGTGAGCATCCAGGTCTCGGTGGGCCTGAGCTTCACGAGGTCGCTGTCCACCTCGTACTCCCAGCCGGGCGGGCCGTTGACGCTTATGATGACGCGCTCGTCGATGTCGCCTATGTTGCTCACGGAGATGGAGTACTGGGTCGGCACCCCGGCCGAGGTGACGCGCACGCGCTCGGCGCACTTCAGGGTGATGCGGTGGTCGACCACCAGGTACGTCCTGAACTCCACCGTGTCGTTCTTCATCGGGTTCATCGTGGAGGTGGCATTGACCACGACCTTGATGTACTCGTTGGGCGTGCCGCGGGCCGCCCCCCGGACGTAGATCGGGATCTTGCGTATCTCCTGGGCGTCCAGGTTGAGCTCCTTGTGCTTCTCGTCGATCCAGAGCTTGTAGCCCTCGCCCTTGTAGTCCTTGCCCGTGCCGCCCTCCTTGCCGTAGAAGTCGCCGGCGATGCCCAGGTACATGGTGTCGTTCTGGCCGCCCATGTTGCGCACCGTGATGTTGGCGGACTTGGTCTCGTTGGGGTGGATGTACATTATCTTGGCCATCTCGTCGGGAGTCATGCCCAGCTCGACGCCGTAGCTGAAGGCGAACTTGTAGTAGATCTCCTTGTTGCCGTCGCGGTCGGACACCCAGCTCGTGTGCAGCGAGTCCTCCGGGTCGACCGTTATCTGCGGGTCGCGGTCGATGCCCGGCGCGTTGGTGAGCCTCACCGGCTGCAGCGTGGCGTTCTCCTGGTTGGGCTGGATGCGGACGTAGTAGATGTCCTGGTCGCCGGCGTCGCCCCAGATGATGTAGACGTTGCGCTTGCTGTCCACGCAGATGTCGCCGTAGTCGTTGGAGTTGGAGGTCAGCATGATGTCGTTGGTCAGCTTGGCGCCGTCGGGGCCGAGCTTGGTGTAGTAGAGCGTCTTTATGCCGCTCGCCCGTGAGGCCTGGAGCATGTGGCAGGCCCCGTCGGTGCTGAAGGCCAGGGCGGGCAGGGGGCTGTCCCAGCCCGAGCCGGCGACGGGGGTGTCGACCTTGGTCGGCGACTGGAAGACCTGCCCCTCGGGGCTGAATATCGTCACCCACATGCCCGTCCCGGACCAGCTCTTGGAGAAGACGTACGGGTAGTCCTTCTTGTTGAGCCCGAGGGTGACGCCCTCGCCGGAGGTCGTCGACAGGTACCCGGTATGGAGGTTGAAGTTATTGTCGACGTAGGCCATCTCGATGCGCTCCGAGCCCTCGTTCTCGTAGGCGAAGTAGCCCCGGTTGTTCTTGCCCACCGCGAGGTTGACGACGTGCGGGTTGGAGGCCATGGGCGCCAGGTTTATCGGCTGCGTCAGGGGGTTGCCGTTGGAGGCGAACTTCTGGTACATCGGGCCGTAGAGCGTCTGGGTGGTCCACACGACGTGGAAGTTCTCCTGGCTGTCGATGCCGATGCGCTCGCAGGGCTGGCCGCAGTGCTGGGTCGGTATCTGGGCCGACACGATGTCCTTCTCATCGAAGAGGGGGTTGCCGTAGCGGTCGATCTTGATGTACTTGTGGGTCCTGTCCCGGTAGTACATGACGAACGAGTTGCCGAAGGTGTCCACCACGAGCGTCGGGTAGGTGTCCTCCCCGCCGTTGTTCGTGAGGCGGCGGTCGTCCTGCCAGTAGAGGCCGTCGGCGGTGGCCATGGGCCGCCCCTGGGCCTTGCCCTCGGGCGTCTCGGCCTGGACCATCCCGATGAAACCCGTTGTCACGAATCCAATCACAATAGCGTATGCCAGCGCTTTCCTCATGCTGCGACCCCCTCCGAGTCCGGTTACGGGCTTTCATTATCAGGTAGGTATATATTAACTTTTGTTGGTACTGCCCTCTAGTCGTTATAAATATTTTGTGGTGTGGTGTTCTCCAGAATAATCAAAAAAAAGGCAGCAAGGCAGCAAGGCAGCAAGGGACAACGATCGTCCCCGTCTCCCCTTTCTGCCTTCCTGCCTTGCTCCCTTGCTGCCTTGCTGCCTTGCTGCCTTCCTGCCCAACAGCAGACTTTAATATCGCGCCCCCGCCTTCGCCGTCCCGTGGACCGAGCCGAGCTCCTGCTCCCCGCCGGCGTGGACCGGGTCATCCTACCCCGCGAGCTCCGGCTGGAAGAGGTGGCGCAGATGGCCCGGGCGGCGCGGTGCGAGATGTTCGTCCACGGAGCGCTCTGCCCGGGCTACTCCGGCCAGTGCCTGTTCTCCTCGATGGCGGGCGGCCGCAGCGGCAACAGCGGGATGTGCGCCCAGCCCTGCCGGCAGAGGCACAACGGCTCGTACCCGCTCTCCACCCGGGACCTGTGCCTCCTCGAGAGGCTGCCCGAGGTCATCCGGACCGGAGCGGTGGCGCTCAAGGTGGAGGGCCGCATGCGCGGGCCGCTCTATGTCGGGGTGGTGGCGCGAGTCTACCGGAAATACGTCGACAGGCATTACGCGGATGGCGATTTCCGGGTCGACGGGCGGGACCCCGAGGAGCTCAGGATGGCCTCAAACCGCGACTTCACCACCGGCCTCGCGTTCAACGATTCGGTGGTCGACCCGCGCTGGCCCCACAACCGGGGCCTCTTCCTGGGAACGCTCGAGAAAGGGAGGCTCCGTCTGGAGGCCGACCTGCGCGTGGGCGACGGCGTGGCCGCCCATCATGAGGGGAGGAAGTCGGGCAACACCGTGCGCCGCCTCGTCGGGCGGGGCGGGCCGGTCGGGCGCGCCCGGAGGGGGGAGGTGGTGCACCTGGAGGTCCGGGGCGGCCCGGGCCGGGGCGGCCGTGGTCTACTACGATATCGGGAGGGAGGATTTCGAAAAGGCGCGGGAGGCGGTGATGGCGGGCGGGAGGGAGTCCTCAACTGCTCCGAATTGGGCCTTTTCAACCGCACCCGGGACCTGCTGGCCATCGGCGTGCGGAGGTTCTATATAGAGGCAGAGAGAAATGCGGGCCGGACGGTCGCAAGCTACATGAAGATAATCTCGGGGCGGCGCTTCAACGGCCAAAACGCCCGGCGCGGGAGGACCACCGGCCACCCGGGGAGGGGCGTGGCATGAGCCCCCGGGCGGCCGGCCCGAATACCGGCCGGAGAATCGTCGTGTCCCGGACCCGGGAGCTCTCGGGGACGGTCCGCGCCCCGCCCTCGAAGAGCCACACCCACCGGGCGCTCGCCGTGGCGTGTCTTGCCCGCGGGCGGTCCACGGTGCACAACGCCCTGCTCAGCGACGACTGCCTGGCGACCGCCGAATGCTTCCGGCGGCTGGGCGCAGTCGTGGAGTTCGGAAAGGCGGTCCGCGTCACCGGCGTCGACGGCCGCCCCCGCGCCGCGCCCTTTGGCATCGACGTGGGCAACTCGGGCACCACGCTCCGGTTCCTCACGGCGGTGTGCGCCCTCTGCGACGGCGAGACAGTCATCGACGGGGGGGGCACCATCCGCCGGCGGCCGGTGGGGCCCCTGCTCCGGGCGCTCTCGGACCTGGGCGCCCGGCGCGCCGAGTCCGTCCCGGGCAACGGCTGCCCCCCCGCGGCGGTGGCCGGACGGCTCCGGGGCGGCCGCGTCCCTGTCTACGGCTTCAGCTCCCAGTTCGTGTCGGCCCTGCTCCTGGCCCTCCCGCTCGCGCCCCGCGACTCCGTCGTGGAGGCGATGACCCTCAACTCCCGGCCGTACGTCGCCATGACCATGGAGCACCTGGAGCGGGCCGGCGCCGGCGTCCGCTTCGAGGAGCCGGGGACCTTCCGCATCGACGGGGGGCAGTCCTACTGGCCCTCGGACTACGCGGTGCCCGGGGACCACTCGTCGGCCGCGTTCCTCAGGGCGGCCGCATTCATCACCGAGTCGGACATCAACATCACCGGTTTGGACCCGCGGGACAGCCAGCCCGACCGGGCGATAGGCGGCATCATCTCGCAGATGGGCGTGGGGTCCACCCGCGAGCTCGACCTGCGCGACATGCCCGACCTTCTGCCGGTGGCGGCGGCGCTGGGCTGCCATGCCGCCGGGACCACCGTGCTGCGCAACGTCCGCCACTCCCGGGCCAAGGAGTCCGACCGCATATCGGCGATGTGCGCCGAGCTCCGGAAGCTTCGCGCCCGGATAACCGAGAGGCCCGACGGGCTGGTCGTGACCGGTTCGGAGCTCGCCGGCGCCCGGCTGGACGGACACAACGACCACCGCATAGTGATGGCGCTGGCCGTGGCGGCTCTCCGGGCGGAGGGCCGGACGGTCATCGACGGGGCGGAGACCCTCTCCAAGTCCTACCCGGGCTTCGTGGACGACCTGCGGGCCCTGGGCGCGAGAATCAGGGTGGTCGGCAAATGAGCGGGGGCTCCATCGGGAGGCTCTTCCGGGTGACGACGTTCGGGGAGCCCCACGGGGATGCCGTGGGCGCGATCGTCGAGGGGTGCCCCGCCGGCGTCCGGATCTCGCTGCGCATGATACAGCGGGAGCTCGACCGGAGGCGGCCCGGCCGGGGACCGACGATGTCGGCGCGCAAGGAGCCCGACCGGCTGGAGGTGCTGTCCGGAATCCTGCGCGGGCGGACGACCGGCGGGCCCGTCCGCCTGCAGGTCCAAAACGTCGATGCGAGGTCCGGCGACTACGACGACATCCTCCATAAGCCGCGGCCGGGGCACGCCGACCTCGCGTTCTGGCTGAAGCACGGGGCGATTCCCGTCGGGGGCGGGAGGGCCTCCGGACGCGAGACCGTCGGGCGCGTGCTGGCGGGCGCGGTGGCGAAGCAGCTTTTGGCGCGCGAGGGGATGAAGGTCGCGGGAAGGGTGCTTGAGGTCGGGGGAAGGCGGACGGGATTCCGCCAAACGATACTGGCGGCGAGATCCCGCGCCGATTCGGCGGGGGGAACGGTCGAGCTGGTCGCGGAGGGCGTTCCGCCGGGGCTCGGCGAGCCCGTCTTCGACAGGCTGGACGCGGACTTGGCGAAGGCCCTGATGAGCATCGGCGGCGTCAAGGGCGTGGAGGTGGGGGCGGGGTTTTCCGCGGCGCGCCGGCGCGGCTCTGAGAACAACGACGCGATAATCGTGAGGAAGGGGAGGCTGCTCACGCGGACCAACAACGCCGGCGGGATACTGGGCGGGATGAGCAACGGGATGCCTGTCGTTTGCAGGATCGCCGTGAAGCCGCCAAGCTCCATCGGCATCGGGCAGGACACGGTCGACCTGCGCACGATGAGGCCGGCGAGAATACGGGTCGGGGGGAGGCACGACCCCTACATATGCGAGCGCATCGTCCCGGTGGCGGAGGCGATGGTTGCGGTGACGTTGCTGGACCATCTTCTCCGGGCGCGGGCTTCGGCTCCTGGAAAGCGGGTGGGGATGAAGAAGGGGGATATGGGGCGGCCGCTCGGCGCTTTGAGGGCGGAGATACTTCTCAATGACGCTGAACTGGTCCGGCTCCTGGGCAGGCGGATGGAGCTTGCGGAAAAGATCGGGCGGAGGAAGCGGTCACTGGGGCTGCCGGTCAGGGACGCCCGGGTCGAGCGGGCGGTGCTCGCCAACGCAAGGGCGGCCGGGAAGGGGGCGGGGGAGAGGGGCAAATCGGAATATGCGCTGAAGGAGCGACAGCCGGCCTCAGGCCTTCCGGCCGACGGGCGCCCCGCACTCCGGACAGAACTTCGCCCCCGGCCCGAGAGCCTGTCCGCACCGGTCGCAGTGCTTCTTCGCGGGCGGCTTGTTCTCCCTGCCGCAATTGTGTAAAGCTCGACCGGGAGGGTTACAAGGCTCACGAGGGGCAGCGCGTCCTCAACGAATTTTTTCGTCCCGTCTCAACCTTGGCTAACATTCCATTCCCATGCGGTTGACGGACACTCCCAGATTCGGTAGATTGGCTGCGTCCCCAAATAATTTGCGGTTCCAGAACGCGTCATGCGTCTCAGGCTCC
>Ga0194113_10001773_pt1 | contig 29497 bp, 18 predicted proteins | sample TA2MahC200mmetaG_FD_146193 | JGI IMG/M metagenome (GOLD analysis project Ga0194113, IMG submission 146193) | Freshwater microbial communities from Lake Tanganyika, Tanzania - TA2015017 Mahale Deep Cast 200m | ecosystem: Environmental > Aquatic > Freshwater > Lake | place: Tanzania: Lake... | reverse complement strand
CCGCCTCGTCCTTGGCGCCGATCTCCAGCGACCGCTTCGGCTCGCCGTCGAGCGCGAACCAACCGCCCTCGGTCAGCTCCAACCTCACCGTCTGCGGCGCGTCCAGGTGGTTGAAGACCATCACGGGGATGCTGACCTGGTCGTTGCGCGTCAGCGAGACCGGCAGGTCGATGTCCACGAAGAAGTCCTGGAAGCAGCGCAGCCCGCTCGTCGTTGAGCCGAGCTGCCCCGCCGCCGAGTTCGCCATCGCGGTCATGCGCCACATCGTGATGCTGTCGGCCATCTTCAGGGAGAGCGTCGCACGGCCGCTCTCATCGGTGATGAGCGATGGCTCGCTGAACATCGTCTCCGGGAAGAACTTCCGCACGCGTACCGGCTTCTGCCCCTCGCCTCCGGCCGCCCCCTTCGGCCCCGGCTCGCCCTTCATCGCCGCCGCGTCCATCGCCATCGCCATCTCCGGCACAGGCGCCCCCTCGGCCGCCCTCGCCATCAGCATCGGCCCGCCGCCCGCCCCAGGCATGCCCATCATGCCGCCCCTGAAGCCCCTGCCGCCGACGGCCACGCTGTTGAGATCCTCGAAGACGGTTTGCGGCCAGACCGTTGCCAGGAACAGGTCGTCAACCGTATCCGCCTTCCCGTCCGGGCCGATGGCCTGGATGATCAGCATCCATGCGTCCTGGTCGCCGTTGCCCTGCGTCGGGAAGAGGAAGGGCTGGTCCCACTGGTCCACTACATCCTGCGCGCTCAGCAGCCCCGCCGCCAGCAGCGGTCGCGCGCCCAGTTTCGCCTTGAACGATCGCCCGTTGTGCCGCTCCTGGTACTTCTGGATCGCCTGCTGGATCTTCTCGAGCTTCGGCTCCAGCTCCTTGGCCCACTCCTCCTTCAGCTTGTTCACCCGGTCCCCGTACGTATCCACCTTGTACCCCGGCGCCTCAGGCATCTCCGCCGAGGCCATCAACACCTTCGCCGCACGCTCTCGCCGCTCCAGCACGGGCTTGTCGCCGGGCTCGCCCGCGATGATGACCGGCATGTCGAACTCGTGAATCTCGACGCGGGGCTTCATCAGCTCCTGTTCGAGGTAGAAGTAGACCTTCTCCATCCCCGGCTTCAACTCTTGCAGCGCGAACACGCTCTCATCGACCACGTTCAGCCCCAGCGCCGCCGCCACCGGCTTCCCCGCCGCATCCCGCACCGCGAACTGCACGGACACATCCTCTCCGGGACGGTACGTGTCCTTGTCTGCCCTCACGTCGATCGACAGGTCGCTCGCGGGATCGACGAAGATCGGCGCCGTATCGCGCACGATGTCGCCCGTGTTCAGGATGCGGTACGCGCTCAGCCAGATCGACCCGGTCAGGTCCGGCGTCAGGCGCACGTCCACGGTCGCCTTGCCATCCGTCGCCTCCGCGTCCTGAGTCAGCATCGTCTGGCGGTCCTTCACCACATCCACGTACACCGCGCCCCGGCCGCGATCCGAAGACAGCACCGTGGCGTGGATCGTGTCCCCCACCTTGGCGAGGCGCTTGTCGAGCCGCAGCAGCACCCCGCTCTGCACGAAGTCGCCCTCCAGCTCAATCGACCGCTCGGCGCGCTCGCCCGCGTCCGTCCTCGCCTCGATGCCAACGATGACCTCCGGCGTCTTCGGCTCGATGGCGAACTCCGTGAGGCCCAGGTCGTCGGCGCGCTTGTCGCCCCGCACCACGTCCACCGGCTCGCCTGAGACCTTCAGCCCCGTCATGCGCACGGTGCACGGCGCGGGTGAGCCGTCCGGGTAGGTCGTGCTGACGTACAGCAGGTTCTCGACCCCCGGCACTACCTTGCCCGACTCGGGGATCACCTGGATGTTGATCGGGTCCTGGGAGACGGTCCTTGTTGCCGTGACCTTCTCGGCGTGCTTCGCCTTGTTCGTGACCTTCACGTCGAACTGCAGCAGGGCGTTGCCTTCCTGCAGGGGCTGCCCGACGAACGAGATCGGCAGCCTGGTCTCGAACTTGTAGGTACCGTTCTCGTCGGTCGTGCCGCTGAGAGTGGCGATCTCCGTGTACTCGACATCGAAGGTCTTCACGGAGATCTCGACCTCGCCCTCGCGCACCGGCACCCCGTAGAAGTAGTCCGCCTGCACGGTGCCCTTCACCGTCTCGTTGGGCAGGTAATACTGCTTCTCGGTGGTGACCTTCACATCGAACTTGGGGAGCACGTACCGCTCGACCGTGACCGTCTTCTGCGCTTCCTGGTCGCCCATGAGACAGCGGATCTCGTAGGCGCCCATGTTGACCTCATCGGCGAGCACGAAGTCGGTTGCCACGATCCCGAAGTCATTGGTCTTCGCGTACCTCTTGAGGACCTTGTTGCCCTTCGCATCGCGGACCTCGATGATCGCGTCCGCGTCGGCGACGGCCTTCAGGTTCGGCTGCCGGAGGGCCAGCGCGCGCAGGTGCATCGTCTGGCTCGGCTGGTAGATCGGCTTGTCGGTCGTGAGCAGAATCTGGTAGCGCCGGGTGACTCGCACCCGTTGTACCGTCTCATCCGACCCGGCTGCCGCGCGGCCGGAGACGAGGAGGTCGTAGTCCCCCGGCTCGACGTCGGGGACCTCGAAGGCCGCGTCCGTCGTGCCCAGCGCATTGGTCAGGCTCCGCGAAAGCGTCTGGTACTCGTTCTTATCCGCCGGGCTCAGGCGCACCGTCACGCGGCCGTTGCCGATGCGGTCGCCGGTGCGGTGGTCGGTCAGGACCACGCGCACGGCCGCCGGCGCCCCGGCCAGCAGCTCGCTCTGCCCGACGACCTCCACGCCGATGGGGTTGATCTCCGGCCGCGCGCTCGCCGCGTCCGTCCGGTCCTTCAGCGTCGCCATGCCGGTGAGCGCGACGACGATGAGCAGCACAGTGCTCATTCGGAGTGCACGTCGATAGTGGTCCGTCATGTCAGGCTCCCTCACACACGGGAATGAGTCGTCCATCTTTCGACGGCCTTCAGGACGCCCGGCGCAAGACGCGGGTTTATAGCCTATGCTGAAACCTGCAGCATGTCGGGATCGGCATCCCGACCTACGAAGGCCGGTGCGCTCGTCGCGACCCCCATCGCTCACCGATCCGCCGTTTGTCGTCCTCGTGACAACCGATCGCCCTCATTGATCCGCTCCACCCACGCCAACCCCAACCCCACTCGTAGGTCGGGATGCCAATCCCGACCCCGACCCGCCGTTGTCAAGGCGAGCCGCGCAGGCCTACGGAAGGCTCGCGCCGTGTCCCCACCACGGCCACTCAACCGGGTCCCCGACGAGACCTCTGACGTGTGCGTTCTCGAGGATGTACGTCGCCCGCGCGTTGTACTCTCGTCGGGTGCGGATAATGCGGTTGTACGTCTCATCCTGCCAGAACGGACCGCGTCGCCCCAGCAACGGGTTAATCCTCCGAGCGGTCCACCATTTGAGGCCGGCCATGATCTCGCACATCGGCTCGGTTCGCCCTTCGTGGACGATTGGCTTGAGGATCGCGTGCACATGTTCGGGCATCACGATGTAGTCATACAGCCAGTAGCGGGAGCCGTCGCGGAAGCGAAGCGCGCCGACCACCAGCTCGGCCAACTCGGGCCGCGTGAGATCGGCGGCGACGCCGCGCTTCACACAGAAGGTGAGGAAGTAGGTGGCTCCTGGTTCGTCCCAGTGGGGCAGATGACGCCGCCGCTTGACCAGCTCGTGGATTGCGTACTTGCTCTCGTCCAGGGTTCCCTCTCCGGAGCGGACGTCCTCACGCATCGTGATGCCCCTCACTTCGCACGCCGGAGTCCGACCCGCTGTCGTCCCCTCGTCAGCTCCTCACGCCTCGTCTTGCGCGCCCACCTACGCCAACGCCAACACTGCTCGTAGGTTGGGTCGGGATTGGCATCCCGACCTACGAGAGCCGGTGCGCTCGTCGGGACCCCCATCGCTCACCGACCCGCCGTCGTCCGTCCAGGGGACAGCCCACGCGCCTCGTCGAGCCGCTCCACCCACGCCAACGCCAACACTGCTCGTAGGTCGGGATGCCAATCCCGACCCGTCGTGGCCGTCGCCGTCCTACGGTGACGCAAACAACCTCGGCCTGATGAGCCACTGAAGCTCCCCGGCGCCGGCCGAGACAACGGGAAGCTGAATGGCCGCGATTCCGCTGGTCTTCAGGGCAACCGCGCCGCCGCCGATCAGCTCACCCGCGATGACGCTGAAGTCGGGGTTGTGGCCCACCAGCATGAGCGTATCGACGGCGTGTTGCGTCGCGGTCTCCTCGACATCGCGAAGCTCCGCGCCGCAGGCCAGACGCTCGTCTTCGTGGAGGCCCTCAGGCGGCTCAAGCACCTCCGCGGCGGCCTGGGCCGTCTGCGCGGCTCTCACCAGAGGGCTGTGGACGATTGCATCCGGCCGCACGCCGGCCCGCAGCACAGCCTCCAGGCACAGTCGGTTCTCGGCCTCGCCCTGAGGTGTGAGCCGTCGCTTCGCGTCGGGGCATCCCGGGCCGGCTTCCTCGGCCTCCCCGTGTCGGAACAAGAGCAGAAGCATGAGCCGTCCCCCCAGTCCGGCAACAATGCGGCGCTCTAGCCGGCGCCGATCACCGATCGTCGCGTATAGGGTCGCATTCGGCACGGCGCCGGTTCCTCCTGCCCACTTGGGGCGCGAACATCTTGTCCGCGTCCAGGGGCCGCGACACCAGAACTGTTGGAGTTTCGGGTTGCGCTGCGGTATCAAGAGGGTGGCGTGTGACACACATCACGCCCGCCCGACTCTGCCCGTGCCTTAGAGAGGCGGAACGCCTATGGCGAGCACGACGGCGGCGACAGCCAAATCGGGTTCGATCGCCACACCATTCACAATAACCACAGCGGAGCGCTGCGTTGCCTTCTCACGAGGCGTGGTGTTCCTCACGTCCCTGGCGATGCTGGAGGGGGAGGCGCTGATCGGCCGCCAGCCACTCAGCCTCCTGGATGCGGTCATCCTCGTCGTGGCGCTCTACGTGGTGGGCACAGCGATTCTCTCGCTCCTGGGACGCGAGCGTCCGGGCCTTCAGCTCCCGCTGCTCGTCGCGGACATGCTGCTGGTCACGGGGATCATCTACCTCGCGGGCGGCATCTACAGCGAGTATTACCTACTCTACTACGTGCCGATTCTGCAGGCGAGTGTGCGGCTCAACTTCCGCGACGCCATCGCCAGCGCCATCCTCTCGTCGGGCCTGTACATGGCGGTGGGCCTGAGCACAGGGCCGGACACGCTGATCCCGGTCAAGGCGCAACTGCGCGCCGGCACTTTCGCCGCGTCGGCCACGTTCATGGCCGCGTTTTTTGCCCTACTCAACCGTGAAGCGCGCTCCTACATGGAGCGCAGTCGCGAGATGTCCGAACTGGCCGATGCCCTCGCCGCCAAGAACCGCGAGCTGCAGGAGAAGACGCGACAGCTGGCCGAAGCGCAGGAGTATCTGGTAGCGAGGGAGCGGCTGGCCGCCATCGGTGAACTCGCTGGCAGCGTTGGACACGAGCTGCGCAACCCGCTGGGGGTCATCCGTAACGTCGCGTATTACCTCCGCAAGCAGGTCGGTGGCGAGGACGCGGACGTGGCGGAGATGATTGACCTCATGGACGCCCAGGTCAGCATCTGCGACCGCACGATCGCGGCGCTGCTCGACTTCGCCCGCCCCGAACGGGCAAGCCCTGAGCCGGCCGACATCAACCAGATCGTGACCGAGCTGGTCGCGTCCAACCCACCGCCGACCGGCGTGACGATACGGCTGGCGCTGGGGCACGATCTGCCGCTCGCCTACGTCGACCGCCACCAGATCGGGGAAGTCTTCGATAATATCCTGTGCAACGCTTACCAGGCGATGCCCGGGGGGGGCGAGGTTCGGGTGAGGACGAGTTCCGAGGTGGAGACCGACGGGGTGTGCGTGGAGTTCGCTGATACGGGGCCGGGGATTCCATCGGGAAACCTCGCGCGCATCTTCGATCCACTATTCACGACGAAGGCAAAGGGGATCGGCCTGGGACTGGTCGTGTGCAAGCGACTGGTGGAGCGACAGGGCGGCGGAATCTCCGTGCACTGCGAGGCCGGCCAGGGGGCCACCTTCACCGTCCGCCTGCGACGGGCTGAAGAGGAAGCGAATGAGACTGATGACCAGGCCGACGGCGGTCCTGATTGTTGACGACGACGCGGGCATGCGCCTCACCCTGCGGCGGATCATCGAGCGCGAAGGTCACACCGTCTTCGCGGCGCAGGACGGGAGCGAAGCGCTTGACATCGCCGCCAGAGAGGCGATCGACATCGCGTTCATCGATCACAAGATGGTCGGCATGACCGGCGGCGATACGTGCACGGCTCTCCATCGCCTACAGCCCGAGGCGGAGCTGTACGTCATGACCGCGTACGTCTCGCCGGAAGCCGCCGAAGCCGCTGTCGCCGGCGGCACCGCGGGCATCCTCTACAAGCCGCTGGACATTGACCGGCTGCTCACGCTGATCACCGACCGCGCGGCTCGCCGGCGTGAGAGGAACGCCGAGAAGGAAGGTCACTAATGCCGGACCGCTCCCCTTCCCCAGCGATACTCATCGTGGACGACAACCCGGCGGCGGCGAAGACCCTCCGACTTGTCCTGAAGACCGAGGGCTTCGAAGCGGACTGGGCTCCGGGCGCGTCCGAGGCGCTGGAGATGACCACTCGGACGGCCTATAATGCCGCACTGATCGACATTGGTCTGCCCGGCCGGTCGGGCATCGATCTCCTGGGGGACCTGAAGGCCAGGTATCCCGAACTGGTCGGCATTATCGTGACCGGTCGGGCTTCGATCGAGAACTCCATCGAAGCGCTCAACCGCGGCGCCAGCGGATACGTCCAGAAGCCGGTGGATGTGCCGCAACTCTCGGCGCTGCTTCGTGCAGCCCTCGGGAAACAGCGGCTGGAGGCGGAGAACCGGCGCATGCTTCGTGGCCTGTCACTGCTGTATACTGTCGGAGTCCAGGTAGGCAGCGGCCTCGAGGCGCAGACAACCCTCCAGAAGACGATCTCGCTGGTCACCTCGCTGCTTGACCTGCCGGCCGGCGGCATCTGGTGGTCGCCCGGCGCCAATGGCGAACCACGTCTCGCGGCATCCGTGGGTCTCCCCCCCGATTTGACGGACGCGCTCACCAACCGGATCGCCGACCTGCGGATCCTCTCCGCCGCCGACCCAAAGGTGCATTGGAGCGGATGGTCCGACACCGAGATGACGGCCAGCACGAACGGGCGGCCCTGGCGCATGAGGGTGATCCCGCTTCGAAGCCACGAGGGCACGACGGGCTACATGGCGATCGGCGGGCCGGACTGGACGGGAGACCAGATGGAGGAAGCCGACGTGCTCAGCACAGTGGCCTGGCAGGTCGGCGTGGCGATGGAGAACATGGGCCTGTATGAGGACCTGCGGGTGGCCTTAGAACGGCTGACGGAGGCCCAGGCAAAGGTGGTGCAGGCCGAGAAGCTCTCGGCGATCGGACGGGTCGTGTCCGGGATCGCCCACGAATTGAACAACCCGCTGGCAGTCATCCTCGGATACGCAGGTCTAATACGCGAAGGCATGAACCTGGATGAGGCCACCCAAATGGCAGACCGGATCTCCCACCAGGCCGAGCGAGCCGGGAAGATCATCCAGGAGCTACTGTCGTTCTGCCGCCAGGAACGAACCGTCCTGCGACCGACTGACCTCCGTCACGTCATCGAGGCGGCCCTGGAATCCACTGAGCGGCTCCGCAGTGATCGGGTTCAGCTTCTTCTCGCTCTTCCCGAGGCCATGCCGACGATCGCGGGCGACCCGGGCGGCCTGCAGCAAGTCCTGTCCAATGTCATCGGCAATGCCTGCCAGGCGATGGGCGAAGCCGGCGGGGTCCTGACCGTGGCGGGCCATGTCGCCGACGACACCATCTCGCTCCGGGTGAGCGACACGGGGCCGGGCATTCCCGAGGACGTGCTGCCCAGGATCTTCGACCCCTTCTTCACCACGAAGGGCGTTGGACAGGGCACAGGTCTCGGACTGAGCGTATCACACGGGATCGTGCACGATCATGGTGGCGAGATCGTCGCGGGAAATGGGGCGCAAGGCGGAGCCGTGTTCACGATCCGCCTGCCGATCCGCGAGATCGAGCCGCTCGCCGACAACGCCGTTGGCGCAACCATACAGGATGCACCATGGCTTCAGCCCACAGGGAGTGAGTAACCATGCAGACATGCGACCGCCATGACGCTACCGGGGCCAAGATACTGGTGGTTGACGACGAGGAGGATGTGCGGGAGATCTTCCGGCTGGCCCTGACCCGCAAGGGGTATGAGGTGGCCCACTTCGGCGACGGGGCGGAGGCAGTGAAGGCCGCCACTGAGCAGCAGTTCGGACTCGCCTTCGTGGACATCGCCATGCCGGGCATGGACGGCGTCACGGTCGTCGAGAACCTCCGGCGTGTCTCGCCGACGACGAACATCGTGATGATCACCGCGTTCCTCGACGGGGGAATGGGGCCCGAGGAGCGGCAGGACCGAGTGCAGAAGGCGCTCAGCTTCGGCGCACGCGGCTGCCTGCGCAAGCCGTTCGGCACGGAGACGATCCTCAAGACCGCGGAGTACTTCGCCCGGTAGCGGCGACGTCGGCTCCCTCAGACGATGGCCGAGAACACGATTCCATCGTGTCCCCTTGTGCTGTCTGGCCAAGGGCACGGCGACGCTGCGGCGAGCGTACAGCACACCCGCTCCCGCGAGGGGCGGAGGTCGGGGAAATGGAGGGTGAGAAGAGAGAGGGCAGAACCAACTCAGGAGTGGACCACCCATGGAGAAGCTGGCCATCGACGGCGGGCCGAAGGCCATGGCTCACGCGTTCGGTACAGGCAAGAAGTGGGGTTACCCCGAGCTCAAGGAGATCCTCGATGTATTCGACTCGGGCGCGTACTACCGGTACGGCGGGTCGAAGGTGATCGCCTTCGAGAAGGCCTTCGCCAGGGCCTACGGCGTGCGGCACGCGGTCGCGAGCACCTCGGGGACGGCGGCGATCCACGTGGCCCTCGGGATGCTGAACCCCGAGCCCGGGAGCGAGATCATCACGGGGCCGATCACCGACCTGGGGTCCATCGTGCCGATCCTCTATCAGCAGTGCGTCCCCGTGTTCGCGGACACCGATCCGCAGACGTTCTGCATGGACCCCAAGGAGATCAAGCGCCTCATCACCTCGCGCACGGCGGCGATCATGGTCATCCACCTGTTCGGGAACCCGTGCGACATGGATGCGGTGATGAAGATCGCGCGCGAACACAAGCTGCCGGTCATCGAGGACTGCTCGCAGGCGCACTACACGCGGTACAAGGAGCGGCTGTGCGGGACGATCGGCGACATCGGCGCGTTCAGCCTGCAGGCGAGCAAGCACATCACCACCGGCGAAGGCGGCATGACGATCACCAACCGCAAGGCCCTGGCCGAGCGGGGTGCGCTCTTCTCCGACAAGGGCTGGGCGCGGGGCGGCTGGGGCCCGCGGGCCTACGAGTTCCTGGGGCTGAACTACCGCATGACGGAGCTACAGGGCGCCGTGGGTTGCGGGCAGATCGGGAAGCTGGAGTGGGTCACCTCGATGCGGAACCGCAACGGCGATCTGCTCACGCAGCTCATCGGCGATGCGCCGGGCATCCGGCCGCAGAAGGTCACCAAGGGCGGCAAGCACACGTACTGGCTCTACGGGATGGCGGTCCAGCCGGACGCGAAGTACACGCCGCAGGAGTTCGCGGCGGCGCTCTCGGCGGAGGGCCTCGGCGCGGGGGTCGGCTACATCGGCGCGCCAATCTTCCGCTGCGCCGCCGCCCTGTGGAACAAGCAGACCTTCGGGAAGTCGCAGCTTCCGTTCACGCTGCCGGGAGTCAGAGAGATCGAGTACGACGAGAGCATGTGCCCGAGAACGCAGGAGTTGCTGAACCGGATGATCACGCTCCCGATGAGCGAGTTCTTCGACGAGCGGGACATCGAGGCGATGGCGATGGCGATCCGGAAGGTGGCGGACGGCTTGTCAACGGAACGAAAGGGGAAGAGCTGAAGATCCGAAGAACGGCGAACAAGGCAGAGGAGACAGAAGATGCTGCGAGCGGTGTTCACGAAGCCACACGAGATCGTCATCGAGGAAGCTCCGATCCCCGATCCCCCACCGGGCGAGGCGGTCGTGCGGGTCGCAGCGTGCGGAATCTGCGGGACCGATCTGAAGATCAACGAGGGCCACTACCTCGGCCGGCTGCCGGTCACGCCCGGTCACGAGTTCGCGGGCATCGTCGAGGCGCTGGGCGAAGGCGTAACGGGCGTCCGCGTGGGCGACTTGGTCGCGATCAACCCGAACCTACCGTGTCGGCGATGCGAGTTCTGCAGGATCGGCAAGCCGCACCTGTGCCTCGACGCGCAGGCGGTCGGTGTGACGCGACCGGGGGCGTTCGCGGAGTTCTGCTCGATCCCCATCGAGCTGCTCGTGCCCGTGCCGGACGACCTGCCGCTGGCTCTCGCGGCGATGATGGAGCCCGTGTCCTGCTGCCTGCACGGCATCGATCTGGCGGACATTCGCCCGGGCGATTCCGTGATCCTGCTCGGCGGAGGGAGCATCGGGCTGATCCTGCTGCAACTCGCGCGAGCCGCGGGCGCGACGTTCATCGCGATCAGCGAGCCCCGCGCCGAGAAGCGGGAGCTCGCGCTGAGCCTGGGGGCGGACTGCGCGGTTGAGCCGGGCGAGATAGGGAGCGTCGCCGAGTCACTGCCGGATGGCGGCGCGCAGGTGGTCATCGAGTGTGCAGGCGTGACCGTGGCGGCGCGGCAGGCGCTGACGCTCGTGCGGCACGGTGGCACCGTCCTGCTGTTCGGCGTCTGCCCGCCGGAGGAGACGGTGGATCTGCAGCCCTACGAGGTCTTCCATCGGGAGATCACGATCCGCGGGTGCTACACGAACCCCTTCACCGATACACGCGCGCTGTCGCTCCTGGCGAGCGGGCGGGTGCTCGTCGAGCCGCTGATCACGCATACGTACTCGATCGAGGAGACCGCGGAAGGCATCGAGGCGGTGAGGCGAGGGGAGACCGTGAAGGCGCAAGTCCTGCCGTCTCGGTGATCCACCCTCAAAGTGCAAGCGACCCCAGAGCCTCGCGGACCCGATCCGCCGCCCGTTGGGCAACCACCACGTATACGGGAAACTCCCCGATCTCGGTCAGCCTCTCCTGGGGTTGGCCGACCGCGTTGTAGACCTTCGCCTCGCGGAGACAGGCCTGCGTCTTCGCGTCGAGGGAAACGGACGTGCTGGACCACCCGATGAAGACGCTGCCCTTCTCGGTCTTGAACTCGTAGATCATCGTCGGCGGCTGGTCGCTGATGGCGCGGGCGAAGCGCGTGCCGGGCGGGAGGGTCCAGGAGAGCGCGTTCTGGGTGATCATCATCTTGCGGGGGATTCCGCCCCATTCGAAGAAGGGGTGGAAGCCGCAACCGTGCTCGCGGTTGAGGATGATCGGCCAGTTGCCGATGTGGAAGAAGACCTTGTCCACGCCGTTCGCGAGCGCGACGACCTCGTGCTTCACGGTCGCGACCGCCGCGAGCATCTCGCTGTCCTCGCCGGCGTGGATGAGGAACTGCGAGGTGAGCGTGGTCGGATCGGGGTCGTCATCGGCGTAGATGCCGTACTCGGTCATCCAGATCGGGTGCACGGCGCCCTTGGCGCGCATCGTCTCAACGGCGCTGCGAAGGCCGGCCTGGAACCCCTCTGGGGGCTGCAAGCCCGGGTAGCGGTGCTCGCTGAGGATGTTGATGGCTGAGAGAACCGGCGCAACATCGTCCATGTCCTTCAGGTAGTGAAGCCCCGCGCCCATGATCTGTGCCTGAGTGCCCGTGCGCTCGGCGGCGTGCCTCGCGGCCTCCACGAAGCGCGGGTAGTTGCGGGCCATGTCGAGGTTGCAGCCCTGGCCGCCCTTGGCGTCCACCGGCTCGTTGAAGACCTCCCAGTACTTCACGCGCTTCCCGTAGCGCTCCATCAGCGCCGCGACGTAGTCCTCATAGAGCGCCATGTCCTTCGGCAGCCACCAGACGCGGCGGGACTCGGCCTCGGCGCCGGTCGATTCCTGCATGTCCGCCGGTGCGGTCGAGGCCCACTCGCTGGAGGGATCGCCCAGGCAGAACTGCACGTTGAAGCCCAGGCGCTCCAGGCGGTCGAGCTGCGCATCAGCCTCGGCGAAGTCGAAGCGGCCCTGCTGGGGCTCGATGTCATCCCAGCGCACGAACCACGAGCGCACCCAGCTCGTGCCGGCGTCCTGGGTGAGCATCATCAGTTGGTCGGTCACGAAGGAGTGGTTCTGCCCCAGGAAGGTGTCCTGGCCGCGAAATATTTCGCGGAGCAAATATATAACGCCCACGCGCAGGCGGCGCTCCTGCGGGCCGGCGGGAGAGTCCCACTGCGCGCGGAGGCGATAGAAGCCGGGCGCCTCGAGGCGCGGAAGCGGGCGGCCGGTCACCAGGGAGGGCAGGGCGACGATCGTAGGCGTGGCGCCTCCCGGCGCGGCGGTGAGGGGGATCGAGGCGACGGCGGCGGGCTGACGGAAGAAGTCCTCGAGGCTGAGCTTGAGTTCGAGCGTCTGCTCCGTCGGCGTGGCGTTGTAGACCGACACGCGCAGCGGCGCGGTCTCGCCGACGTGGTACAGGTTGCCGACGCGCCCGGTGTCGAAGCCGACCTCGACCGGCAGCGCGGGCTCATACGCGGTCGGCTGGACGCCTGCCTCAAGCTGGACCGCATCGACCCAGAGGATGCTCGGCCCGCCCGGCTCGAGCGCGATGCGGACGAAGGCGGTCTCCGCCTGGGGCTGAACGGACGCGACGACGCGGGCCCACTCCGTGCCGACGGGTGCGGCGCTGCTGCGGTCGGCTCCGGTGTCCTCGGTCAGGCCGAGGCGGACCTGGCCGCCGGGTCGGTCGGCCTTCACGTAGGCCGAGAGGGTCATCGGCTTGCCCGGCGTCATCGGCAGATAGCCGGCGGTCACGAGGGAGACGGTCACGGGCGCGTGAGTCGGCTTGCCCTTCTGCACGTAGGTGAAGTCGTTCCAGTGGATGGGGAGCTTGTCGGGCGAGAGGTCCAGCTTGAAGCTGCTCTTCCCATGCGAGGCGGTCGTCGAGTCGATCTCGCCAACGAGGAACGTGTGACCATAGCTGCCCCAGCCATAGGTCCCGACCTCGAAGCCGCTGTTGGGCACACGGTTCTTCGCCCGGCCGACATCGACGATGTTGGGCGACTTGGGCGCCGTGGTCTCGGTGAGCGAGACGCGATCGAGCCAGAGCGTACCGGTGCTGTCGAAGCTGAACTGCAGCCGCGAGACGTCCTTCGAGAGGTCATACGGCGCCCTGAAGATCGCGTGGTACTCGCGCCAAACAGAGGTGGGGTGGAACTGCTGCCAGAGGTGGTTGGCGTTCCAGTCCTTCGTGTTCCTGAGGGCGGCGATGATGCCACTCGTGATGCCCTCCTGGCGGGCCCAGAAGGCCAGGTCATACCACTGGCCGCCCTTCACCTCCACGACGCCGGTCTGCCCGAGGCCCGGCCCCCAGATGCCCTCGGCGCGGGTACACCTGACCTTCGCGCAGCGCCCGCCCTCGACGCCCTCGCCGACTTCGAGCGTCCCGTCACCCTTGTCGGCCGCGATGTAAAACCACTGCGCAGGCGTCTTGCCATCGGGAGCGAGGGTCTCGAAGTCACCATTGGCGCAATGCTCCTCCGCCCACACCGCCCCCATGCCCATTGCCAGCAGCAACGTGCCAAGCATCCACTTCATCCTGCGGTCCCCCTTCGTCCTCCGGTGTCCCGACAGCTTCGCGGGACGTGCCGGGGCATCCTCTCCGGTATGCCGTCCGAATCGGGAGGGCCGGTCAGGGATGGAGGTCCGCCAGGTTCCTGGCCTCCTGCTCCTCCCAGGCCCGGCGTTTGGCGAGGAAGTGCTCGTAGCGGGCGAGGTTGTCGCCGGTGAAGGTGTCGCGGTAGTCGCCGAAACAGGGCACGAGGAGGTCGATCCAGGTGGCGAAACGGCCGAGTTCCTCCGGAGTGAGGGTCGCGCCCCCATGGCCGGAGCGGAGGAGGTCGATGAGAGGTGAGCGGGCGGCGCCGGCGCGGTAGGGCGGGAGCATCGAGGGCTCGGACTGCGCGTTGATCCAGTTGACGAAGCGGCGGTTGGCGAGGTTCACGTAGCTCTCGGGCCAGTAGCGGAGGCTCTGAGGGTCGAAGGAGCCGTCGGCCTTGAGGCTGAAGGCGGCGGTCGGGTCCGCGGGCGCGGCCTCGCCGCCGAGGTCCACGATTCCCACGTCGATGTACTGGCCGCCGACGGTCTGGTGACAGTGGACCGCGATGGTGTTCTTCCCCGCGTGCAGGGCCTTGCGGCCCTCGAGAGTCGGGGGCATGAGTTCGTAGGCGGTCAGGAAGCCGGGCGCCCCTCCCGCGCGGATGCCGTTGAGATAGACCTCCACATCCTCGTCGTGGTGGACCACAAAGGCCGGTGCGCGAGGCAGGTCCTCCTCGCGCAGCCCCACCGTGCGCCGCAGCCAGATGTCAGGAGTCAGCCACTCGGTGCCGATCTCCGCGCCGGGCGTGCCCTTCATCCCGAAACCACCGGGGCCGGTCTGCCACGAAGCGTCGTCGAAGCCGGGCTTCTCCCAGGCGGAGGGAGGTTGGGTTGTCGTGTAGCGCCAGGCTGCGTTGCCCCACGGCACCACGACGCGCATCGTGGCGGGGTCGAAGGTCCGGGACTGCGGACGGACGGGCTGGTAGTGACAGCGGATGCAGTGGCGGTCGAGGAGGGGCTGGATCTCGGAGGGGAAGGCGAAGGGGCCGGATGGCCTTCGGCCATGCGGCCCCTCCAACGGCAGCGGGCCATGGGGCCCCTCCAACGGCTGTGGGCCATGCGGCCCCTCCAACGGCAGCGGTCCCAGCAACGGCACGCGCGCAAGGGTGCGCGCGGTCCGAGGTGCTGAGTTCTTGTCTTCGTGGCAGCCGACGCAGGAGATCGTCTCGCCGGGCTGCAGCGTGAGCCAGCTGCGCATGGTCTGCGCAGCCAAGCCGTCGGCATCGAGGGCCTGGAAGTAGAGCGGCGTGCGTGCGGGCACGGTGAAGCAGGCCGAGCCGTCCTCGCGGACGGGGACCGTGCCGAGGATGCGCTTGACGTCCCAGGCGCCCTCGATCGAGATGGGTGTGCTGATCAGCGCGCCGCCCGCCGGGCCGTGGTTGCGATTCTCACCGATTCCCGCCGCGCGGTACTCCAGAGCGACCACGCGCAGGGCCCTGATCGCCCCACGACGCACGCCCGCAAGGCCGGGGCCCTCGTAGATGTCCTGGAGATAGACGACGCCGGTCGACTTGCGGTAGTCCACGACGCTGGGCATCAGCGGCGGAGGCGGGCGCGGCGCGAGAGGGATCGGCTGGTTGCAGGAGATGGACGGATCGGAGGCGAGCAACTCCCGGCGGCCATTGGCGGTGACGAGGTAGATGGCGAAGTGGGGAACGCCCTCGGGCCGCATGGCGACGAGGAACTCGGTCTCGCTCAGCGGGTAGGGGTACTGGAACTGGTCGCCGGTCTGACCGTAAGCGTCGATGCGGACGGCGTCGGTCGGGCGGATGGGGCAGATGAGCTGCGTGCCCGCGTTCTCCTCGCGCCCAAGGGCCGGGTCGATGGTACCGAGCCAGCCGTTCTGGAGCGTGTGGTGGCCGGAGAAGATGGCCACGTACTTGCCCGTGCCGGGAATCGCGCGCGCGTGCAGGAGGGCGGTCGGGAACCAGGAGTTGTTCCCGTAGAGCGCGGTCTGCCCGGTGCCGTCGGGGTTCATGATGAACAGGCCCTGGGGGAAGATCTGCCCCCGGTCGTTGTACTCCCAGCGGGTGTAGATCACGCGGCCATCGGGGGTGACGGTCGGGAAGTTCGTGTGGACCTGATCGAAGCCGAGGCGGCGCAGGTACCGGCCGTCACCGTCGCAGGTGTAGAGGTTGCTGACCTCCGTCCACCAGCAGTCAACCGTCTGCACGCAGCGGGTGGAGCTGAACACGAGGTCGCCGCTCGGCAGATAGGCGCCCTCGTAGTCGGCAAAGCCAAGGCCGAAGGTCAGCTGGCGGACGCTCCCGTCGGCCACGGTCATCTCGTAGAGGTGGTAGTCGTCCTCGTTGAGCGACTTCTTGTGGGCGAAGAGGATGCGCGAGCCATCGTAGGAGACATCGGGATCGCGAATGGCGCCGCCGGGATCATCCAGCAGCGTGCGGACCGCTCCGTACAGGCCATCCATCTCCAGCAGGCAGAGGCTCGAACCGGGAACGAAGTGGCGCTCGTTCTGCGCGTCGGACTGGCCTTCCGTGTACGCATAGTGCGACCCGCCGAGGTCGTAGTGCCTCGTGAAGACGATGCGGTAGAGCTGCGCTGCATGAGGAGCAAGGAGGTCGCGACGACGGGCTTCGTGAGAGGCCACGTCCACTTGGGCGACGTCCGTGAGACCGTCCTGACGAGCCCAGTCAGCGAGGACGGCGGGAGGAGGTTGGTGGGGCGCGGCGGCAGCGAGGAGGGGGCCGGCCAGGAGGAGGAGCAGGGCCATGGGCTATCCCCCGCTGCCCCAGATCGTGACCCTTGGGACGAGGATGCCGCTGTTCTTGGTCCAGAGGCCGACGTAGCCGCCGGGGAGGGGGTCGGGGTCTTCGTAGCGGAAGACCGGACGGCGCTCGAAGTCGCAGGAGACGACGTTGCCGATTCGGCTCATGCGGACGCGGAACCAGCAGTGGTGGACGTTGTAGCCGGCGGGGACGCGGATGTCGGGGGACTCGGCGACGACCTGACCGTTGCGCAAGAGCTGCGTCTTCACGCCGCTGTCGCCGCCGATGATGAGGCTGTAGCCGCTGCGGGGGTTCTCGCGGTCGCCGCAGATGACCATGTTGTAGTCGCGGCAGCGCACGGTCTCCGAGCCGCCGGGGGCGTTCATCTTCGTCCCCATCCAGCAGTCAACGGCGAGGTCTCCGTCGAAGCGGCGCTTGTGCCAGATCGCGGCATCCCCTGAGGCCCAACCGGCCAGCCACGACCAGCGATCATCGCACGCCCAGCGCGCCGAGACCTGCCACTCCCCCGCGGACACCCACCAATCGGTCGGCGCGACGCCAAAGACGTAGTCGTGGGCAGTGAGGGAACGAGCGGCGAGGTCCTTCGCGCCTACGGGCGGACCGAAGACCTCAAGGCCGGTACGCCGAGGAGCGTCGGCCTTGTCGAGGCGGAGGACGGGCTCCTCGTTCCAGAAGGCGGTCAGGCGACCGAAACGGCGGGAGAGACGGAGGGTGGGGACGGCAGGCAGAGACGAGCCGTTGGGAGAGGCCACGTCAACAGGGCACAGTCCTCGCAGACCCCGCCTCGTCGGCGGGGTCTGCGGGACAGTCCCGAACGGCAACGACTTCCTGGGCGCCCCGCCCGCCTCCAGGCTGGCCGAGTCGGGTAAGAGCGAGAGGGTGATGGCCAGGCGCTCGCTCTCGGGCGATGAGTAGGAGGGCGCGAGGATGAAGCGACGGAGGGCGGGTTCGGAGACGGGCTCGACCTTGAGCGTGACATCGAAGTCGCCCGGGTAGAGGCCATCGTGCCACAGGAGGGAGGGGCGCTCGGGATCGGCCTCCCACGGCGTGGCGGGGCTGCCCCAGGTGACCATGTCATGCGCCCCGAGGGAGGGCGGCAGGACGGCGTGAGGCGAGCCCTCGTCGCCCCAGGGGCGCGGCGCTTCGTCGCTCGGGCGGACGACGACATCGTCGAAGCGTGCGGAACCGTTGCGGGCGAGCAGACCGACGATCCCAGGGCGGTACTCCGGATTGGCGCAGGAGAGGACGGGGCGGCCGTCGAGGGTCGCCTCCAGTGTGCCGCTAGAGAGACGGAGCCCAAGTCGGTACCACTGTTTGGGGATGAGGCCGCCGTCGGCTTCGGCGAGTACGGAGTCGCTGCCGGACAGGTGGCGGACGAGGCGGGCCTTCGAGGCGTCGGCGGTGAGGGCCACGTAGTCGCCGCTCTTCTGTACCAGCGCGCAGAGGCCCACCTCAATGGCTGCCGCGCTCGTCTGGACGGCGGCGGTGAGGGAGTAGTCCTCCCAGAACCAGTCACCGGCGGTGGCGAGGGCTCCCGACTGATCGCCCCGGCCAAGGTAGTAGAAGCCGTTAATCGAGTACTCCTCGTTGCCGACGCCAAGGTTCTTCCAGATCCCGCTGACCGGCGTCCAGGGTGTTGGCGAATCGGCTTCGCGCATGAAGCTGTCATCGAAGACGGCGGGCGCAACGGGCTGGCAAGTGGGCTCGTTGAGAGCCGTCGCTCCCGGACGCAAGGCCACGCCGCCGCCGAGAGGCGACTTCGTTCTGACCTGAACGACCTGGGTCGCCCCGAGGATGATGGACAGCTCCCCCTGGCGGCGCAGAATGTGCAGGGGCACGCCCTCGGTTGGGACAGTGCAGTCCGCGGCGGCGAGCGGCTTGCCGCGCGGCTCCTTCCCCGAGCGGACCTCGAGGCGTTGAGGCGTGATCGTCAGCCAGAGGCACGGCTGGCGGAGCTTGCCGGCTGCGTCGTAGCGCGCATCGAGGGCGACGAGGGTGGGGGCCTCACCATTCCCCGCGGCGGGCGAGAGCTGCGCGAGAACGTCGTAGGACTCGGCGGCAAGGCTGCCGAGAAGCTCGAAGCCGGCCGGGGGCGTGCCGACTTCGGGTGTCAGAGGTGGCGGTGGCTCCGGTTCCGGCGGGGGCTGCTCCTCGGCCTCCTCCTCCTCGGAAGGGGGCAGCACCAGGCGCGGCCCGTCACCGGGGGGCGCGGTGTTGGCGGGCTCCGTGTACAGGAGTCTGGGCGCCGGGCCATTGGGCAGGAGGTAGTTGATGAGCCCTACCAGCAGGCCTTCGGGGCTGCGGCCCCGATGGAAGCGCGCGAAGGAGACGGGCGCCCCGGAGTAGACCAGCCTCCCTTCCCCGACGGGTAGGTCGATGATCGCGGGAGCCCGCTCGATCGGCGCGGTGCCCTTGTCGAGGCAGTAGCGGGCGACGATGGCGCCGGCATCCCGCTGCCTGGGCCACGCGCAGAGCCCCTGGAGGTGGTGCATGTCAAAGGGCTTCGCGGGGTCAAGCCCGGCCGCGATGGGGTGCGCGGGGTCGGTCAGGACCACGTCCCCCAGAGTGGGGGCGTTGGTGTAGATGTTGACGAGCGACTGCAGCGGGAACCGATTCTGGGCGGTCCAGGTCTCCACATACGCGTGGCCGCCGGCCTTCATCCAGTTCGCTAGCGCCGTATCGACCCCGGAGAGGGTCTCGGGCACGCAGGACAGGAGGATCACATCGAACTTGCCGAGGACCTCGGGCTTGCTCATCTCCCAGGGGAAGATCCGCTCCCACGGATAGCCGCGCGCGGAGAGCTGCCCATCCAGGCCGTTCGGGTAGTCGCCACCGACGCCGACACGCAAGGGCGGGGCAGGAGGGAGGCTATCCGGCGCGGGCAGCGCGGCAGGGAGCGTGGCACTTGCCGCGAGAGCGAAAGCAACGGGAATCAGGACGCGATGGACAACGGAGGCAGGAGTCATGGATCGCAAGGTCACCGCCATATCCCCAACAAACGGGAGGGCGCCATAGTTGCAGCTACTCAGCGACTCGCCAGGTATAGCCGAGCCATCTCGTCCGCACGGACGGGCACATACTCCGGTCCGAGCCGGTCCAGCATGGTCCGCAGCTTCGACGGGGTCCACGGGTAGCACTGCACGAAGACGTGCATGAAGGCCGGGCGCTCGGCGGGCGTGTACCGGCGGATGTCATCCAGCATGAGCTTCATCGTGGCCGCATCGCCGAGGTCCGGGTTGAAGGTGGTCAGGGCGCGGAAGATCGGCACGTGGTCGGCGAGGACCTCGTTCGCGTTCCCCGCGGTGGTCCCCGGGAGGCGCCCGTAGTCAGGCAGCATGAACGACACGGCAGGCACGTCTCTGGCGAAGGCCGCGAGGCGCTCACCCGTCGCAGTGTGGGTCCAAACGCCCTGCAGGCCGAGGCGCTGCATCGAGGCATCGGTGAGCGCGAGGTAGTCGCGGAAGATCGCGTCCGAGTCGGCATACTGCGAGGCGAAGGCATCCGGATAGCAGTAGCCCGCGCCCGAGCAGGCCGCCACGAAGCAGTCGGTCTCGTTGGCGCGCGAGTAGTAGTAGTCCATCACGTCGGGCAGCAGGTCGTACACCGACGGGCCGACCGACCAGGTGAGCGGGAAGGTGCCGCGGAGAGGGTCGTCCCAGTAGCGCGCCGCGAAGAAGGAGTACCAGTTGATCGGCGCGTCGCCATCGGAGATGAGGAGGGTGAGGTAGACGGCATCCCTACCCCCCTGCCCCCCTTCCTTCAGAAGGGGGGAGAGGCTTGCCTCACCCCCGGCCCCTCTCCTGAAGGGAGAGGGGAGTGAGGCAGCGGCGGAGTGGACGGTGAGGTTGGCGTTCTGGGCGGACCAGGCGAGGAACTTGGCGTAGCGGGTGAGGAGAGTGACGCCGGGGCCCTCGCCGGTTCCGACGCCGACTCCGTTGTACGGCGCGCCGAGGCAGCCGATGTTCGGCGGCGCCTTCGCGAGGAGGCGCTCGATCACGAGTTGCTCGGCAAGAGGCTGACCAGCCGGCGAGGCGCCATCGACCGGGCCGGTGATCCAGAAGCTGAAGGCCTTGTGGGCGACGAGGTAGTCGATCAGGAAGGGCCAGTCGGGCGCGTTGTAGGCGAGGACGTGGTGGTTCAGCTTCGGCCAGAGTGTATCAACGGCCCACTGCATGGCTGCGGCGTTCGTGGGCCAGCGGTTCTGCAGATTGCAGCGGACGGAGAGATTGAGCTGGTTCGCGAGACGAGGCGAAGCGATGAGGAGGCCCTCGGTGGAGGCGATCATGGTGGCGACGTTTGCGGTCGCGGGAACGAAGGGGTCGGTGACCACGACACCGCGATAGGCGTCGCGGAACTCCTGGAGGAGGGAGGGCGGGTCCTCGACGCGACGGACCGAGTCGATGTCGCCGCGCTCCTTGAGCCACGTCAGCCAGCGCTCGTCGGGGCTGGGCGCGCCCGGGAAGTCGTTGAGGATGAAGTAGAGGCGCGGCTGCGAACGGTTCACGAGGCCCTGCAGGGAAGTCAGCAGGATCTGCTCATCGAGTGAGGAGCGGCGGAGGTCGGCGACGACCAGCTCGCGGGCGGGAGGCGGGCTCTTCGGGAAGAGGCCGGGGAAGGGCTTTGGTTCGGAGACCGGAGTGAGGTTGGTGGGCGGCCGGTCGCGCCGGTAGAGGCGGTCGGCCTTCCGGGACGCCTGAGGCCCGGCGCCGGTCACCGCAATCGCCGCGCGGGCAACTACCTCGCGCAGGTCCACGGGATCGTAGTAGCCGATGTGGGCGAAGAGCTGCCCGCCGACCCACGCATCGGTCGCGCCGCTGAACTCCGCGCAGTGATGACGGGTGAGGCCGATCACCGGCCACGAGGAATCGCCATCACGGTAGTCGAGGATGCTCACTACCTCGTCTTCGCGAGGGAGTGAACCGGGATCGAGGCTCTGGCTGGTCACGAAGCGGTCGCCCCAGGCCTCCGCCCACCGCGGCCAGTCGAGCAGACCGAGGCCGAGCGCGTCAGCATCGGCGCGATAGGTGAGCGGGCCGCGGTCGGGGCCAGGCGTGTGGAACTCCCCCGAACCAAGATGGTCGTGGCGCATCCACTCCTGCTGATGGCCCAGGTCGAGCCACTGCCCGCCGGGCTGCTCGAAGCCGGGGTTCGCGATCAGGTTGGGGCCAAGGGGATTCGCTGTCGCCAGCAGCACGTCATCGAGCCACACCGTTCCGGGTGAGCCCCAGAAGCCGAGGCAGATGTCCATCGTCTCCGCGCGCTCGGGAGCCTGCACGTCGCAGGTGATGAGCTGCCACTCTCGGGCGTCCTGCGGCAGGCGCGGGCCCCACTGGCCGAGGAACTCGCCGCCCTTGCCCCAGAAGCGCAGGTAGAGAGCGTCGATCTCCTGCGAACCGGGCGCCCCCTCGGCCCGCACCCAACCGCCGACGCGGTAGGTGGTTCCGGGCGCGGTCGGCACGCGCACGGAGTAGGCTCCGGTCCAGCTCGGCGTGCTGTCCTTCTGTAGCCGGAGGCAGGCCGTCCCGCCCTGCGCGCCCTCGGCGCTCCGCTCGATCGAATCGCTATCCGCCGCAACGTAAGTCCAGTCCGCCGCGCCGACCTGCCGGCATGGGTGGCAGAACGGCACGCTGGTCGCGATGAAGCCGCCGCCCTGGTGATGGAAGCGGCGGAGGTTCTCGGCAGCGTCGAGAGGGAAGGTGTTGCCGTAGAGATGCACCAGCGCGCGGAAGCGAGCGGCCGTGAAGACGGCGGGATCGGCGAGCTGCTCCGGGTCGAGGAGGTCGGCCTGGAGGCCGATCTCGCGCAAGTAGGACACGACATCCGGAGGCGTGAGGCCGCACGCGGTGCCGAAGTAGGGGAACTGAGGGTCGTTGAGGACGGCGACGGCCGCAGGCAGGGATGCCTGCGCCACGACGGCCAAGGCGAAGGCAACGGCGCCACCGCGCGCCAGCCGGCTGGAAGCCCGCGCTCCCAGGTGGACGGCAACGGCGGAACGCGGGACAGGCCTGAGCGGAGGCATCAGGGCACCTTCCGGAAGACGAAGCGGTCGATGTAGACCCAGGCGACGTTGTCGCCATTCAGGGGGGGCGCGGTCCAGACGTAGATGCCGCGCGCGGGGGTGAAGGCGCCTATGTCAATGGTCTGCCAGCCGTCGGGCATCTCGGCGACGCTGCGGCCCCCGTTGAGGACGCCCACGCGGTTGACCGTGTCGTAGACGCCGAAGGTGAGCGCGGCGCCGGCGTCTCCCTTGCGCTCGATCCGAGCGATGGCCGACACCGTGTACTTCGCGCCGGGATCGAAGAGCGAGGGGTCGATGGGCCACTGGATGCTCCACTCGTGATCGGAGCCGAGCTGCCGGGCGGCCCAGCCGTCGGAAGCGGTCTCGTCGAGAGCGAACTCACTGAGCTCGCCCTCCTTGTAGAGTCCCAAGAGGTCGTCCTGGACCTCGACGATCGTGGCGCGATGCTCGCGGGGCTGCTCGGCGCCCGGCACATCGGTCGGAGGGAGAGGCGAGAGCGAGGTTTCGAAGGAGACCGTGCCCTCGGGGCCGCTCTCGACGAGCCAGCTGCAGCCGATGCGCAGGGGCACGGCGCCGACGGAGGTCGTGATCGTCACCGCGCTTGCCTCGTTGAAGGGGCCGAGGGCGATCGCGCGGCGGGTCACTCCGTTCGCGAGCTTCACCGGGGCCGCGCGCAGCGTCTCGGGGCTCACGCGCACGTGCCGCATGGCCTCATCCTCGGGAATCGCCAGGCTCAGGGGCCCGTCGGGCGTCTCGAGGACGGTGGCATCGGCCGGGCCGAGGTCGAGGCAGTAGGTCTCGTGCACGATGATCCGGCGCTGAGCGGCTCCCCGGTTGCGGACGGTCGATTGAACGAAGAGGCCGCCAGCCTCGCGGCGGAACTCGCGCTGGAGGCTCAGACCACCCTCCAGGTCCGCCGAGAAGGTCGGTCGTAGAGGGTCCATGTTCTCCACGGGAGCAAACGGCGCGCGTGCGCCGAGGCCTGCGGGTGAACGGCTGAGGGAAACGGCATAGGCGGCGCCGGCGGCAGCCAACTCAGAACCGTCCGCACTCTTCAGACTCACGACCCGGGCGCCCTCCGAGGGCACGATCGAGGCTTCCGAACCATCCCCGGCGAGGGGCACGACCGGCGCGCCGCCGCGCTTGGCCTGGACGGCCTCGCGGAAGGCCGGGAGGTTGTTGTGCCCCTCGTGGCGGCAGGTGATGCCCTCGGCGTCGGCGATGCCGAAGAAGCGGTCAACCTGCCGGCCGAAGCCGGTATCGACGGGCGGACCGAAGCGGCCGTCGCGCACGACCCAGGTCTCTTTCGGGGGCGCCTCGTAGCGGCTCAGAGCCACGTATAGCAGCGGGATGCGCGCGACCTGCACGCGGTGCAAGAGGTCGGGATCGCCCTGGGCGAGCTTCTCGGCCTCGTCGAGCAACTCAGTGGAGCGCGCGAGCACGTCGTCAGTCAGGAACTTCGCGTAGGGGCCCTCCCAGATGTGCATGTGGATGTTCTCGTCGCGGACCTTGGTGGTGAGGAGGTCGAGGTACTCGCGGATCGGCCGCGCGGCGGGGCCGTAGTAGCCTTCGAGGAACTCGGTCATCGCGACGTTGGGGTCGTAGTCCGGCTTCCAGAGGCACTTGGCCATGATGTAGGCCCGCAGCTCCGCCATCTCACCGCCGGGGCTGTTGTAGTTGCCCTCCTCGAAGATGCCCTTGACGCCGTTCTCGACGAAGAACTTGATGTTCGGGCCGAGCACGTCCCAGTTCGGGAAGGGCGTGAGGTAGTTGGCGAAGCTGGTCACGTAGTCCCAGACGTAGAGGCGATCGCAGAGCTTCGACCAGCCGACGATGTCATCGCGGAAGGAGACGTTCTGGGGGTAGTCGCAAGTCGCGAGCGGATGGCTGAAGCAGCACTCGATGCTGCACAGGCGGATGATGACATTCGGCCGCGGGCGGATCGACTTCGGCGGCTTGCGGGTGTACTGGTAGGCGAGGGTATCGATCGCGACGTCGGGGTAGTCCTTCTCGATGGCTTCGCCGACCTGGTTCACGAAGGCGACCAGCGGCCCGGCCTGGCTCTCCTCCGCCTCGGCGATGGCGGCGCAGTTCGCGCAACCGCAGTAGTTGCCCCAGTCATTCTGCGAGACGCTGATGATGTTGACGCCCGGGTGGGAGTCGATCCACTCGCGCACCTTCGCAGTAGTCAGGCGCAGCACGTCGGGGTTCGTGAGGCAGAGCTGCGTGTTGCCGCCGACCCGCTTGCCGTCGATCTCGGAGAAGTACTCGGGATGCTCGGCGAAGTACTGGTCGGGCGGGATGAGGTTGTTGAAGGTGTGTACGAAGGGGAAGTACGTGACCTTGCCGCCGTGCTGCTCCTCCAGGCGCGCAGATTGGCTGTTGGCCTTGTTGCGGGCCGCCCAATCCGCATCGAAAGCGTCCCAGTAGAAGGGCTCGCGGTACTCGAGGACGGGCACCTGGGTGTCGTTGATCTCGCCAAGCTCGATGGTCGGCTGTTTAGGGATGCGGCCGATCTTGGAGCTGAACCAGCGGCAGCCGAGGTGATCCTCGAGCAACGTGTAGACGCCGTACATCGTGCCCCGCAGCTTACCGCCGAGAATCAGCAGGCGATCGCCGGCAGTGAGGATCGCGAAGCCCTCGCTGCCCAGTTCGGGGAGGTTCAGCCTGACGTTGAGTTGCCCAACGTGAGCATTCGGGAGGCCCAGGATGATCTCGTGCGGCTTGAGGGGCTGGTCATCGCCGACGATGGGCAACTCCGCGCCGGAGATCTCACGGAGAAGGTACTGCAGCTCGTTCGCCGCGTGCTTCTCCGAGGGTGACGCATTCGCGGGGAGCACGATGACATAGTCCGACTTGCCGTCCCGCGTGAGGGTCAGGGCCTGGCTGATCGCAGGCAGAAGCACGACAGTCAGGCAAAGCAGCGCGCGAAGCATCGGAGCACCTCCGAGTGGTAGCGGCAGAGAAGGGGACTTCGCTGAATGAGGGGAGAGACCTTCGGGAGCGGCGGCAACCACCGCTCAGGTCGGTGGGTCGAGACCGAGGAACGCGCGGAACCGGGTTCGGAGACCGAAGAGGACCTCCCGGGCCACCATGGCGTCCTCCGACGTCACATGCATTCCCGGGTAGCGCACCGAGACGGAGTACGGTGTCAGCACGTGGAGTTGCTCAGACACCTCGCCGATGCGAGGCTCAGTCTCCTCGACCAAGTCGCTCAACTCGATCAGGTCATGGGTACGCGGCGGCTCAGCGCAGTGCAGCACGAGCATCGCCTTGAGGTACTTCTCCGCACACTGCTGGGCGTGGTAACACACGATGGCCGGCAAGTCTCCGGGGTCCAAGGCGAGGACTGCACGGTAGTCCTCTTCGGCCCTCGCGATCCATTCGTCAAACCGCGGAGCGGTCATACGCCACCCTACCGTATTGGACGATCCGCCGGATGAAGGGATCGCCGATGTCCAGACGCTGCCGGATCTCATCCGGCGTCTTCACCAGGATGTCGAGCGGCAGGGGTCGAGGCTGTAGAAGCCGCGATACGTCACGAATCCGCTCCGCCTCGCGTTGGGGAGTCTCCTTTACGACCAACACGTCGAGGTCGCTGTCGGGGCTGGGTTCGCCCCAGACGTGGGAGCCGAAGAGGATGATGCGCTCCGGCGAGTAGCCGTCGCGGATGCGCTCCACGACCTTCTGGACTGCGTCTTCGTGATCCATGGGCCGGGCTCTCCGGGACCTGCTTGGGTGAGACCAACGGCGGGCGCAGCACGCTGCGCCCCTACTCCTCGGGCAGGTAGCCGAGGCTGCGGAGGCGCTCCTTAACGAGCTTTAGTTCCTCCTCGGAGTAGGGCTCGGCCTCGCTGATGCGGTGGGTAGAGACGATGTCGCGGAGGAGGTAGACGACGAAGTCGGTCACCGAGTTGTAGCCGGCCCCGTCGATGACCTGGCTGATCTTCTCATACAGCGGGCGCGGGATCTTGATCGTGACCTTCTCGGGGGCCTTCGATCGCTTGGGCACTGGACATGCCTCCCCATGCGGCCGGAGGTCTGCCCCGGCCTTGGACCATCGTTCGCCAACGAGAGGTCCGTATCCTTCAATCCGGGGAGTGGATTCCAGTTCGTCCGATGAATCAGGGAACCGGAACTGAAATACTTGTGTTGGGTGAGTTGACAGCGCGGAGGGAGGGTTGCTATACTCCCGCCTACAACGGCCCTCAGGGCCTACATAGCGCAAAGGTGGCGACGGAAAGAGTAGGCGTGCTCAGTAGGAGCTACAGAGAACCGGGGGAGCTGAGAACCGGGCTCGAACCGCACGCCGAACATGGCTCCTGAACCGCCGAGCTGAAACCAGGTGCGTTGTCGGGCTTGGGAGCCCGACCTACGACGACCTCCTTGGCAAGTAAGCTCGACCGGGTGCTCCCGTTACAGAGCCGGGGTCTCGGGCCCTCACCCCCTGCCCCTCTCCCATTGGGAGAGGGGAGACAGCGCGAAGGCTCGGTACCCTCAGAGGCCGATGTCGTGAGGCATCGGCGAACGCGGGTGGTAACGCGAGAGTGACTCATCGGCTCGCCCCTCGACGAGGGGCGAGTTTTCGTTCTCCTGTGGTTGTGGCACGCGCGGCCTCGCGCGTGAACACCTGCATCGGCGGGGCCGCCGATGCCACCAGAGACGGAGGTGGTCCAAGTGCTTGTATGGGGCATGCCTGGGTTTTCCCCAACCTGAATGGCTGACGGATCAGAGACCAAGAAGGAGAGAGACCCATGGCCAAGACGATTGCAGAGATCAACGAGAAGATCGCAAGTGGGAAGGTGGTGGTGGTGACCGCCGAGGAGATCATCGGCATCGTGGAGGAGGACGGCGCGGAGAAGGCGGCGGAGAAGGTGGACGTCGTCACGACGGGGACCTTCGGGCCGATGTGTTCCTCCGGGGCGTTCCTGAACTTCGGACACTCGAAGCCCAGGATCAAGGTGCAGAAGGCGTGGCTGAACGGCGTGAACGCCTATGCGGGCTTGGCGGCGGTGGACCTGTACATCGGCGTGACCGAGGTGCCGGACCATGACCCGCTGAACAGCGTGTTCCCGGGCGCCTTCGCCTACGGCGGCGGGCACGTCATCGAGGACCTGGTCGCAGGCAAGGATGTGCGACTGCGGGCCGTCGCCTACGGGACGGACTGCTACCCGCGCAAACAGCTCGACACGTGGGTCAACCTCGCCACGCTCAACGAGGCCGTGCTGCACAACCCGCGCAACGCCTACCAGAACTACAACTGCGCGGTGAACCTGGGCAAGGAGCGGGAGATCTACACCTACATGGGCGTGCTGAAGCCGGACCTGGGCAGCGCGAACTTCTGCAGCGCCGGCCAGCTCAGCCCGCTGCTGAACGACCCGCTCTACAAGACGATCGGCCTGGGCACGCGCATCTGGCTGGGCGGGGGCGTGGGCTATGTGACGTGGTGGGGCACGCAGCACAACCCGACCGTGCCGCGGCACGACAACGGCGTCCCCAAGGGCGGCTCCGGCACGCTGACGGTCTCGGGCGACCTGAAGCAGATGAAGCCCGAGTGGCTGCGCGGCGTGAGCTTCCGGGGCTACGGGGTGTCCCTGCAGGTGGGGCTGGGAATCCCGATCCCGCTGCTGAATGCCGAGATCGCACAGTACACCGCGGTGAAGGACTCCGACATCACCGCGCCGATCGTGGACTACAGCCAGGGGTACCCGTACTTCGAGAAGACCCCCGACCTGGGCAGCGTGACGTACGCCGACCTGCGCAGCGGGAAGATCACCGTGCTGGGCAAGGAAGTGCCGACCGCCTCGCTGTCCAGCTACTCCAAGGCGCGCGACATCGCTGAGACGCTGAAGGACCAGATCAAGACGGGGCATTTCGCACTGACGCAGCCGGTGCAATCGCTGCCGTCGGCGGACTCCGAGTACACGTTCAAACTGCTGGCCGAGCGGCCGGTCAACGGGGGAGGCATCTAACCATGGCATCACACAAGGTCGTCCTGCATTTCCCGCTACACCAGCTCAACCGGCCGGTGGTGAACGACCTGATCAAGACGTACGATCTGGACTTCAACATCCTCCGCGCCGAGGTCACGCCGGACGAGAAGGGCTTCGTCGTCCTGGAACTGACCGGCGAGGAGGACAACTTCCGCAAAGGCGTCGAGTGGCTGGACACGCTCGGCGTGACCGTGCAGCCGCTGAGCGAGGACGTCGTGCGCCTCGAGGACCGCTGCACCCACTGCGGAGCATGCGTGACGACCTGCCCGGTCGATGCGCTGTACGTCGAGCGCCCGAGCCAGCAGGTGATCTTCGAGCAGGACACGTGCATCGGCTGCGGGATCTGCGTGAAGGTCTGCCCAGCGGCGGCGATGGCGGTGCAGTTCTGAGATGTGATGAGCGCCCTCACCCCCGTCCCCTCTCCCAATGGGAGAGGGGCGAAGGGGTGAGGGCGCCTGCGGTGATTGGCGATGGCGGAACGGCAGGCGACGATCGAGATTCGGGGGATGACCTGCGCCGGGTGCGTCGGCAACGTCGAGCGCGCGCTCAATCGCACCGGCGGCGTGCTGGAAGCGGCAGTGAACCTCGCAACCGGCAGCGCCTCCGTCCGCTACGATGACTCGGTGACCGATCCCGAGGCCCTCGCGAAGGTCATCACGGCGGCCGGCTACGCCGCGCGGACAGCGTCGGCGGAGGAGAGCGAGGAGGAGCGACGCGCCCGGCAGGACCGGTCGGACGCCTCCGCCGACCGTGCGCAACTCCGCACGATCATCCTCGGCGCCGCCCTGACAGCCCCCTTGCTCGTCCTGGCCTTCCTATCCCACGGCGCGACTCAGACCTACGTCATGTTCGCGCTGGCGACGGGCGTGCAGGTGCTGCTGGGCGGG
>Ga0194113_10001772_pt1 | contig 29532 bp, 28 predicted proteins | sample TA2MahC200mmetaG_FD_146193 | JGI IMG/M metagenome (GOLD analysis project Ga0194113, IMG submission 146193) | Freshwater microbial communities from Lake Tanganyika, Tanzania - TA2015017 Mahale Deep Cast 200m | ecosystem: Environmental > Aquatic > Freshwater > Lake | place: Tanzania: Lake... | reverse complement strand
CCCGCGCGCCGAAACCCAGAGGAAAGTCCAAAGGATGGCCCAAAGGCAAGGTGCGGCGACGGGCCGAACGGCATCCGATCATCAAGAAGAGCAAGAAATAGCCCGTTTGATGAACTGATTTCAATTTTAAGGTGCGAATTTCTCAACTCGGAAAACCCGAGTCGTTCGGCGTTAGTCTAAACTCGAAAATGGAAGTGGATGTCAACAAAGTGTATACCTGGGCGAATCCGGCGGGCTATCATTTCTTTGGCGCGGACGTGCTGGGTAAGGGAGCCGATCTTTATTTCGAGGGGGAGCAAAATACTTTTGACGTGGTGCACTCCCTTTTCAACGGCGACGAAAACACGATCTATGTCGAGAGTTGGCAGCGCCGCCAGGATGGTGAAAAACGATTGCTCGCGTGGTGGTGCCGCGTAATGAAGGACGGACAGGGCAACGTGATCGGCGCGATCTCATCGGCGCGTGATATTACCGAACGCACGCGCGCGGAACAAGAAATCCTCCAGCTGCACGATCAAACCGAACAGCAAGTACAACGTCTCATCGCGCTCCGCACGATCGATCAAACGATCAACGTCAGTTTCGATCTGGGCGTGACGCTGGACGTCGTCCTGAGTCAACTCGTGACGCAATTAGGCGTTGATGCCGCGGCGGTAATGTCGCTCAGTCCGCATTCGCAAACGTTGGAGCATCTGGCGAGTCGCGGTTTTCGCAGTCCGCACGTTGACAAAATGACGTTTCACGCGGGGGAAGGATTGGAAGGCAAGGCAATCGTCGAACGCCGCACCTGGCTCACGTCACATTTGCCGGAGGAGCGCGTGGCGCTGGCGCGCGCCCAAGCGTTGTCGGCGGATAAATTCATTACGTACTGCGGCACGCCGTTGATCGTCAAAGGCAAAGTCAGAGGCGTGCTGGAGGTTTTTCATCGCGCCGCGCTCACGCCCTCCGCCGAATGGATCGAATTCTTGGAGCTGCTGGCGGGTCAGATCGCGATCGCAATGGACAATGCGGAAATGTTCGTGACGCAGCAACGCGCGCACGGCGAATTGGCAATGGCATACGACGCGACGATCGAGGGCTGGTCGCGCGCGCTCGATCTGCGCGACAAGGAAACCGAAGGGCACACGCAACGCGTCACCGAACTCACGCTGCGGCTGGCTGGCGCGATGGGCGTTCCGGAATCGGAGTGGACGAACATTCAGCGCGGCGCGCTGTTGCACGACATTGGGAAAATGGGCGTCCCGGACAGCATTCTGCTCAAGCCGGGTCCTCTGACGGAAGAGGAATGGCGCGTGATGCGCCAGCACCCGGTCTGGGCGCGCGATTTGCTTTCGCCGATTGCGTACTTGCGTCCGGCGCTGGAGATTCCGTACTCGCATCACGAAAAATGGGACGGCACCGGCTATCCCGATGGACTGCGGGGCGAACGAATTCCGCTGGCGGCGCGAATCTTTGCGGTGGCGGATGTGTGGGACGCGCTCTTGTCGAATCGCCCGTATTGTCCGGCGTGGACGGAGGAACGCGCGCGCGAGCACATTCGCGCGCAAAGCGGCGCGCATTTCGATCCGCGCGTGGTGGATGTGTTTTGGGAGATGTTGGAGCGCGGCTAGAAAAATTGTAACCGTTCAGCCCTTTTGTCATTGCGAGCGAAGCGAAGCAATCCCCAATCAGCAATTTGGAGATTGCTTCGTCGCAAAAAAACGCTCCTCGCAATGACACCTGCACATTTACAAAAATTGTCAATTGACAATTGTCAATTGACAATTTTTTTGCGGGAGTGGATGGGAGTCGAACCCACCAGAGCCGATTCAACGCCTCTCAGCGGTTTTGAAGACCGTGGACCTCACCGGAGATCACCCACCCCCAAAAAAAGTGATTGGTGATTGGTCAACTAGTGACTAGTCACCAATCACCAATCACTAGTCACTTTCCATCTCGACTGTATCACGAGTACGACAGATTGTCAAAAAACGTCATTTTCTGATTTTCGATTGCCGATTGCCGCGTGATCACAATCGAAAATCGCCAATCGGAAATTCACTTGTCCGCGCTCGCGCTAAACTCGTCCAAATAGCGCTCTGCGCGCGCAACATCGTGCTCGTGTTTGAGCAAGACGGTCAGCGTGTTTGCCAGCGTCTTTTCGTCAATGTGCTGCGCGTTCAACATCACGAGCGCGCGCGCCCAGTCGAGTGTCTCGCTGATGCTCGGTTGTTTCTTCAGATCGAGTTTGCGGAGCCGATGCACGAGTTCGACGGCTTGGCGCGCGAGTTGCGGCGCGAGATCGGGCACTTTGATCTTGACGATCCGCAGCTCCGCGGCGATGGTCGGATAGTCAATGAAGAGGTAGAGACAGCGCCGCTTCAACGCTTCCGAGAGTTCGCGCGTGTTGTTGCTCGTCAGGATCACGAAGGGCAGATGCTTGGCTTGAAGCGTGCCGAGTTCGGGGACGCTCACTTGAAAATCGCTCAGCACTTCCAGGAGAAACGCTTCGAATTCCGCGTCGGCGCGATCGATCTCGTCAATCAGCAACAGCGCGGGCGCGTCCGCGAGCAGCGCGCGCAAGAGTGGGCGCGGCAGCAAAAAGCGCGTCGAAAAGAAAACGTCTTCCTCCGCCGCCAAGCGATCGGCGGCTTGCGCGAGCGTTTGCGTATCGCGCAAAACGTCTTGCAGTTTATCGCGCAAGAGTTGCGTGTAGAGTATCTGCTTGGCGTACTCCCACTCGTACAGCGCTTTGGTTTCGTCCAGCCCTTCATAGCACTGCATCCGAATGAGTTCGCGTCCCAGCGCGGCAGACCACGCCTTGGCGAGTTCCGTTTTGCCGACGCCCGCCGGGCCTTCGACGAGCACCGGCTTGCCCAACTTGTGCGCGAGAAAAATCACGGTCGCGATTTCGTCCGTTGCGATGTATTGTTGCGCGGCGAGCGCGGCTTGGACTTGGGTTATCTCGTTGAACATTCGTCTCCCATTTCATCGCTGGCGCGTCCAACGCGCGCGCGATTGTGTGCGCGCATTGTAGCGCGTCGAACGGAAATCGTCAATAGCCGCGCGTGCGGCATTAGGGCTGGTGCAAAGTCGCGTCCGACCTATCCCCCTTCCCCCTTTCCTACGAGGAAAGGGGAAAAGTTGCTCCCCTTCCCTTGCAGGGAAGGGGAAAAGTTGCTCCCCTTGCCTCGCAGGGAAGGGGAAAAGCTGCTCCCCTTCCCTTGCAGGGAAGGGGCTGGGGGTTGGGTCGGTTGGCAAGTCAATAGACTTTGCACCAGCGGCGCGTGCGGCATTACGGCTGGTGCAAAGTCGCGTCCGACCTATCCCCCTTCCCCCTTTCCTACGAGGAAAGGGGAAAAGTTGCTCCCCTTCCCTTGCAGGGAAGGGGCTGGGGGTTGGGTCGGTTGGCAAGTCAATAGACTTTGCACCAGCGGCGCGTGCGGCATTACGGCTGGTGCAAAGTCGCGTCCGACCTATCCCCCTTCCCCCTTTCCTACGAGGAAAGGGGAAAAGTTGCTCCCCTTCCCTCGCAGGGAAGGGGCTGGGGGTTAGGTCGGTTGGCAAGTCAATAGACTTTGCACCAGCCGCGCGTGCGGCATTAGAAATGAAACTGGCGCAGAATCGTTGTGCGATGCTGCGCCAGTTTTTCAATCGTTATTCTTCTTCCTCTTCGGCTTCTTCGCCCGCGCGTTCCTTCTTGGCTTTCTCGATGATCTGCGCGGCGATGTGCGACGGCACCGTATCGTAGTGACTGAACTCCATCGTAAAGTAGCCGCGCCCTTGCGTCATCGAACGCAAGTCCGTCGCGTAGCGCTGAATTTCCGCGAGCGGCGCTTGCGCGTTGACGACGCTCCACGTTCCTTTTTGATCCATCCCCAGCACGCGCCCGCGCTTGGTGTTCATATCGCCCATCACGTCGCCCATAAATTGCTCCGGCACCGTGATCGACACGTTCATAATCGGCTCGATCAACACCGGACCCGCAAGCGGAATCCCGGCTTTGAACGCCTTGTGCGCCGCCAGTTTGAACGCGATTTCGGACGAGTCAACCGCGTGGTACGATCCGTCGTACAACACCGCGCGAAAATCGGTCGTGATGAAACCGGCGAGCACGCCTTTCAAAATGATCTCGCGCATTCCTTTTTCGACCGCAGGGATGAATGAATGCGGCACCGAGCCGCCGAAGATTTCTTCGTCGAACTCAAACCCCGTGCCGCGCGGCAGCGGCTCGAAGCGAATCCAGGTATCGCCGAACTGACCGCGTCCGCCGGTCTGTTTCTTGTGGCGACCTTGCACCTTGGTCGTTTTGGTGATCGTTTCTTTGTACGGAATCTTGGGCTGGCTCGTCAACAACTCGACGCCGAATTTTTGTTTCAAGCGGCGCACCGCGATATCCACGTGCGAATCGCCCATTCCCGACATCACCGTTTCGTTCGTGTCGTGCTCGCGGTACACGCGCAAGGTCGGGTCTTCTTCGACGATGCGCTGCAACGCGGTGCCCATCTTGTCGAGATCGGTTTTGGTCTTGGGCGTCAGCGCGACCGAGTAGACCGGATTCGGATAGACGATCTTGGGCAGCGCGAGCGGATGCCCCTTGTCGCAGAACGTATCGTTCGTCTGTACGTCCGCGAGTTTAGCCACCGCGCCGATGTCACCCGCGCTCACTTTTTTGATCGGAATTTGCTCCTTGCCGCGCAAGGCGTACAACTGACCGATGCGTTCTTCGACGCCGGTGCGCGCGTTGTGCGCGGTCGAGTTGGATTCCATCGCGCCAGAGTAGACGCGGAAGAGCGTCAACTTGCCGACGAACGGATCCGCCATCGTCTTGAAAACGAATGTGGCGAGCGCGCCCGTATCGCTCACCGTCAATTTTTCGTCTTGATTCGTCGCGAGATTTTTGGCGACGGCGGGCGCGGCTTCCAGGGGCGACGGCGCGTACTCGAGCAGGAATCGCATCAAGTAGCGCACGCCCAGATTGGGCGTTGCCGCGCCGCACAACACCGGCACGACCGCGCCGGCGCGCAGTCCGGCTTGCAGTCCGGCGCGAATTTCGTCGTCGCTCAATTCTTCGCCGCCCAAATATTTTTCGATCAACTTGTCGTCGCCTTCGGCGGCGGCTTCGATCAACTTGGCGCGTTCCTCTTCCAAGCGCGCGGTCAAATCGCCGGGCACCGGCGCTTCCTTGGAATCGTGACCCAGGAATGCCTTGCGCGTGACGACGTTGACCTGTCCGTTAAAGTTCGCTTCCTTGCCAATCGGAATTTGCAGCGCGGCGACGCCTTTGCCAAAACGCTCGCGCAGTTGCGCCAACACGCGATCGAAATCGGCGTTCTCGCGGTCCAGTTTGTTGACGAAGAGGAGGCGCGGGATTTTCAATTCGTCGGCGTACTGCCACACCAACTCGGTGCCGACTTCGATCCCGCTGACCGCGTCCACGACGACAACCGCCAATTCGGCGACGCGCAACGCGCTCTTGACTTCGCCGGCAAAATCAATATAGCCGGGCGTGTCGAGCACGTTGATTTTGTGACCGTTGAATTCGCAGGGAAGCAGCGCGGTGTTGATCGAAATTTTGCGGCGTTGTTCTTCGGGGTCGTAATCGGAAACGCTCGTGGTGTCGTCCACTTTGCCGAGGCGGTTGACCGCGCCGGTATTGAACAGCAACGCTTCAGCCAGCGAGGTCTTGCCGGAACTGGAGTGACCGACCAAAACGATGTTGCGGAGTTTCTCCGCTTTGTACTCATTCATAGGCGTCTGTGCCTCCGTAGGAAAGGATGAAGGCGGAAGGATGAAGGATGAAGACCGCATTGTCATTGCGAGGGCGGTTTTGCCCGAAGCAATCCCCAATTCGCGATGTGGAGATTGCTTCGCGAAAAACGCTCGCAATGACACTCACGCCTCATCCTTCATCTTTCATCCTTCTGCTTTTCCATTATACCACAACATCGCGCTAGACAAAAATATTGATTTTGCGCGGGGAACGTGGTAAACTAGGAGAGGGGTAAACAAGTATACAGATTTACGCGTCTATATGTTTACCTGTTTCCGCGTATACTTTTCTCCAGGAGGCGCAACGTGGCGCAGTACACTTTCGAACCGTTCAAAATCAAAACCGTGGAAGCGATTCCGCTGACGACGCGCGCAGAACGCGCGCAATTCATTCGCGGCGCGGGTTACAACGTTTTTCATCTCCCCAGCCGCGCGATCACGTTCGATTTTCTCACCGATTCCGGCACCAGCGCGATGAGCGATCGCCAATGGGCGGGAATGATGGAAGGGGACGAGTCGTATGCCGGATCGCGCAACTATTATCATTTGCGCGAGGTCGTCCAAGATATTTTCGGCTTTGAAATGTTCGTGCCGACACACCAGGGACGCGGCGCGGAGCAAGTGCTGTTCGGCGTCGTCGCCGGTCCCGGCAAAACGATTCCGAACAACACGCACTTTGACACGACGCGCGCGAACATCGAAGCGCGCGGCAGTACCGCGCTCGATCTGATCATTTCCGAAGGACTCGATCCGACGAATCGGCATCCGTTCAAGGGGAATATGAACGTCGCCGCGCTGGAAGAATTGATTCGGCGCGTCGGCGTCGAAAATATTCCGCTCGCGATGATGACGATCACGAACAACGCGGTCGGCGGGCAGCCGGTTTCAATGGCGAACATTCGCGCGACGAAAGAATTGCTCGCGCGCTACCACATTCCGTTTTACATTGACGCGTGTCGCTACGCCGAGAATTGTTATTTCATCCAGCAACGCGAAGCGGGCTATCGCGCTAAATCCATCAAAGAAATCGCGCGCGAATTATTTTCGTATGCCGATGGCTTTACGATGAGCGCGAAGAAAGACGGCTTGGTCAACATCGGCGGCTTGCTCGCGACGCGCGATCCTGGGCTCTTCGAGCAACTGCAAAATCGTTTGATTCTCACCGAAGGATTCGTTTCGTACGGCGGACTCGCGCGGCGCGATCTGGAAGCGCTCGCGCGCGGGCTGGAGGAAGCGCTCGGCGAGAAATATCTCGCGTACCGCACCGGACAAATCGCGTATCTCGCGGAACGCTTGCTGGAAAACGGCGTGCCGATTGTCGAGCCGCCGGGCGGTCACGCGGTCTTTCTCGACGCGAAAAGATTCTTGCCGCACGTTCCGCAGTCGGAATTCCCTGGTCAGGCGCTGACGATTGCGCTGTACCTGGAAGGCGGCATCCGCGCGTGCGAGATCGGCAGCGTGATGTTCGCGCACAAAGACGCGGCGACCGGCGAAGTAAAGTACCCCGCGCTCGACTTGGTGCGGCTGGCGATTCCGCGCCGCGTCTACACGCAATCGCATTTCGATTACGTCGCGCAAGTGATCGCGAACATCTATCGCGCGCGCGATCAGATTCGCGGCGTGAAAATCGTGTACGAGCAACCGCGCTTGCGGCATTTCACCGCGCGGTTCGAGGAGGTGTAGCGAATGAAAACCGCGCTCTACTTGATTCCCGTTCTCGCGGCGTTGGTTCTCTTCTTGTTGCGCGCCGAATTTCGCAAAGACAAGCGCGCGATCTATTTCCTTAAACCGCTCTCCACGCTGACGGTGATCGCGGTGGCTTTGCTATCGTTTCTCGAACCGGCGCAGAATCTCACGTACGCGGTCGGCGTAATCATCGGTTTGCTGTTTTGCTTCGGCGGCGACATTGCGTTGATGTTTCAGGACAATCGCAAGGCGTTTATGCTTGGACTGGTTTTGTTTCTGCTCGGGCATATCGTCTACGCGATTGCTTTCGGCTGGCTCGGCAGATTTTCCGCGCGCGATATTTTTTCGACAATCACCTTGCTTGTCAGCGGCGTCGGTTTTTACGCGCTGATCAAAGCGAACCTGGGATCGCTGCGCGTCCCGGTGATCGTCTACATCGTCGTGATCTCGGTGATGGTCAGCCGCGCGCTTTCGACTTTTGCCAGCCCGGTTTTCACGAACGCGCAAGCGGGGATGATCGCCACCGGCGCGATCCTGTTCTACGTTTCCGACATCATTCTCGCGGCGGCGCGTTTTTGGAAACCCTTTCGTTATCATCGCGCCAGTCTAGCGTTTTACTACGGCGGGCAATTGTTGATCGCGCTCGCGGCGAGTTATTTTGCGTAATCACAGAAAGGAACCCCAATGTCCAACCCAACCCTCGATCTGATTCACGCGCACGGTTCCGTCCGCGCGTACAAAACCGATCCGCTGCCCGACGCGCTGATCGAAACGATTGTCGCGGCGGCGCAGCGCGCGTCATCGTCGTCCAATTTGCAGGCGTACTCTGTGCTCGCGATCACCGACGCGGCAAAGCGGGCGCGCCTTGCCGAATTGTGCGGCAAGCAAATATTCATCGCGCAAGCGCCGCTCTTTCTGGCGTGGTGCGCCGATCTCGCGCGCCTGGATCGCGTCTGCGCGCTGCGCGGCTTTACTCAGGTCACCGAGTATCTGGAAAATTTTTTGATCGGCGCGCTTGACGTGGGCATCACCGCGCAAAACGCCGCGCTCGCGGCAGAATCGCTCGGACTCGGCATTTGTTACGTCGGCTCGATCCGCAACAGCCCGCGCGAGGTGATCGAACTGCTGGGCTTGCCGCGTCTCGTTTTTCCGGTCGTCGGAATGACGATTGGTTATCCGGAACGCGCGCCGACGATTCGCCCGCGCCTGCCGCTGAACGCGATTTTGCATCGCGAACGCTACAACGCCGATCAAGATCGCGCGTTGCGCGAGTACGATCGCACGATGGCGGCGACCGGCATTTACGAACATCGCCAAGTGCCGGTGCCCGGCAGACCCGGCGAAATGGAAGAGTACGGTTGGCTGGAACATTGCGCGCGGCGCGTCTCGCAAGTGACGCGCGCGTTTATGCGCGAGGTGTTGCGCGAACAAGGTTTTGCGCTCAAGTAAATCGAATCCCGGTTTCCAATGGAGACCGGGATTTCACTTTGTCGGATCGCGCACTTTGCCAAAACGCGCGCGCATATTTGGAGTCATCCTCTTGTTGTGTTACAATGTTCCGCGCTGACAAAATCATCGGAGGACACATTGACTTTGGCATCCGCCATCGAAACGCAAGACCTGGGTCGCGTCTACAAAATTCGCGACGCCAAAAAGAAAGAGCGCCAAGAACTCGTCGCGCTGCGCGAGGCGAATTTGCGCGTCGAACGCGGCGAACTGTTCGGCTTGCTGGGACCGAACGGCGCGGGCAAAACGACGCTGATCAAGATTCTGACGACGCTTCTCGCGCCGACGGCCGGTTGGGCGCGCGTCGCCGGGTTCGACGTGATGCGCGAGCAAGCGCGCGTGCGCCCGCTGATCAATATGGTCTCCGGCGGCGAATCGTCCGGCTATGGCTTGCTCACCGTGCGCGAAAATCTCTGGATGTTCGCGCAGTTCTACGGCATTCCGAGCGCGCAAGCGAATCAGCGCATCAAGGAATTGCTGGAGATCGTCAAGATGAGTGATCGGCTCAACACAAAGTCGTCCGATCTCTCGACGGGCTTGCGCCAAAAAATGAATATCGTGCGCGGCTTTATGACCGATCCGCACGTCGTCTTTCTCGACGAGCCAACGCTCGGACTGGATGTGGGCGCGTCGCGCGATGTGCGCGCGTTCATTCGCCGCTGGGTCACGGAAGATCGCGCGCGCACGGTGTTGTTGACGACGCACTATATGGTCGAAGCGGATGAGTTGTGCGATCGCGTCGCGATCATCAACCAGGGACGCGTGCTCGCGTGCGATACGCCGGCGAATCTGAAGCGGCGGTTGCAACGCGACGCGATCTTTCGGATCGAAACGGATCGCTTGAACGGCGCGGGGATCGAAACTCTGCGCGCGTTGCCCGGCGTGCGCAGCGTCGTGCATCGTTCCGGCGACGCGCGCGATACGCTCGAATTCGTTTTGGCGCGCGACGAGGTGCTGGGCGCGGTGATCAACGCGATGGAGGCGCGGCAAATTCGCTTGTTGCATCTCGACAAGCGCGAGCCGACGCTGGAAGATGTGTTTGTTGATTTGGTGGGGCGCAGTATGGCGGAAGTCGAGGGAGATGCAAAGTGACAGTGGGCAGTGGAATGACGCCGATTAAAAAACAAACCGGTTGGCGATTGTACGCGCAGACGATCATCGGACGCGCGTACCCGCGCGTGATCGGCACGCAGCGCGAAAAGTCGTGGCTGTTCTTCGACGTGTTTCTGCCGGTGCTCGCGGTTGCGGCATACGTCTATGTCTATCGCGCGATGCGCGCGCCGGAAGAATACGTCGGCTTTGTCGTCGTCGGCGGCGCGATGACCGCGTTCTGGCTCAACGTGCTGTGGTCAATGTCGAGTCAACTGTATTGGGAAAAGGAACAGGGCAATCTCGCGCTCTACATTATGGCGCCGAATTCGATGATGGCGATCCTGCTGGGGATGGCGCTCGGCGGAATGTTCGCGACGACATTGCGCGCGTTCGCGGTGATCGTCGTCGGCAGTCTCGCGTTCCAGGTGCAATACGCGATTGCCGGTTGGCTGGAGTTGCTGGCGGTTTTTGTGTTGGCGCTGACCGCGCTCTACGGAATGGGGATGATGCTCGCGTCGTTGTTCTTGTTGCTGGGACGCGAGGCGTGGCATCTGTCCAACCTCGCGCAAGAACCGATTTTTCTGCTCTCGGGATTTTATTTTCCGATCAAGAGTTTCAACTTTTGGATCGCGCTCGGCGCGTCGATCATTCCGCTCACGCTCGGACTCGACGCGATGCGGCAACTCGTTTTTCCGTCCGGCGCGACGCTGGGATTTTTGAGTGTGCCAATCGAGATCGCGATCCTGATCGTTTTGTGCGTCGTCTTTCTGATCGCCGCGCGCGTTCTGCTCGCGTATATGGAACGGCTGGCGATTCGCGAAGGACGATTGACGGAGAGTCGCAGGTAATTGGGTGATTAGGTGATTGGGTGATTGGGTGATTGGGTGATTGGGTGATTGGGTGATTGGGTGATTGGGTGATTAGGTGATTGGGTGATTGAAAATGGTGAATCTGAAATCTGAAATCCTAAATCTGAAATCCCTGCGCTCGTTTCGGATGGCGACCTGGCTTGGTTGGCAAATCGAATCGAATTGGACAGACCCATTTCTCTTTGCGGTCTACTCGATTGTCAAGCCGTTGGCAAGCGCACTGATTCTAGTCGTGATGTATGGTGTCATTACAAGCGGCGATTTCAATGCGCCCTTGTTTTCCTTCATCTTCATCGGCAACGCTTTCTATCAATATGTCGGCGCGGTGATGACCGGCGTCTCGTGGTCGGTGATTGACGACCGCGAACACTATCGGACGCTCAAGTACATTTACACCGCGCCGGTGGATTATATGGCGTACCTGATCGGACGCGGCATCGCGCGCGTGCTGACCGGATCGTTCTCGGTGTTCATCACGATTAGCGCGGGCGTGCTGTTTCTCCAGGTACCGGTTCAACTTGGCGCGATCGACGCGCCGTTGTTTCTTGCCGCGCTCGCGATCGGAATCGTGATGCTGGCGATGATGGGACTCGTGCTGGCGGGCATCATATTGCTGATCGCGCATCACGCGGGCTACTTGGGCGATGCGACGGCGGGCGCGCTCTACCTGTTCAGCGGCGCGATTTTTCCGCTCGACGTGCTGCCGGAATTTCTGCGCCCCATCGGCTACCTGATGCCGATCACGTACTGGCTGGAACTGTTGCGGCGTTCGCTCGTCGGTTCCGTCGCGCAAGCGTTTCCGACGCTCGCGCCGTTCAGCAACGCGCAACTGCTCGCGATCCTGATCGGCTTGACGTTGCTCTTTGGCGCGCTGTCGTTTTTTGCGTTTCGCTGGTGTGATCGTCGCGCGCGCGAGCGCGGCTTGATTGATATGGTGACGAATCATTGATGAAACAGACCCCAAGGGAAATCCTTCGGGTCTCATTTTTCAATCACCTGATTCGACCAACGCCGCGCGCTCTGTTCGCAGCCGCAACGTCTCCGGCATTGCGAGCAACAACGGCACGCGCACGATCAGATCGATCGCGACAAAAGTCAGAAAAACGAATTGCGGTCCAACCTTGTCCCAGACGATCCCTGCCAGCGCGGTGAAGCACGCATTCGTCAACATTTTGATCAGCCGCGCGATCCCAAGCCAGCGCCCCATCTGTTCCGCCGGGACAAGTTCGCGCTCCATCGCTCCGGCAATGGGTCCGCCGATGTAGAAAAATCCTTGCAACGCTCCGGCGACGAGTAGAAAGATCGGATGTGGCGACCAGATCAAGATCAAGTTCGAAAGCCAAAAGAGCGGAATCGTGGCGAAGAGAATTTTCTTCCGCCCGATCTTGTCCGCCAAGCGTCCGAGCGGAATCGCGAAGAGAATCGAGGAGAGCGCGGCGCACGTAACCATCGCCGCCAAGAAAAATTCGTTCGCGCCTTTGATCTCGTGCGCGAAAACTTGCGAAAAGGGAAAAACCATTCCTAGGGGCAATCCGCCGATGGACGCGATGATCAGCCAGCGTTTCAGATTCCGACCGTCTTTCAAGACCTGGTGCAGATCGCGGAGCAAATGCGGCGACGCCGCGTTCGCCGGTTTCCAATGCTGATTCGATAACTGCACGGAAACGAAAACGAATGTGCCGAGCGAAAACAGAAACGCGAGAAAGAAGAGCGGACGAATCCCTGCTTCGTTGACGCCGCCGAACAGCGCGACGAGCGCCGCGCCGAGAATCGGTCCCGCCATTCCCAGCAACCCCGCGCCGAACGTTTCGCAGATCATCATCCCGGTCGCGCGATCCGAGTTCGCCAGACAATTGCCGCACACGGTCGCGCAACTGTGATTGCTCACCGAAAAGCCCACCCAGTACGCGATCATCGCGATAAATGTGATCGTCCAATCGCGCGCGAGTCCGTAGGTCAAGTAGGATACGCCCAGCATTCCGATGCCAAGCAGGTAAATTTTTTTCGGACCGATCCGGTCAATGTACCAGCCGGTGAATGGCGCGAGCAAACCAGCCAGCATCATTCCGAAACTGATCACAAAACCCAATTGCGTCGCGCTGGCGCCGAGCGCGAGAATGTAAATTGAGAGGTACGGAAAAACCATTTGGTACGCCAGCCGGTCGAATGACGTTCGCATCACCGTCACTTTCCAATCGCGCGCTTGGCGTCCCAGAAAAGAAATCCAATTTGAGAAGGACAGAGTTGTCTTCACGAATGTTCCACCACTCGATCGCGTGTCATTGCGAGCGGTTTGTGCGAAGCAATCCCCACATCGCAGATTGGAGATCGCTTCGAGCAAACACCGCTCTCGCAATGACATTAGAATTTGATGTTCAACGCCGCCAACCCGACGACGATCAACGGCGCGATAAAAATCGCGGGCAAGAGATTGCCGACGCGCACTTGTTTCAGCTCGAGCAAGATCAAGCCGATGCCCATAATCAACACGCCGCCGGTCGCCGTCATTTCGATCACCCAGGGCGTCGTGCGCGTGATCGCGCCGAGCGCGCCGCCGAAGAGCATCGCCGCGACGCTGATGCCGCCTTGCACGACGAACACGGTCAGCGCGGAAAACGCGACGCCGATTCCCAGCGTCGAAGCGAACGCGAGCGCGGCGAATCCGTCGAGTGTGGATTTGATCGCGAGCAAGTTGTAATCGCCGAGCAAGCCGTCCTGGATCGATCCGAGAATCGTCATCGGTCCGACGCAAAAGACGAGCGACGCGGTCACAAAGCCGCGCGTAAACGTTCCGGCTTGCGCGCCGCGCGCGAATCGCGTTTCCAGCGCGTTGCCCAGCGCGTCGAGTCGCGCTTGAATTCCCAGCACTTCGCCGAGGATGCCGCCGAACAAAATACTCGCCAGCACGATCAAAATATTGCGCGTGCCAATCGCCATTTGCACGCCGATCACCAGCGTCATCAAGCCGAGTCCGTGCATCACCGTCTCGCGCATTTTCTCCGGCAAGCGCGCGCCCAGCCGCGCGCCCAGCGCGCCGCCGATGATGACGGTGATCATGTTGAGAATGGTGCCTGTCATATTTCCCCTGCGATGAAAAGATTGTGAGCAGTATAGTTGAGCCACACGCGGTTGTCAAAATCAGCGGTCAGCGGTCAGCGGTCAGCAATCAGCGATCAGAAATCGGATTTGCGCGATTTGCCACGTCGCCCCGCGCGTGCTATAATATCTACGGATTTTCGACAATCAGAAACCTGAAACACTTGTCCTGAGCAAAGCGAAGGATCGAAAATCTGCAATTCCCTGGGGATGCATGGCTTCGACGGGGAGGGCTGTTTCAGAGTTGCAAGCCGTGGAGTCTGACCACGTTAAAACAGGCAACTGATAGATGCGAACACTCGCACCAACCTCGCCGCTCTTCCAGTCGCCGCGTAAGCGTTGACTGAATTAGCGACCAGGTTCGCGACCTAGCGTTGCGACGTCCACGCGCGTTCTCCCCCGAAGGACGCGCGGCGGGCGACACCAAGTCGGGGTGCGGCGATTGCCACGCCGGTAACAATCGTCCAAGCGGGGTAACACCCAACACGGCTGGCGCGCTCAACTTTGTCGGTTGAGTCCGGGCGCGTGAAATCAAAGACCGACTACGCTTGTAGTAACTCTGGGGCGAACTTTTCGGACGCGGGTTCTCTGGCAAGATGAGCCCCATTGAACGGCGACGCTCAATGCAAACCCGGCTTAATCAGGAGAGACTTACGGCGAATCGCCAATGTTAATCCTGAGGGGTGAACTCGAAAGAGAAAAGCCCTGCATCGACTCATAGACTCCTGGAACGGAGCACTAGGGTAAGGAGGAAAATCGCTCGATCAGTTTTCGTTTCTTGGTCGCCATTTCTTCGCTGTAACGACCATTGCGCGGTGTGCAAGCCAAGTACTCGCTGAGCAACAGATCGCACCGGGCAATTTTTCTGCGGATGACCAAGTAGGGGCAAACGATCTTTAGAAATTCCAGTGCTTGACGATCAGTGAGTTTCCAATCGAACGACGGCGAATGTTTCGGGTTATACGTTCGCTTGTTGATGATCGTCCCGCCCAAACGAAGACGAAACCAATCCAGCAACTCGCGATCGGTTGAGGAAATAGAAACCACCGGTGAACTCCAACGATCTTTCCTTATGCGAGTTAGCGAGATTGATCCTTCACCATCAAGGATGCCTGCGGCATAGGCAGCCTCTGTGTCGCTGAGTTTCATAGGCACTCCTCCTTACAAAACGCCGGGCAAGTGGTACGAACATCATACAACCACTTGAAGAGATAGTCAACGCTCGGTTGAAAAACCGAGGGCTGCGTGTCGATTCCCGCCATCTCCACCAAGTTGAAATTGCCTGCCAAGTGTTTGGCAGGCAATTTCATTTGTGGTATACTTTGTTCTGTCATTGCGAGGACGTTTTATGTCCGAAGCAATCCCCAACTCGGCATTGGAGATTGCTTCGTCGGCACAAACCGCCTCCTCGCAATGACAAGCCATCATTTCATAGAGGCAACAATGTCCGATCAGCCCCAACGCGTCCTCGTCGTCCTGGCGCATCCCGACGACCCCGAATTTTTCTGCGGCGCGACGCTTGCCAAATGGGCGCGCGCCGGAAACGAGATTCATTATCTCTTGCTGACCTGCGGCGATAAAGGCAGCGACATTCCCGAAGTAACGCCCGAATCGCTCTGCGCGGATCGCCAAGCCGAACAGCGCGCCGCGGCGGAAATCATCGGCGCGCGCGCGGTCGTATTCCTTGATTACTATGACGGCGAACTGGCGAACACGCGCGACGTTCAGCGCGACATCGTTCGCGCGATCCGCCGCGTCAAGCCGCACATCGTCGTCGCGTGCGATCCGACGACGCTCTTCCGCCCGAACAACGCCGGGATCAACCACCCCGATCATCGCGCGGCAGGCGCGGCGACGCTCGACGCGATTTTTCCCGCCGCCGGAAATCGAATGTACTTTCCCGAATTGCTTGCCGAAGGGTTGGAGCCGCACGCGCCGAAACAAGTCTGGCTCAGCGTGACGAACGAGCCGAGCACCTGGGTCAACGTCAACGACACGCTCGAAATCAAACTGACCGCGTTACGCGCGCACGCGAGCCAGATCAAAGATTTCGCCGCGTTGGAAAAGCGCATCCGGGATCGTCTGCGCCGCGCGGACGTGGACGGCGAATTCTACGCGGAAGGATTTCGCGTCATCCGGTTTTAGTGGATAGCGTATGGCATATCGCGTATGGCATATTGCAATCCGCAATTCGCCATTCGCCCGTTTTGCGTTTCCGCCTTTTTGCTTTTATAATATCTGCGAAACCACCCCGCAAGGAGGACTGTATGGCAAAGATCGAACAGGCATCGCTGGGCGTGATCGGCGGCAGCGGCGTCTATCAAATGGACGGGCTGACCGACGTGAAAGAAATCCGGATCAAAACGCCGTTCGGCGATCCGTCGGACGCGTTCATTTTGGGGACGCTGGCAAATCAGCGCGTCGCGTTTCTGCCCCGCCACGGGCGCGGTCATCGCATCAAGCCGCACGAACTGCCGGTGGCGGCGAATATCTACGCGTTCAAGTCGCTCGGCGTCGAGCGAATCATTTCGCTGAGCGCGTGCGGGAGTTTGCGCGAAGATTACGCCCCGCTCGATATCGTCATCCCCGATCAGTTGTTCGATCGCACCAAACTGCGTCCGTCAACCTTGTTTCCCCCGGGACTCGTCGTCCACATTTCGTTTGCCGAGCCGTTCTGTCCTGGGTTGAGTCGCGTGTTGTACGACGCCGCCAGCAAAGCCGGCGCGCGCGTCCATCGCGGCGGCAAACTCGTCGTGATGGAAGGTCCCGTTTTTTCGACCAAAGCCGAATCGGAAGCGTACCGCGCGCTGCAAATGGATCTGATCGGAATGACCGCGCTGCCCGAAGCGAAATTCGCGCGCGAAGCCGAAATCTGTTACGCGACCGTCGCGATGGTGACCGATTATGACGTGTGGCATCCGAGCCACGATAGCGTCACGGTCGAAATGATCGTGCAGAATTTGTTGAAGAACGCGGAGATGGGCAAACGGATCGTGCGCTACGCCGCCGCCGAAATTCCGAGCGCGCGCGAACACTGCGCGTGTGCGACCGCGCTGCAAGCCGCGATCATCACCGCGCACGATCGGATTCCCCCCAAAGTGCGGCGCGATCTGGCGCTCTTGCTCGACAAGTATCTCCCGGTTGAAAAAACAGCGCGCAACGGACGCAAGGCGAAAAAGTAAAACGCGTGTTCAGCCGTCAGCGATCAGCCATCAGAAAGTGTTTTGAAATTGCACGGGCGTTTAGAAACCACAGCAACGACGGCACAGAGCCGACCTCTGTCGGCTGATTCAGACTGCAAAGTCAGTCTTCGTGCTTTTGTTGCCGCGACTTAGTCGCCTGTGTAGATTTTCAAGACACTCTCTCAGGAGAAAAACTGGATGTTCAGAAAGAAAATCGCGGCGGGCGTTGGCGCGGGCGTAATCTTCCTCGCGTTGTGTTTGAGCGGTGTCCAAGCCCAGCCGCCACCTGAAGCGACGCTCACGCCCGCGCCGAGTGAAACGCCGCCACTCTTGCCGACCTTGCCGCCGCAGAGCATTCGCCCGACCGAACCGGCTCACGCGCAAGAACAAACCATCGCGAGTCTGGTGATGATCGGCGCGATCAGCGCGCCGATTCTGCTTGCGACGCTGTTGGTCGCCGTCACCTGGCTCTGGTTCAATCGTCAAGCCGCGCGCCGAGAACTGTTGCCTTGCCTCGAACTGGACGCGACGGGAAAGAAATTTTATCTCGCGCGCGATCTGCAAATGCTGGGACGCGCGGCGGACTGTCATCTCAAAATCGCCCAGAACTTGCCGGGCGCGGACACGCTTTCGTTGCGGCACGCGCGCGTGTACAAACGCGGCGCGCGCTGGGTCGTCGCCGACGGCGAGCGCGATGAATTGCCCTCGCTCAATGGCATTACCGTCAACGGCAAACGCACGCTCGAAAATTATTTGAACGCTGGAGATGTGATCACGTTTGGCGAAATGAAATTCCGATTTCACCTCAGCGGTTCGCCGCCGCCGAATGGAGGCGCGCGATGAACTGGACTGTCAAATGCCCGCATTGCGGCGCGTCGAATCGGCGGATGGCAAAGGTGTGCAAGCACTGCGGCGCCGCGCTCGGCGCGCCATCGTCCGAGTCGCCCCAACTCGTCGCGCCGACTGCCGCGCCGCTGAAAGGCAGAACGCGTCGCTTGACCGCGCCCGGATTCTCTGACTTGCCGCGCGGCGCCCTCGTCAACAAACGATTCCAGGTGCTCCAGGTTTTGGAAACGACGGAACATCTCAACACCTACCTCGCGCTCGACGAAACGGCGGCGCGCGAATGTCTGTTACTGGAATCGGACGATCCGCACAACTATCGCTCCGAAAAACGGATGCGCCAAAGCGATTTGCAACATCCCGCGCTGATCGAGATTTACGACGCGTGCCAGATCAAGTTTGGCGATCACACGCGCGCATACCTCGCGCACGAACATCCGCTCGATCCGGTCGCGCCTGGGAACGCGCGCGCGATGACGGTGTTGCAATGGGGCGCGCAGTTGGCGGACGCGCTCGCGCAATTGCACGCCAAGCAATTCGCGCACGGCGATATTCAGCCCGCCACGTTGTACTTGTCGAATCACCAGATCAAACTGGGCGGGTTTGCGCATCTCGCCGATTATTCGCCGGAACGCGGCGCGCACGACGTGCAGCAATTGGCGCACACGTTGCAACAACTCGCGATTTCGCCGGGGCACGATGCGCCGGAGTTCGCGCCCGTCGTCGCGCAGGTGATCGCGCGCGCGCGCGATCAGCAATATCGCGAGGCGCGCGCGTTTCAAATCGATCTGCAACAGGCGTTGGACGCGCTGCGACATCCGTCGAAGATCACGACGATCGTCGGGCGATTGTCAGACGTGGGGATGCGGCGCGAAGTGGACGAAGACGCGCTGTTGACTGCCGAGATCATCCAGTTCACGCAGGCGGGCTATCAAACGATCGGGCTGTACGCAGTGGCGGATGGAATGGGCGGCGCGTCGGCGGGCGAGGTGGCGAGCAAACTGGTCACGGAGGCGATGGCGCGCACGGTGACGCGCGAGATTCTCGCGCCGCATTTTGCCGCGTCCCCCGCCGCGTTGGATTACGCGAATCTGTTGCGCGCCGCCGTCGAACAGGCGAACGCGGACGTGCTTGCCGCGCGGACGCGCGCGAAAACCGATATGGGTTCGACGATTGTTGCCGCGCTGTTGGTTGGCACCGTCGCGCACCTCGCGAACGTGGGCGACAGCCGCGCGTACTTGATCGCGCGCGATCAGATCACCAAACTGACCAAGGATCATTCGCTGGTGCAAGCGTTGGCGGACGGCGGCGCGATCAGCGAGGAGGACGCGCGCACGCATCCGCAACGCAATTACATTCTGCGGAACGTCGGCGACAAGCCGCAAATCGCAGTGGATATGTATCGGGTCCAGATCGAGCCGGGGCAAAGTTTGTTGTTGTGTTGCGACGGTTTGTGGGAAATGATTCGCGACGAGCAGATTCGCGCAATCGTCAACCGGCATAGCAATCCGCAGGACGCGTGCCGCGAGTTGATCCAGATCGCGAATGAAAACGGCGGCGACGACAACATCACTTGTGTCCTCGTCCGCGTGGAAGGCGCGTAATGAGTCCGGTGATCGGATGAGTGCAGGATGCGAAAATACATCGTCCAAAAAATCGGACTGGGCTCCACGCTGAAATTCGGTTGCGGGCTGGGCGCGCTGTCTAATTTCATTCCCGGGCTCATCCTCGCGCTGATTGGCAAGGCGGTCGTTTCTTCCCTGCGCGCGCTGTTGGAAAGTTGGCAGAATGCGGAACTTGCCAACATCTTGGGACAGTCCGTTCGCGCGAATATGCTGGCGATTCTAAAGCTGGAAGGCGCGCTGAAAACGTTGCAGACGCTCGACAACGCCGCGCCGTTGTTCATTCTGGCGACGATTCTGGCGTGGATGCTACTGGGCGGGATCGTTCTGGCTGGGTTGGGTGGAATGGGCGCAGCGATTTACAATTTCATCGCGCGGACGTTTGGCGGCATCGAAATTGAGTTGCGCGAAGATCGGTGGGCTTGATCGCCTCCCTGTCAATTGCGACGAAGCAATCTCCACACTGGGAGAAGGAGATTGCTTCGCTCCGCTCGCAATGACACAGCAGAGGAAGATCGGCGGGCTTGATTATTGCGCGGTTGTGATATATATTGTGGACTGAAACTCAGATGAAAATTCTTGCGACGGTCGGCGGTCTGCCGTCGGCGGTCGCAATTTCAGGAGATGCAAAATATGAAATGCCCAACTTGTGGAACCGAAAATGATCCGAATGCCGCGTTTTGCGATCAATGTGGCGCGTCGCTCGCGCGTCCGACTCCGCCGCCAGCCAGCGCCAAACCGGCGGGCGATGTGACGCCGCCGCCCTTCCCGCCGCCGCCCGAACGCATCGGCATTCCGCTTGCGCCGTGCCGCCTGGAAATCGGCGGCAAGACGCTCACCGTCCCGCTCAAAAAAGAAGCGGTGATCGGGCGCGCCGAAAGTACGGGAACCTGGAAGCCGGACGTAGACCTGGGTCCTTTCGGCGGCAAATCGGACGCGGGCGTCTCGCGCAAGCACGCCAAGATCGTGTGGCAAGGCGGCTGGATGATCGAAGATTTGAATTCGACGAACGGGACGTATCTGCGCGGACAACGCCTGCCGCCCAATCAGCGCACGCTGTTGAACAACGGCGACGCGCTGTTGATCGGCAAAGTGGAAGTCAAATTTCTCGCGCAATAAGCGCGCGATCAAAAAATGCGGCGCGCCGAAGGACGCGCCGCATTTGCTGTACACTAAAACCCCGCCATCCGCAGCGCGATAGCGATTCCCGCCGCCATCAACGCGGCGGCGGGGATTGTCGTGAACCACGCCATCACGATTTGCCCCGCGACACCCCAGCGCACTTGCGAAACGCGCTGCGCCGAGCCGACGCCCATAATCGCCGAACTGACGACCTGGGTCGTGCTCACGGGACCGCCCAGGAGCGCCGCGCCCAGAATCACCGCCGCCGAGGCGCTCTGCGCGGTAAAGCCGTGAATCGGGCGAATCTTGTAGAATTTGCCGCCGAGCGTTTTGATCAAGCGCCAGCCGCCGAACCAAGTCCCCAGCGCGATCGCGCTCGCGCTGATCGCGATCACCCACAGCGGCACTTGAAACGTCGGCAGAACTCCGGCGGCGACCAAGCCCATCGTAATCACGCCCATCGTTTTTTGCGCGTCGTTCGTCCCGTGCGAGAGCGCGAGCGTCACCGCCGTCACGATTTGAGCGCGCTTGAAAAATTCGTTGATGGTTGGCTGCGCGTCGCGCGCGAGGAACAGCACGAGTTTCATCACGCGATAGCCGACGAAGAAGCCGAGCGGCGGCGAGATCACGAGCGCGAGTAGCACTTTGCCCAGCCCCGCCAATTTCACCACCTCGAATCCGCTTTCGATCACCGCCGCGCCGATCAAGCCGCCGACGAGCGCGTGCGACGAACTCGACGGGATGCCGAGATACCACGTGAGGATATTCCAGATCACAGCCGCCGCGAGCGCGGCAAGCGTCACCGACAGTGTGATGATTTTGAGATTCAGCACTTCGTTGCCCAGCGTCGTCGCCACGGCGACGCCGAACAAAAACGGCCCGATGAATTCGGCGAGCGCGGTGAGCGCAAGCGCGGTTTGCCCGGACAACGCGCGCGACGCGATCATCGTCGCGACGATGTTCGAACTGTCGTGAAAGCCGTTCAAGAAATCAAAGATCAGCGCGAGCGCGAGCAAAGGCAAAACGGATAAAGGAATTTCTGGCATACAAATCAACTCCAAAACGGATGCGTGTCATTGCGAGTCGTGCAACGGCGAAGCAATCTCCAAGATCCGAATTGGGGATTGCTTTGGAACGAAAACCGTTCCTCGCAATGACACGGCGCGTAAAATCAAAAACCTGTCCCGGCTTGAGACAGGTTTAACAAATCGAAAAGCGAATTCCGGTTAGAACCACTGTCTCAAGACCAGCGCGACCAACGCCGCCATCGCGGCGGACGCGGGGATCGTCGTGATCCAAGCCATAACGATTTGTCCTGCCACGCCCCAGCGCACTTTGGAGACGCGTTCGGCGGAACCGACGCCCATAATCGCGGAACTGACGACCTGGGTCGTGCTGACGGGACCGCCCAGGAATGACGCGGTCAAGATCACGCTCGCCGACGTCACTTGCGCGGTAAAACCGTGAATCGGACGAATCTTGTAGAACTTGCCGCCGAGTGTTTTGATCAACCGCCAGCCGCCGATCCAGGTGCCTAATGCAATCGCGGCGGCGCTGACAAAGATGACCCAGAACGGCACGTGAAACTCCTTCAACACGCCCGCCGAGACCAAGCCCATCGTGATCACGCCCATCGTTTTTTGCGCGTCGTTCGTCCCGTGCGAGAGCGCGAGCGCGATCGCGGTGAACCACTGACTGCGCTTGAAAAAACCATTGATGCTCGGCGGAAACGGTCGCGCCAAAAAGAGCGACGCTTTCATCACGATAAACCCAAGCGTCAAGCCGATGAGCGGCGACGTGGTGAGCGCGACGATCACTTTGGTCACGCCCGCCATTTTGACGACGCCGAAACCGCTTTCGATGATCGCCGCGCCCAACATTCCACCGATGAGTGCGTGCGATGAACTCGACGGAATTCCCAGATACCACGTCAACAAATTCCAGATGATCGCGGCGATGAGCGCGGACGCGATGACCGACAGTCTGATTTCCATGTCGTTCAACACTTCGTGCCCCACGGTCGTCGCCACGGCGACGCCAAAGAGGAACGGACCGAAAAAGTGCGCGATGGCGGTGATGGCAAGCGCCATTTGCCCATTCATCGCGCGTGACGCAATCATCGTCGCGACGATGTTGGAACTATCGTGAAAGCCGTTTAGGAAATCGAACGTGAGCGCGAGCGCGACCACCACCAGAACCACCAAAGGTAAATCGAAGATCATTCGGCACAACTCCGGGTAAAGGATGAAGGATGAAAAGAGGAAGGTCATTGCGAGGAGCGATTTCCGCGACGAAGCAATCCCCACGCCGCTATTTGGAGATTGCTTCGCTTCGCTCGCAATGACACTTCATACTTCATCCTTGAATTCTCATGCTCCGAATTTCGCGAGTCGCATGGCGTTCGCCAGCGCGAGCGGCATCAACGCTGGCGCGCGCAACCGCCCCAAACTGCCGCGCGCGCACGCGCGTTCGCCAAACTCGGCAATGCCATCCGCGCGGACGAACTTGCTGGACAGCAACACCGGCACCGGATGCCAGCTGTGTGACTCGAGCAACGCGGGCGTCGAGTGATCCGCCGATACGATGACGACATCGGGCTTGAGCGCGAGCAAGCGCGGAATCAACGCGTCTACTTCTTCGATGACGTGAACCTTGCGCGCGAAATCGCCGTCCTCACCCGCCGAATCGGTTTTCTTGACGTGCAGATAGAAGAAATCGAAATCGTTCCAATGCTTTTCGAGCGTCGTGAATTCGTCCGCAACTGTTTCGCCGTTCACCTTCAGCGTTTTCATTCCGAGCAACTTCGCCAGCCCGCGATACATCGGATAGACCGCGATTGCCGCCGCGCGCAAACCGAACGTCTCTTCGTACGATGGAATCGCGGGATGCTTGGCAAAGCCGCGCAGCAAAATCATATTCGCGGGATGTTTGTCCGCGAGCAGTTTGCGCGCCTTGGCGATGAACTGATTCACGAGCTTGGCCGCTTTGCGTGATTTGGCGTCGCGCGCTTTGACGGGCAGCGCTGGCACGCCCGTGCGCTGCGGATCGGTTTCGGTGAGCGCGTCGCCCAAGCCCGCGCCGCGCATCACAAAAACGAAACGATGCTCTTTGACCGGCTCGATGAAAATTTCGATGCCGGGAATTTTGATCGTCCGCAAGCGTTTGACGAGTTCCGCGTTCACTTCGGTCGCGATGCGTCCCGCGCGGCGATCGGTCAGCAAGCCCGCCGCGTCGACCGATGCGAAATTGCCGCGCGCCGCGACATCTTTCGCCGTGAGATCGAAATCAATGCCGAGCGCTTCCAACACGCCGCGCCCGATTTCGTACCGCATCGGATCGTAACCGAAGATGCCAAGATGTCCGGGACCACTGCCCGGCGTGATGCCCGGCGCGACCGGATCGGCAAGTCCCAGCGCGGAACGCGCCGCCAGCGCGTCGAGATTCGGCGTGCGCGCGGTTTCCAATTCCGTTTTGCCCTCCGGCTCCAGCGGCAACCCGCCGAGTCCGTCCATCACGATCATTGCGATCTTGGTTTGCGCCGGAACGACCAGCGGTTTGAGAAAATCGAAATCCATCAATTGCCTCCAAATCAGGGGTCAGGGGTCGGGGATCATAAATTTCATCCTTCCGCCTTCTGACTTGATTTGTATATTACCATCGGGTCGCAGAATAGTCAAAAATGTCGGGCAAATGTCAGACAAGCACTTTTCTTTTCCCGCAATTTGGCTTATAATACTGAACGATCAAACCTCTCTGGAGGACAAATTATGCACCCTTCGCGCATCATTCGCATTTTACTCGCACTCGTTTTCGTCGTCGCGCTGTTCGCGTTCGCGCTGCCCGCCGACGCGCAAACCAAAACCGCGACGCAAACGCGCCGCGATGTTGACATCACGATTCTGAAAAATGGTGACGTGCAATTCGTCGAGACGTGGGAATTTCGCTACACCGGCGGACCGTTCACCTTTGCGACGCGCGGCGTCGGCTTGGACAAAGTGGAAGCCGTGACCGAAATGTCCGTCTCGGAAGGCGGACGCGCGTATCAAGCCAGCACCGGCGGCACAACACCCGGCACGTATCAGGTGTATCGCGAAGGCAGTCAGCAAATTATAAAGTGGTACTACACGCCGGTCTCGAATCAATCGCGCACGTTCGCGATTCGGTACACCTTGCGCGGCGCGCTCCGCATTTACGCTGGCGGCGATCAATTCTGGTGGAACGTGATCGAGTCGAGTCGCGGGTACACGATCAACGCCGCGACGATCACGATTCATCTGCCCGCCGCGTTCCCGGTCGATCAGATCAAAGCCGCCGTGACGACCGGACCCGGTGAAGCGACGATTCGCGGCGACGGGCAAACGGTATTCTTCGCCGCGAACAATCTGCGCGACGGGACTGGAATGGAAGTGCGCGTGCAATTCCCGCACGGCGTCGTGACTGCCGCGCCCGCCGCGTGGCAAGCCGCCGCCGACGCGGAGGTTGCCGCACAAGCCGAGCGCGATCAATACAAACCAATTTTCAATCTCCTCTTCCTTTTCGTCGGACTCGTTTTGCTTTTGCTGGGTCTGCTCGGCGTATTTCTGTTCTGGTACACCCTCGGGCGCGACAAGCCCGTAGCCCAAGTCGCGCAAATGAGCGCGCCGCCTAGCGATCTGCCCGCCGGAGTCGTCGGCACGTTGATTGACGAGAAGGCGGAGATGAAGGATATTATCGCGACGATCGTCGATCTGGCGCGGCGCGGCGTGATCAAGATGACCGAGAAAGAGGAGCCGGGTTTTCTCGGCATCGGCACCAAGCGCGATTTCGTGTTCGAACTTGTCGGCGAGTGGCACGATCTACGCCAGTACGAAAAGACCTTGATCGAGCGCGTGTTTGGCGGCGGCGCGACGCGCGAACTTTCCGATCTCAAGCAAAAATTCTACACCGCGATTCCGACGCTGCAAAAGCAGATGTACGAAGAAGTCACGAAGCTGGGATTCTTTTCCAGCAATCCGAACGTGACGCGCGCAAAATACGCCGGACTCGGCGTCGCCGCGCTGCTCCTCTTCGGTTGCTGCGGCTTTCTTTTCTTCGGCGCGCTTTCCGACTATGCTGATCTCGCGTGGTGTCCGGCGGTTTCACTCGTCATCACCGCCATCGGGTTGATCGTCGCCAGTCCATTTATGCCGCGGCGCTCGCTCAAGGGCGCGAACGAAAAAGCAAAGTGGTCGGCGTTCAAACGCTATCTCGAAAGCGTCGAAAAGTTCACGCAACTCGATCAGGCGAAAGAATTGTTCGACAAATATTTGCCGTACGCGATTTGCTTTGGCTTGGAAAAATCGTGGACGCAGAAATTCGCGGCGGCGGGCGCGCCCGCGCCGAGGTGGTACGAACCGTACCCGCCGATTGGCTATGGTGTGCCGCGTCCATCACATCGCCGCGATTTGCCTGACGGCGAAGCGATTGGCGGCAGCGGCGGCGGCGTATCGGGACGCGGCGGCTTGTCTTCGCTGGATGACGCGGCGGGCGGCGCGTTTCGCGGACTCGACTCGATGAGTTCGGGTTTGTTCACAATGCTCGATTCGACCGCATCGGTCTTTTCCAGCGCGCCCTCAAGTTCCGGCAGTGGCGGTGGCTGGAGCGGCGGCGGTGGCGGTGGAGGAGGCGGCGGCGGAGGCGGCGGCTCGTCCAGCGTCGGATAGTGCAATTGACAATTATCAATTGGCAATTGTCAATTGTGAATTGTTTGGGGGTTTCGATGGAGAAATTGGATGAGCGGACGTACAAGTTCGCGCTGCGCGTGATCAAGATGGTCAACGCGCTCCCTAACACAAAAACCAGCGATGTGCTTGGCCATCAAGTCTTGCGCTCTGCCACTTCCATCGGTGCCAATGTGGAAGAGGCGCTTGGCGCAATCAGTAAGCGTGAATTCATCCAAAAGATGAGCATCGCCGTAAAAGAAGCGCGCGAAACGCACTACTGGCTTCGTCTGATTCGCGACGCAGGAATACTTTCAGCCGATCAACTGAATCCGCTCATTCAAGAAGCACTAGAAATCAAAATGATCCTTTCCAAAACGTAACTACTCAGCCCATGCAACTTTTTAGTGGCGTCGAGATGACTCGACCACAATATACAGTGGTGCCACTTCTGAAGTTCTTGAGCAACTATGGCAACGACCACAACATCTAGTAGCCAAGCGCGTGACGGCTACTAAAAAAACGGGCAGGCTGAGTAGTTACTCCAAAACAGTTAAAACATCAAAAGAACGCTATGGGAAAAGCAATTAACAATTGTCAATTGAAAATTGTTAATTGGCACTTGGAGGTGATATGGGTCGTACAATCGGAATCGTTTTGATCGTGGCGGGCGTTTTGATTTGCGGCGTCGTCACGCTGTTTATGGGCGTCGGCGCGTTGATGGCGGGCGAAGGTCCCAACGTCAGCCGCGCGGGCGCAGTGCTTGGCATCGCGTTGTTGGGCGTCGTGCCGTTCCTGATCCTGGGCGGCGTCGGCGTGTTTCTGTTCATCAAGGGCGGACAGGAAGCGGCGGAGATGGCGGACGTTCGCAAGAAAGAACGTCTGATGGGAATGATCCAAGCCGCCGGAAAAGTTTCGCTGGCAAGCGCAGCCATCGAATTGAAAATGACGCGCGATCAAGTCAAGACCGCGATTCTCGATTTGGTGAACCAGGGTTTGTTCAGCGGCTATATCAATTGGCAAGAGCAGATGTTTTACTCGAAAGACTTGTCGCAAATGCAGACGACGAAATGTCCCAACTGCGGCGGTCAGCGCGAGGCGGTGGGCAAGGGCTTGGTCAAGTGTCCGTATTGCGGCGTGGAGTTGTTCTTGCCGCAGGGTTGAACAATGGACAATGCTTACCCTGAGCAAAGTCGAAGGGTCGGATTGAACGGACATGAAAAATTCTGGACGCGCATCGAGATCGCTCGCACGCGACAAATCGAAAATTGCCAGTCTTCGTCGTAGCGTGCTGCCAATTCTCAAACAGCACGATGTAAAACGCGCCGCACTGTTCGGATCGTTCGCGCGCGGCGAAGGAACACGTCACAGCGATCTCGATCTGCTCGTCGAGTTCAAGGGCAGCAAAAGTCTGCTCGATCTGGTTGCGTTGAAGCAAGCCCTGGAAGCCAAGACGCGAAAAAAGGTTGATGTATTGACGTACCGCGCGTTGCATCCGCTTATTCGCGAGCGGATCTTGAGCGAACAAGTGAGTATTCTATGGAGTTGATGTAACGCGCGCTCAAGTAGAATTACCAAAACTCAAACGGAGGGTTTTCACGATTCTGAAAGATTTGGAATCGTAACATTCTGGATTTGCGGCGAGGACAATGCTCCTGCCGCAATAAGAGGGAGGAATCAAAATGAGTACGAAAAACGTCTGCAAGCTCATCCTCGCCAGCGTGATAGCCATCGCATCGCTTGTTGTCCTCAGTTTATTGCAGGGACTTTTTACGCCTGCGAACGCTAACACCGTTTTGCCTCTTCATCCTCCACCATTTGTAAGCGTTGCGAATGCGGAGCTAGCCCTTGCCCGTTCCTCAATTGAGAGTGAAGCGGGCATCTCGGCTTACTTCTCAGCAGGTACAACGATCAACTTGAACAGCGTCAGGGGTGTGTTCCGAACTATCGAAAACGAGACCAGCGATTACATCATCGGCTCGGTACCGGTAGCGAACTATCCTGAAACGGAAGATGTTCACGTTTACGTCCATAAGAACGGCTGGGTGCTGGCGTATTACTTGACGGCAGACCCAACGGGAAAGATTTTCGATTGGCGAGTTTATGACAGCACTGGGCGCATAAGCATCAGCACCAAGTTGGAAAACACGCTTGCTGTGGTCGCGACAGCAGCAGGCGTTCCGTTCTCTGCCTCCAACGCCACCTGCTACGATTTTAGGTATCCCAATGCCACCCACCTGATGCTCATTGTCGAGTGGTCAAATACCGGTATCGATTCTTTTCAAGTCAAATTGCCCGGGACTTTTGCCTATTACGAACGTAGTTGGTCTCTTGGCTATCAAGAGGGAGCCGACTTTGTTCTTAACGGAGCAACAGTATATACAACCTATGGTTGTTCAAATGGCTGGGGGACAAACCAAGGAACATTGACAGTGACCCACTTGCCTCCAGACCAATTTCATACGATCGCTCTACAATTGACTTGCATCGGCTATCGATATGCCGGTCTTGCATTAGTTTACAGGGTGCCGTGATGAACGCTCGAATGATTGCTTTTCTTTTGGCGACAATGACACTGCCGCTAGCCATCGCGGTGGCGGCAAGTCCCCAAGATGCGATCATTGTCAACAACGCCAAGCAGGTCAAAGAGACTTCGGTTAGCATTGATCCGGGCTTGACGAATTCCATTGCCGGCATTAGCCCGCGCGTTGTGGTACAATATTCCAATGACATTCGCAGGAGCAGTTTGCTTGCGATACCCAGCGCGCTCCAAACGCTGCTAAGCCAGATGTCTGCGAGAGTCGTCGTGCAATACGCCAACACAATTCGCAGGAACAATCTAACTGTTGTGCCTGGCGCGCTCCAGACATTGCTTGGACAGATGGCCGATCGCGTCATTGTACAATATGCTGTTACGAGCCGAATTGATTGGTGGTGCAAGTCCGAGATAAATGGTGGCAGGATTGGACAAAAAGCGGGCTCTGGCAAGGCGCCGCGAGCCCGCGAGCGGGACGTGTCCGCCATTTATTCGTGATCCAGGTCTGCAATCGCCTTGCGCAGCGTGCTTTCATCCAACAGCTGTTTC
>Ga0194113_10001769_pt1 | contig 29537 bp, 24 predicted proteins | sample TA2MahC200mmetaG_FD_146193 | JGI IMG/M metagenome (GOLD analysis project Ga0194113, IMG submission 146193) | Freshwater microbial communities from Lake Tanganyika, Tanzania - TA2015017 Mahale Deep Cast 200m | ecosystem: Environmental > Aquatic > Freshwater > Lake | place: Tanzania: Lake... | reverse complement strand
ATTCCCGCTTTCATCCAAAACCGTTGCCCAACAATTCTTCTTGTGTATGTCCAACCCTATCATTTCCATGGCATGTGCCTCCATACCCCTTATGGAGGCGGCCGGCTTTCAGCATGCCATCAAGGGACGACGGTTGTCCCCTTCCTCCATTCCCGCCCCCTTGCTGCCTTGCTCCCTTGCTGCCTTTCTGCCTTTCTGCCTTGCTGCCCCCCTTCCTGCCCTGCTGCCTTGCCGCCTTGCTGCCCCCCTTCCTGCCCAGCTGCCTTGCTCCCTTGCTCCCTCGTCACCTTCTACCCTCGCGCCTTGTCCCCTGCGCCCTAAGCCCCGCGCCGTGCGCCCTGCGCCTTGCGCCTTTTTGTAAGAATGATTCTGGCGCAATCCTGGCCTGTCTCGCGAACAAATAGCATAAATATATTTAATAGGACCCTGTATACAGAGAGTCGGACGGATAATGGCCGAGAAAAAGGTGGCGGTGAAGGGGCCCCGGGAGGGCCTCAAGCCCATGGAGGACTGGGTGCGCGACCAGCCCTTCCTCACCACGGCCGAGATCGAGATTCCCCCCAAGCTCGTCGACCAGGTCATCGGGCAGGACCCGGCGGTCGAGGTCATCAGGAAGGCCGCGGCCCAGAAGAGGCACGTGATGCTCATCGGCGAGCCCGGGACGGGCAAGTCCATGCTGGCCAACGCCATGGCCGAGGTGCTCCCCCGCGAGGAGCTCCAAGACATCCTCGTTTTCAACAACCCCGAGGACAACAACAACCCGCGTATACGGTCGGTGCCCGCCGGGAAGGGCAAGGAGATTGTGGGCGCCCACAAGATGGACGCCCTCAAGAAGAAGAACGAGCGAAACCAGTTCCTCATGCTCATCGTGGTCCTGGTGGCCGTGGTGGCCATCTTCTTCTCCATCACCCCGGACGGCCAGGGCGGGGTGACGATAAACCCCATGGTCCTCTTCTTCGGCATCGGCGCGGCCGCCATGCTGCTCATCGCCTTCCGCTGGATGGGCCAAAAGCAGGAGACCGTCTTCGTGCCCAAGCTGCTCATAAGCCACGCGCCCGACGACAAGCCCCCGTTCGTGGACGCCACGGGCTCGCATGCGGGCGCGCTCCTGGGCGACGTCCGCCACGACCCGTTCCAGTCCGGGGGCCTGGAGACGCCGGCCCACGAGCGCGTGGAGGCCGGGGCCATCCACCGGGCGCACAAGGGCGTGCTCTTCGTCGACGAGATAAACATCCTCAAGCTCGAGAGCCAGCAGTCGCTGCTCACCGCGCTCCAGGAGAAGGAGTTCTCCGTGGTGGGCCAGAGCGAGCGCAGCTCGGGCGCCATGGTCCGGACCGAGCCGGTCCCCTGCGACTTCGTGCTCGTCGCGGCCGGGAACCTCGACGCGGTCGAGGGGATGCATCCGGCGCTGAGGTCGCGCATCCGGGGCTACGGCTACGAGATCTACATGAAGAACACGATGGAGGACACCTCCGAGAACCGGGAGAAGCTCGTCCGGTTCGTCTCCCAGGAGGTCGCCAAGGACAAGAAGATCCCCCACTTCGACAAGAGCGCGATAACGGTCCTGATGCACGAGGCCCAGCGCCGGGCGGGCACGCGGGGGCACCTAACCTTGCGGCTCCGTGAGCTCGGGGGGCTCGTGCGCGTCGCCGGCGACATCGCCCGGGAGAGGTCCGCCCCGCTGGTCCAATCCGAGCACATACTCGCGGCAAAGCGCATAGCGCGCACGCTGGAGCAGCAGGTGGCCGACCAGCTCGTCGAGAAGAAGAAGGAGTACAGGAACTACCTCGTCGAGGGCGCCGAGGTCGGACGGGTCAACGGCCTGGGGGTGCTGGGCGGCGAGAGCGGGGTGAGCGAGCACGCCGGCGTGGTGCTGCCCATCGTCGCCGAGATGACGCCGGCCCGCTCCCGTTCCCAGGGCGAGATAATCGCCACCGGGAAGCTCGGGGAGATCGCCAAGGAGGCCGTCCAGAACGTCTCGGCGATCATCAAGAAGTACACCGGCGAGGACATCTCCAGCCACGACGTCCACATCCAGTTCATCGGGACCTACGAGGGCGTCGAGGGCGACTCCGCCTCCATCTCCGTGGCCACGGCGGTCATATCGGCGATGGAGGAGGTGGAGGTCTCCCAGAAGGTGGCGATGACCGGCTCCCTGAGCGTCCGCGGCCAGGTGCTGCCCGTGGGCGCCGTCACCGCCAAGTGCGAGGCCGCCGCCGAGGCGGGCATGACCAAGGTGCTCATCCCGCTCGCCAACGCCCGGGACGTCCTCATCGAGGACAGGTACAAGGACAAGGTGGAGATAATCTTCGTAGACGACATAATCGACGTGCTGCGCAACGCCCTCGCCGCCGGGCCCAAGCGCGACAAGCTCATACAGAAGCTGACCTCCATGATGCCCAAGTCGACCGCCACGGCGGCGAGGCCCCAAAGCGGGCTGCCGGCGCCCCAGGGGTGATGCGCCTGGCGGCCAAAAAGCGCGATGGCGGGGCGCACGCCGGGACGCAGTTTCTGCCGGGCCACCAGATGCAGCCCGAGCGGCCGGCCGAGCCTGAGGGAGAGCAGGAGCCCTGCGACCAGTACTGCTACGCCTTCAACGACTCGCTCCCCTCGACGGCGGACGACCGCAAGTGCCGAAACTGCAAAAAGTACCTCACCACGCTCTGCGACCAGATAGAGCAGTTCATCGACGAGGACGGGGACGTGGAAGGTTGAGCTCCAGGGTGCTCATCGTAGGCCGGTTCCAGCCCCTCCACCGGGGCCACATGCGCGTCGTTTCCGACATCGTGCGCGGCTCGCGCTCCATCATCCTGGGCATCGGGAGCGCCCAGCACAGCCACACCCCCGAGAACCCCTTCACCGCCGGCGAGCGCGTGGAGATGGCCACGGGAGCCCTGCGGGAGGGCGGCGTGTCAGACTTCTATGTCGTCCCCATCGAGGACATAAACGAGCACGGCCGGTGGGTGGCGCACGTCGAGAGCCTGGTCCCGCGCTTTTCGTCCGTGGCGACCAACAACCCCTTGAACCAGAGACTTTTCAAGGAGAGCGGGTACGAGGTGGTCACCACCCCGCTCTACGACCGGGCGCGCTACTCGGGCACGGTCATCCGCAGGCGGATGCTCCGGGGCAGGCCCTGGAAGGCGCTGGTGCCCGCGGCGGTGGCGCGCATTATCGACGAGATCGACGGTGTCGCCCGTCTCAGGCAGCTCGCCGGCAAGGACGTTTGACCGGGTGCGGGGTGCTGGGTGCAGGGTGACGACGACGGGTGCTCGCTCCGGCACCCTTCTCCTGCTTCCGTCACCGCCGGAGCCCGCCCCGTCCCTGCACCCCGCACCCCGCACCCTGCAGTCATCACAAACCTTTTTGCCGCCTTCGCTCATCCCGCGCCGTTGACGAGGCTACTCTTGTACGCGCAGCCGCTCGGGGCCGGGCCGATGCTGAGCAAGGCCGCGCTCAGGAAGGGCGAGTACCGCGAGGGCTCGGGCGTGCTGGGGAGCATCGGGTTCACCGACGTGGGCAAGGCGGTCCACGAGGCCATCGACAGGATCTACTCCGATTTCGACCTGGGCGCCATCGAGCTCGGCGTGGGCGGCGGCTGGGCGGTGCGGTTCTCGACCTCGCAGTTCCGGCTCGTCCTCACGCGGCGGGCGTACCGGCCGTTCGGCGGCCCCGAGGGCAGCTACGTCACGCTGGACCTCGACGGGGACAAGCACGCCATCTTCCGGTTCGTCAAGACCTTCCTGAAAAGCCTCCGGCGGCCGCCCTGGGAGATCGCCTTCCCGGGGGACTTCCGGAAGAGGACCGGCGTCAGGGTCAAGGAGATCGTGGCCGACTGGGAGAAGTTCGCCGAGGGGGTCTCGCTCGAAAAGGCGGGGGAGGGACCGGAGGAGGAGGGGACCGCCGTTGCGGCGGCCGGAAAACCCGGGGGCGCTGCCGGGGCCCGCAAGGCCCCCGGGGAGCCCGCGCCGAAGGTCGCCCGGAAGGTCGTCAAACCCGCGCCGAAAGTGGCGCTCTCGGCCGTGGCCTTCCTGGGCTTCGACGGGGAGGGCCTGGTGATGAGCGTGCGCGCCGAGAACGGCTCGTCCGTCTCGTTGGAGAAGGTTCAGGTGACGCCCAGGGCGTCCTCGGAGGCGCTGCGGTTCGGCTCCCCGGCCAAGGTCATCTCGTACCTCAGGCCGGGCGAGTCGCTGACGCTCCGGTTCCCGGTGGACTCGCCTCCGGACAGCGCCGCCGGGGAGGTCTGGGCGGAGCTCGAGGGGGAGGCGCTCGGCAGGAAGGTCGCCGCGCGCACGGAGCCCCGGCCCCTGAGGTCGCCGCTGCCCGGCCTGGAGCCGGCCGAGGTCGCCACGGCCGAGTGGCACCGGCGGGCGAGCGCGCTCGTCCGGCGCGACGAGGTCCGCACCAAGGTGGCGATGGCCGCCTCCGAGGCGTTCGACGAGATGCTCTCGAGGGTCAGGACCACCGGCCTCGCCCTCCTGGACCCGGAGGTGATACACTCGGGGACGAGCTACATGGGCCACCTCAAGATGTTCGCCCTGGACGACCGCAAGAGGCCCTACGCCTTCGCGCTGGACTGCGTCGGCGACTTCAGGGAATCGAAGATAACGCTCCACTTCTACGCCGAGAGCGCCGAGCTGGTGATGGCCCTGCGCGAGCGGATTCTCGCGGCGCTGGCGGGGAAGGGCTGAACCTTACTCCTCTTCCATCCCGCTCGTTATTTCCCTCAGCGCGGGCTCGATCTTCGGAAGGTTGACCTTGATTATCTTCCAGATGGTGTCGAGGTCGACATTCGCGTACTGGTGGATGACGATGTTGCGCAGGCCGATTATCCTCTTCCAGGGTATTTCCGGATGAACCTTCCGGACCGCCTGGGGGATGCCACGTGCCGCCTCGCCGATTATCTCGATGTTCCGGAGGACGGCATCGACCATCATCCGGTTCTTCCGAAACGATGGAAGGCTCACTCCCTTGACATAGGCTTTGATGGCCGCGATGGAATCGAGAATGTCCTCCAATCTGGACAGGGCCCGACCGTTCCTCATGCGTAGACCACTTCTTTCAGGATGCCGGCCGCCAGTCTCGGCTTCAGGGCCCTGGCAACGACGAGGTCGACCTTCAGGCCGAGCGCATCCTCCAAAAGCTCCTTCAAATCGACTATTTCCCAGCCGATGGGCTCCGAGAAGTCGACCAGGATGTCCACATCGCTCTTTTTGGATTGCTCGCCGCGGACGTAGGACCCGAAGATACCAATTTTCCTCACCTTGAACTTCTTGCGGAGCAGGGGCTTGTGCTTCCGGAGGGTTTTCCTGATATCGGCCGCGGATGTCATCGTCGGTTGTTTGAATTGATGTGCGCGATTATATACATTTGCCCGCCCCTGGTGTCGAGAGCGCCGAGCTCGTGATGGCGCTGCGCGAGAGGATTCTTGCGGCGCTGGCGGGGAAGGGGTAGTCGGCACAACATTATATGCCAAAATATTCTGGTTGCCGATTTTTTTCGTTATTGCGGTCATTCATGGTTTTGTTGACATTGTGATTCTATTCCTGACCCGGCTTGTCGCTGCTGGATCTGGTGGCTGTCTTGGGGTTTATTCCAGGAGCACGACTGAGGGCAAACTTGGCATCGTGCTCTGTATTCTAGCTATCCCCGCAATGTGGGTACTGAAACCGATTTACATGTGAGAGCCCGTAAGTGTTGAGCCAGTTTCATTTCGGCTCCTCGACCAGCTCCACTAGCACCCCGTGCATGCCCGACGGGTGGACGAAGGCTATCCTGTTCCCGCCGAAGCCTAGGCGCGGCCTCTCGTCGATGAGCCGGAGGCCCTTCGCCTTGGCCCCCACAAGGGCCTTTTCTATATCGTCCACCTTGATGGCCAGGTGGTGGATGCCCTCCCCCTTCGATGCCAGGAACTTGGAAACGGCCCCCTCTGCGGTCGGCCTGATGAGCTCGATGGACGACTCGCCCACCTCCATCGAGATGACCTCCACCTTCTGCTCCTCGACGAAGCCCCGCTGGTGCTGGCGGAAGCCCAGGCTCTCGTAGTCCTTCAGTGCCGCGTCCAGGTCGTTGACCGCTATGCCGATGTGCGCTAGCTTCATGCCATCACTCCCACAATGTCGACGGCTCCCGGTGCTCCCCGAACCTTCGCCGGAAGACGTCGCATATCTCGCCCACCGTGGCGCGGGCCCTGACGGCCTCGAGGATGGGCGGCAGGAGGTTCCCGTCGCCCGCGGCGACTGCGTCCAGGGCGCTCAGGGCCTCGCCGTGCCTTCGGGCGTCGCGCCCCTCGCGGAAGGCCTTGAGGCGGGCGAGCTGGGCCTCCACGGCATTCTGGTCCACGGTCAGGAGCTTGATCCGCTCCCCCTCCTCGATGCAGTACTTGTTGACGCCCACGACGGTCCTCTTCTGCGTCTCGATCTCCCTCTGCTTGCGGTAGGCGCTGCGCTCGATCTCCCGCTGGACGAAGCCCCGGGCGATCGCCCGAATCATCCCTCCCAGGCCGTCGATGCGGGCGATGTACTCCGAGGCCCGGCGCTCCAGCTCGTCGGTGAGCTCCTCGACGTACCTCGAAGAGCCCAGCGGGTCCGCCGTGTCGGCCGCCCCGCTCTCCTCGGCGATTATCTGCTGTGTGCGCAGCGCGATGCGCACGGCGTCCTCGGTCGGCAGCGACAGGGCCTCGTCGTACGAGTTCGTGTGGAGTGACTGGGTCCCGCCCAGCACCGCGGCCAGGGCCTGCAGCGTGACGCGAACGACATTGTTGAGCGGCTGCCGGGCGGTGAGGGACGAGCCCGCCGTCTGGGTGTGGAACCGGAGCATCATGGACTCCTTCTTCTGCGCCCCGAAGCGCTCCTTCATTATCTTTGCCCAAAGGCGCCGGGCGGCCCGGTACTTGGCCACCTCCTCGAAGAAGTGGCTGTCGCTCGAGAAGAAGAACGAGAGCCGGGGGGCGAAGTCGTCCACCGCCATCCCCCGATCGCGCACCGCCTCGACATACGCTATGCCGTCGGCCAATGTGAACGCGAGCTCCTGCACGGCGTCCGAGCCCGCCTCGCGGATGTGGTAGCCGGATATCGAGATGGAGTTCCACCTGGGGAGGCTCCGGCTGCAGTACATTATCGTGTCCGTGGCCAGCCGCATGGAGAAATCCGGCGGGAAGATGTAGGTGTTGCGCGCCGCGTACTCCTTGAGGATGTCGTTCTGTATCGTGCCGGAGAGCTGGCCGGGCGCCACGCCCTGCCCCTCCGCGACGGCGACGTACATCGCGAGCAGGACCGAGGCGGGCGAGTTGATGGTCATGGAGGTGGAGATCCTCTCGAGCGGGATCCCGTCGAAGAGGGTCTCCATGTCCTGCAGGGTGCTGATGGAGACGCCGGCCTTGCCGACCTCCCCCACCGCGAGCGGGCTGTCTGAGTCCAGCCCGAGCTGCGTGGGCAGGTCGAAGGCCACGCTCAGGCCCGTCTGGCCCTGCTCAACGAGGTACTTGTAGCGCCTGTTCGTCTCCTCGGCGGTGCCGAAGCCGGCGTACTGGCGCATGGTCCAGAGCCGGCCGCGGTACATGTTGGGGTAGATGCCGCGCACGAAGGGGTACTCGCCCGGAAGGCCGACCTCCGGGTCGGGGGGCTCCGGCCCGTAGACCCGCCTGACCTCTATGCCCGAATCGGTCTCGAACCGCTCCCGGCGCTCGGCGCTCCTGGGCTTCTCGGGCATGGTCGTTCTCCGATCAGAGGGGGATGTTCCCGTGCTTTCGCGGCGGGTTCTGGTCCTTCTTGGTCTCCAGCACCTCGAGGCAGCGGACGAGCACGGGCCTCGTGAGGGCGGGCTCTATGACGTCGTCGATGTAGCCCCGCTCGGCCGCCATGTAGGGGTTGGCGAACTTGTCGGTGTACTCCTTTATCAGCTGCTCCATCGTCGCCTCCGGGTCCGATGAGGCGTCTATCTCCTTCTTGTATAGTATCTCTATGGCGCCCTTCGGGCCCATCACCGCAATCTCCGCCGTCGGCCAGGCGAAGTTGAAGTCCCCCCGGATGTGCTTGGAGCTCATGACGTCGTAGGCCCCGCCGTAGGCCTTGCGCGTTATGACGGTCATCTTGGGCACCGTGGCCTCGCAGTAGGCGTACAGGAGCTTGGAGCCGTGCTTGATTATGCCGCCCCACTCCTGGTCGGTGCCCGGCATGAAGCCCGGCACGTCCTCGAAGGTGACGAGGGGGATGTTGAAGGCGTCGCAGAAGCGGACGAAGCGGGCGCCCTTGGCCGACGAATTTATATCAAGCGTGCCGGCGAGGTAGGCGGGCTGGTTGGCCACGATGCCCACCGGCCTGCCGGCGAGGCGGGCGAAGCACACCACTATGTTGCGGGCGTAGTCCCGGTGCACCTCGAGGAAGCGGTTGTCGTCGACCACGCGCCGGATGACCTCCTTGATGTCGTAGGGCTTGGCCGGGTTTTCGGGGACGAGGTCGTTGAGCGTGGGGTCGGCGCGGCCCGGCGGGTCGGTGGTGGCAAGGACCGGCGGCTTCGAGGTGTTGTTGTCCGGGAGATAGCCCACAAGGTCGCGCACCCGCTCCAGGCACCGGCTGTCGTCGTCGTCCACGAAGTGGGCGACGCCCGACTTCGTGGCGTGGGTGTCGGCCCCGCCCAGCACCTCGTGGTCGACGTCCTGGTGGATGAGCGCCTTGACCACCTTGGGGCCGGTGACGTACATGTAGCTCGTCTTTCTGACCATGAAGATGAAGTCCGTCATCGCCGGCGAGTAGACGGCGCCGCCGGCGCACGGCCCCATGACCGCCGATATCTGGGGGACCACGCCGGAGGCCAGGACGTTTCGCAGGAATATCTCGGCGTAGCCGCCCAGGGAGACCACTCCCTCCTGGATGCGCGCCCCGCCCGAGTCGCTCAGGCCTATGACGGGCAGGCCGGCCTTCATGGCAAGGTCCATTATCTTGCAGATCTTCTCGGCGTGCGCCTCCGACAGCGCGCCGCCGTAGACCGTGAAGTCCTGCGAGTAGACGTAGACCTTGCGGCCGTTGATGGTCCCGTGGCCGGTCACGACGCCGTCGCCGGGGAACTTCTCCATCTCGAACTCCGTGGCCCGGTGCACGACAAAGGGGTCGATTTCCACGAAGCTTCCCTGGTCGAGCAGGAGCTCGACCCTCTCGTGGGCGGTGAGCTTGCCCGCCTTGTGCTGGCGGTCGATGCGGTCCTTCCCGCCGCCGAGCCTCGCCCGCTCCTTCCTCTCGTACATCTGCTTTATCTTGTCGCTTCCGGACATCTGGACCCACCCCTCCCCGCGGCGTCCCTCCCCATGAAATTCATCGGCTTCAATGTATCGCAGCTCACCCGAAAGAGTAGGTATACTCGTTCCCGTCCTGCCGCAGCGTCATCTCCGGCGCCCGGCGCAGGTCGGCCAGGCGCACTATCTCCGGCCGGAGGTCGGCGAGCCGCCGGCTCATGCCGTTTATGTGCCCGTCCCCGACCACCGCCACTATCCTCTCGAAGCGCGCCGAAAGCTCCCGGAGCCTCCCGGACATGTGCTCGTCCCGCTTGTCGATGAGGACGCGCTTGGCCGAGGGGAACTCCTTGGAGAAGGCGTCGATGTAGTCCTGGGGGTCCTCCTCGAAGCGCGCTATCTCCTTCTCGACCCCCTTGCGGCTCGTGAACATCCCGGCGAAAGAGGCCAGCATGAGCTTGACCTTCTCCTTGAGGGTCATCTGGGCCCAGAACTCCCGGAATATGGTCGAGGCCTCCATGTCGATGAACGCTATCGAGGCCCGGATATCCCGGGCGGCCCGGGCCGCGGCGAGCATCTCGTCGCCCACGGCGGTCCCGTACTGGTCGGCGATGCGCTGCTGGAACCCGGCGAGCATCCGGTACATGACCGGGGCGCCCTCCATGCCGTTCTTGGGCCGGTCCAGCAGGGACTGGAACCGGGCGCGGTCCAGCTCCAGGCACACGAGCGTGGGCGTCCGGGCGGCGATGGCCGCCTTCACCCTGGCCCCGATGTCGAAGACGTGCCCCACGCCGATGAGCGTTATCACGTCCGGCATATACGCGCTGGGGGTAGAAAAGCGTTGTCGCGCGACGAGGGCGGGAAGGCAGGATGGCAGAATGGCAGAAAGGGAAGGCAGCAAGGGACGAGGGCGGTCCCCTTCCTGCCCCCCTTTCTGCCTTGCTGCCTTTCTGCCTTTCTGCCTTGCTGCCTTTCTCCCTTTCTGCCTTTCTGCCTTGCTGCCTTGCTGCCTTGCTGCCTTTCTGCCTTTCTGCCTTCTAGTTGCGAAAAGGTTTATTGGAGGCAGTACGATTGACGGCCGTGGAGCCACGGGCGCTGGCATCGTATCCGTTCCTTCGCGAGGCGTCGCGCTTTGTCAAGGAGCGCGGGCCCACGCTGGAGGAGCTCCTGCGGGACATCGCCTACGCCGGTGCGCGGGGCGCCGGCGTCGAGCGGGTGCGGGCGGCGCTGGAGCGGGGCCGGGTGGACCCTCCGGCCTGCCGGCTGGACCACGAGTGCCTCGCCGAGATGCTCGCCTACATCTGCGCCCGGTTCGTGGTCTCGGTGGCGGGGAGCCCGGCGCTCACCCGGCGGTACTCCCTCATGGAGGCCGAGCGGGCCGCGGAGATGCTCCGGCTGGAGCCGCCGGAGACCGTGGCGGCCGTGTGCGAGGAGCTGGGACTGCCGGTGGAGCGCCCGGGCGGGATGTTCCTCATGCATTTTGCGCCCTACCTGAGGTTCGCCGTGCCCAACCAGGCCGAGTGGAAGCTCATCAACCGGCGCTTGCGCCGGGGGATGGTCGAGCTGGACCAGCCGACGGTCTGCCGGCTGGCCCAGAACGCCCTCCGGGCGCGCTTCGACACGGAGCTGCCCCTGGCGGTCCCGGACCCGGTGAAGGAGGTCTTCGCCGGGGAGGCCCGGGCGCTCAAGAACGAGGCCGACGCGCGGCTGCAGAAGTTCCAGCCCAAAGAGCTCGGCAAGGTGCGCATCATGGCCTTCCCGCCGTGCATGAGGCACCTTCTGGCGACCGCCCAGGCGGGCGAGAACGTGCCCCACAGCGGCCGTTTCGCCATCGTGGCCTTCCTTCACTCGCTGGGCGTCCCATCCGAGGAGATAATGAAGGCCTTCGCCGGCTCCCCCGACTTCCAGGAGGACAAGACGCGCTACCAGGTCGAGCACATCACCGGCGTGACCTCCGGGACGGAGTACTCGGCACCGGGCTGCGAGACCATGAGGACCTACGGCATCTGCTTCGAGCCTGATTCACTGTGCCGCCGGGAATGGATGACCCACCCGATGAAGTACTACAGGGTGAAGATGGGGCCGGGGAAGGGAAAGAGGGCAGAGGACAGAGGACAGGGGACAGGGACGGACGGGAAGGCAGCGGGGAGCGGGCAGTAGGGAGCGGTGACGAAACGGAGCCCGTCGTCCACCGCTCCCCGCTCCCTGCTGCCCGCTCCCCTTCCCTAGCCCTTACGCAAAATATTTATTAGGCTAGTATCATGGCGCCGTTGATGACGAGACGGCCTTGTCTTGCCATGGCAGTGGGTTTCATCTTCGTCGTTCTGTGTTCCCAGGGGGTTTTGGCTTTCGGGACGGAGAAGACCCTGACCGCGAGCTATAACGAGGACCTCCTCATCGCCAGTGGCGACTACAAGGCGTTCATCGTCCACCTCACGCCCAAGGACAGCATGATGCTCACCGTCCGGGTGGGGCTGGGCGAGGAGATCGACGTCTACACGATGGCCAAGTCGGATTACGAGGATTACAAGGGCACCGCCCAGTTCATCGAATATTTCTCGCAGTACTCGAAGGAGAGCCTCAAGTACTTCGAGTACTCCGGCCGGTTCACTCCTGCCCGGGAGGGCGATTATGTCGTCGTCATCGACAACCAGCCCAAGACACAGAGCGGCGCCCCGGGCGCCCAGCCCGTCTCGTGCAGCGTCAAGATAGACCTCGCCTTCGAGGCGCCCTTCCCGTGGCCCATTGTTGTGGCCGCCATCGCCCTGGTCGCCGTACTCGTCGTGGTCGTGGGGTTCTTCTACTGGATGGGAAAGAAGAAGGCCCAGATCGCCGAGGCGGAGGCCCAGAAGAAGCGCGCCGAGGCCGCCAAGGTCCGGCCCATTTTCATCAACCCGCAGGCCCCGGCAGCCCCGGGGGTGCCGCCCGGCGCGGCCGCGCCCGTCCTCCAGGCCCCGCCGCCCTCGTCCTCCTGCAAGTCCTGCCCCCACGTCTACGACCCGACCAGCGCCAATTGTATCGCTTGCGAATATAGGTAGAAAAAAGGCGCAAGGCTCACGGCGCAGGGCGCAGGGCGCAATGACCGCGTTTTTGTCCCCTCACCACCCTTGTTCCAATGCATTGACATGCGCTACTGCCGTTGAACGGTCGATCGCCCCTTTCGCCTTCACCCTTGCGCCTTAGGCCTTGCGCCTCGCGCCCTGCGCCTTGCGCCTTTGGAAATGGTACGTACCACGCTGCAATAATATACCCCAGGGCAGCAAAGGGGGGGTGGAGGGTGATTTCGTGAAGGAGGAAGAGTGCAAGGAAGGCAGTTACATCGATTCGGAGACCTACCGGAAGGCTTTCCGGCTGGCGCTGTGCACCCACGGGGTGACGCGGGGCTTCCCGCCGGAGGAGCGGCGGGCCCTGGTCCCGGACATACTCGAGTCGGCGATCGCCATTCCGGCGAGCATCGCCAGCGGCTACCGGTTCCGTTCCAAAAGGGAGCTTCTGGACCACCTCTACGTCGCGATCGGCAAGTGCGCGCGCCTGGAAAGCCAGCTGGCGCTATCCTACGACCTCAAGTACATCCCCCAGAAGGACTACGAGAGCGTCCTGGCCCTGGAGGAGGAGGTCTCCCGTAGCCTGCAGGAGCTCATCTCGGAGCTGGAGGCCTGACGCATTGCGATGGGGGGAGGGCAGCAAGGCAGCAAGGCAGGAAGGCAGCAAGGGAAAGGGACGGCTATCGTCCCTTCCTGCCTTGCTGCCTTGCTGCCTTGCTGCCCCCCTTGCTGCCTTTCTGCCTTCCTGCCTTGCTGCCTTCTTGCCCCCCTTGCTGCCTTTCTGCCTTCCTGCCTTGCTGCCTTGCCACCATTTCCTATCTGCGCGCCCGGTGGCTCTTCAATTCCGCGCCGCATACGGGGCATTCCGGGAGGTTTTGGTCGAAGAGCTTCCGGCAGCCGGTGCAGCGGTAGGTCCAGGCGAACACTTCGCGGATGCCCTTCTGGGAGACGGGCTTGTAGGGCAGGCCCAGCACGGAGGCGGTGTTCTGGATGGAGTAGTCGTCCGTGAGGATGGTCCCGGAGGTCTCCAGGGCGAGCGCCAGCACCTCCAGGTCGGCCTCGGAGAGCCGGGCGTCATCCCCGGTCCCGCGGCATTTCGCTCTTACGGCCTCGATTGCGGCCCTGGAGGGCTCCCGGACGGCCAGGCGCACCTCCTTGAGGTACTCCAGCCCGCGGCGGGCCCAGGCGTGTCCGAGCTCCCTTTCGACAAGGGGGGGCAGGAGGAGCTCCCCCTCCTGGGGCAGGGGCAGGCCGGAGAGCACCGCGGAGGTGTCCAGGATGAACCTCATGATGGCTGAAACGGGGCCTGAAACAATAAATTTATGTCCTATCATGTTATACGTATACTAGAAGGATAGTCACATACAGAAAAAAAGGGTCGGATATGGCCGATTCGGGCGATTACAGCGCGGACACGATCCAGGTCATGGAAGGCCTGCAGGCGGTGCGCAAGCGGCCCAGCATGTACATAGGGAGCACCGATTCTCGAGGCCTGCACCATCTCGTCTACGAGGTGGTGGACAACTCCATCGACGAGACGCTGGCCGGCTACTGCACCGACATCATCGTCGGATTGCGCGCCGACGGCAGCGTCAGCGTCGAGGACAACGGGCGCGGCATCCCCGTCGACATCAACCAGAAGTACGGCAAGCCCGGGCTCGAGATCGTGATGACGATCCTGCACTCGGGCGGGAAGTTCGACAAGCAGACCTACAAGGTCTCCGGCGGGCTCCACGGCGTGGGCGTGCACGTCGTCAACGCCCTCTCCGAGCGGCTGGAGGCGCTCATCAAGCGCAACGGGAAGCTCTACCGGCAGCGCTACGAGAGAGGCAAGCCCGTCTCCGGGGTGGAGGCCATCGGGGAGGCCGAGGGAACCGGGACCATAATAACCTTCCTGCCCGACCGGGAGGTCTTCGAGAGCACCGAGTTCGACTACGGCGTGCTGTCGGGACGCATGCGGGAGCTGGCGTTCCTCAACAAGGGCCTCCGGATGACGATAAACGACGAGCGGTCCGGCCAGGAGGAGACCTTCGTCTACGAGGGCGGCCTAGTCTCGTTCGTCAGGTACATCAACGGCAACCAGACCTGCCTGCACGACCCGCCCATATACCTCGAGGGGCGGGGGGACTCCGTGGCGGTCGAGATCGCTATGCAGTACACCGACGACTACATCGAGCGCATATTCTCTTTCGCCAACAACATCAACACCATAGACGGGGGGACGCACCTTACTGGCTTCCGCTCCGCACTCACCCGCGTGGTGAACGACTTTGCCAGGAAGAAGGGCCTCGTCAAGCCCCAGAACGGGAGCCTCAGCGGGGAGGACACCCGCGAGGGCCTGAGCGCAGTGGTCTCCGTCAAGGTCCCCGAGCCCCAGTTCGAGGGCCAGACCAAGACCCGCCTGGGCAACAGCGAGATAAAGGGCATAGTCGAGTCCATCGTCGGAGAGAGGCTTGCCACCTTCTTCGACGAGAACCCGCGCGTCATCGAGAGGGTGCTCGAGAAGTGCCTGCTCGCCCGGGAGGCCCGGGAGGCCGCCCGCAAGGCCAGGGAGCTCACCCGACGCAAGGGCCTTCTCGAGAGCAACTCGCTGCCGGGGAAGCTGGCCGACTGCTCCGACACCGACCCGGCGAGGTGCGAGGTCTACCTGGTCGAGGGGGACTCCGCCGGCGGGAGCACCAAGCAGGGACGCGACCGCCGCTTCCAGGCGGTGCTGCCGCTTCGCGGCAAGATCCTCAACGTGGAGAAGTCCCGCCTGGACAGGATACTGCGCAACAACGAGATAGAGGCGATGATAACCGTCTTCGGGACCAACATCGGCGAGGAGTTCGACATCAACAGGGCCCGCTACCACAAGATAATAATAATGACCGACGCCGACGTGGACGGGGCCCACATCCGGACACTGCTTCTCACGTTCATGTACAGGTACCTTCGCGGCCTCGTGGACGCGGGGTATGTTTACATCGCCCAGCCCCCCCTCTACCGCATCTCGAAGGGCAAGGAGAGCTACTACTGCTTCTCGGACAAGCAGAGGGAGGCCTTCCTCAAGCAGCTGGGCCCCAGGTCGACCGTCCAGCGCTACAAGGGCCTGGGCGAGATGAACCCCCACCAGCTCTGGGAGACCACGATGAACCCCGCCACCCGCATCCTCAAGCAGGTGACGGTCGAGGACGCGGTGGCGGCCGACCGTCTGTTCACGATACTCATGGGGGACCAGGTGGAACCCCGAAAGGATTTCATAACGGAGCACTCGAAGGAAGTCAGGAACCTTGACATCTGAGGTCCCGGACATGGAGATGATGTGATGAGACAGGATGTCCGAAAGGCCCTCGCAGGGCTCGTGCTGCTGGTGCTGACCGTGCCCTCCCTCCCGGGGGGCACGGCCGCGGCCAGGGAGGTGACCACGCTCTCCGGGGGGCTCATGGAGGCGGTGGTCGGGATACGTCCGCCGGCGGTGAACTCGTCGGTGTCGCTCACCCTGCCGGAGCACTGCTACGTCGTGGACTCCCGGCTGGGAGTGGCCGCCCACGGCGGGGGCGACCGGCGGTCCCCGGAGAATGTAACCCTTGACGTGGACGACGACGGCACCGTCGAGTGGGCCTTCACTGGCAGGGGCGTGGGCGCCTTCGGGCACCAGGACCGGACCGTGGACGGCTCCACCTCGGTCTCGCTGGTCTTCAAGCAGCCGGGCGACCAGACCTTCACCATCCGCCTTCCCCGGGGGGCCGCCGTCAATCGCGCCACCCTGGACATCTGCGGCACGCTGGGCGAGATGAGGTTTTCCACCGCCAAGTTCACCGGGACCGACCAGTTCGGCATGTTCGGGCTGTCCGTTGCTGGCGGGGCCGACATCAACCGCGACGGCGTGTCCGACATCGCGGTGGGCGCCCCTGGGGCCGATTCAAGGACCGGCCTGGCCCAAGACGTCGGGATGTTCTCCGTGCTGTACGGCCCGCTCGACGGCCCCTCGACCGTTCCGGACGTGGTCTACGGCCAGGACCAGGGCGACCTTTTGGGCTTCTCGGTGGCACTGGTGCGGGACTTCGCCGGCGACGGGTACGGCGAGGTGCTGGCGGGCGCGCCCAACGCCACCCACCGCGGGCCGGGAGGCCCGCCCCCGAACACCGGCGTGGCCAACCTGTACATCATCGACACCGGCACCGGGAGGCTCCGCCAGGCGCCGGCCCGCACGATCCCCGGCAACACCGAGCGCGGCCAGATGGGATTCTCCGTCTCGGAGATACCGGACTACGACGGGGACGGCCGGCGGGACGTCGCCGCCGGGGAGATAATGGCCAACCGCACCAACCTCCAGCCCTACCTGGGACGGGTGGCGGCCATCCGGTCGGGGGACATCACCTCCGTGCCGGCCAACATGTGGGGCGAGAACCCCTACTCGTTCTTCGGCTACAGCATCGTCTCGGGGCAGAACACTGACTTCAACAACGACGGGAGGCCGGACTTTGCCGTCGGCGCGCCACTGGCGTCGCCGGGCGGCAGGACCGCCACCGGGTCCGTCTACATCTTCTCGGGGCCGGGCGACACCGGCCCGGTGGTCATATCCGGGGAGCAGTCTTTGGCCAACTTCAGCGCCTCGATGGCGGCCGGTGACTTCAACGGCGACGGCATCACCGACCTTGCGGTCGGGGCGCCGACGATGAAGGACCTCGGCCGCAACCTGGGGGCGGTGCTGGTATATTCCGGCGGGCCGAAAGGCATCGACCCTGCCTCCAAGCCCACCGCCATCTGGGGCCGCTGGGACAGGGCCCGATACGGGACCTCCCTCGCCTGCCCCGGCGACCTCGACGCCGACGGCACCGACGACCTACTGGTGGGCGCCCCCAACGCGGTGCCGCTGGGCTCGCTGGCGGAGCACGGCCTGGTGGAGCTCATCCTCACCGGCCGCAACAAGACCGTCCAGATATGGGGCGAGAACCCCAACGAGAACTTCGGCTACAGCCTGGCGGCGGCCGGGGACGTGAACAGGGACATGTTCAAGGACTTCGTGATAGGCGCCCCGACGGCCTCCGTGAACAACGTCCAGGCCTGCGGCCGCGTGGTGGTCGTCATGACCAACCTCTCGGCGCCCCGCGACCCCTGGCTCAATGTCGGCGGGATGGGCGCCGAGGACTGGAGGTCCAAGGGCTACTTCGCCGGCCGGGTGACCGTCCCCGATTTCTCCGCCAAGCTCAACGGGGTGCTCTCAAACCCCCTGCCGGTGGTCCGGGACCCCTTCGGGAACGCCTTCTGCGACATCCCGGTGACGGTGCATTCCGGGGCCCCCGGCGAGATCGTGATATCGAACATCTCCATAGAATATGACTGGGCCGCCACGGTGGACGTCAACCCGAACCGGGAGACCGGAAACCTCACCTGGGTGCTCAACCTCCTGCTCCGGCACTCGCCGGGGGACCCGCCAGAGCGGACAATACCCCTGGCGTTTTCCGCCGACACCCCGGGGTCCGTCCGGGTCTTCCGGGTGTCCATCATCATCGACGAGGCGCCGGTGGCCAGGCCCGCCCCGTCCCTGTCATTGCCCGAGGACACCTCGAACGGCCACCTGCTGGACCTGTGCACCCTGTTCTCGGACGATTTCCAGGGGCCTTCGGAGCTCCTATACCGGATAGAGGGCTACACCAATGAGAGCGTGGTGACCGTGGACATCACGGACTGGCGCTGGCTCTCGGTGGACGCCCTCAACGGCTCGGGAAACGACAACTGGACCGGCGAGGTGCGGATAGAGGTCTCGGCCCAAGACGACAACCGGCTGGCCGTCCACACGAACATCACGGTCCGGATAACCCCCGTGAACGACGCCCCGCACATAACCAGCGCGCCCCCGACCACCGCCCGGTCGGGCGTGAGGTACGAGTACCGGATGGCGGCCGTGGACGCCGAGAACGACACGCTCTCCTTCGGCCTTGCGGCCGGTCCGCCTGGAATGGCCGTCGACGCCGGCGGGCTGGTCTCCTGGACGCCGGCCGCGGACCAGTACAACCGGACATTCGACGTGACGCTCTGGGCGTCGGACGGGAAGCTTTGCGCCACCCAGAGCTTCTCCGTGACCGTCTCCGGCCGGCTCGACGGGGTCAGGATAACCTCCTCGCCGCCCCTCTCGGTCCTGGTCGGCGAGGAGTACACCTACGCGGTGAAGGCGTCCACCGACGTCGAGAACGCCACCATCGCCCTCTCCCTGCCCCAGGCGCCGGCGGGGATGACCCTGCTCCCCAACGGGACGGTGCGCTGGGTGCCCACCTCCTCCCAGGCCGGGACGGCCCGGGTGAGGCTTGCGGCAACGGACGGCGTCTTCTCGGCGGTCCAGGACTGGAACATCACCGTGCTGCCGGCGGGCACGCCGCCCAGCGGGATAGCCTGCTCCATCGCCTCCCCGGCACCCGGCAGCCGCGTGAACGGGACGGTCGTGGTCAGCGGCAGCGCCTCGGTCATATCCGGCGCGGTGGTCTCGGTGGAGTACCGGATAGACGGCGGCGCATGGAAGCCGGCCGACGGGACGACCTCCTGGTCGTTCGCCCTCGACACCACGAAGCTCCGAAACGGCACTCACACGATCCTCGTCCGCTCGTTCGACGGGAGGAACCACTCCGCCGAATCCCGGCTGGAGCTCTCGGTGGACAACCCCGGCGGCCCCGGCCCCGCGGGCGGGGGCCCCGCGGCCAGCGATCCGTGGCTTGGGTGGCTCCTTGGCCTCGGCCTGCTGCTGGCGGCCGCGGCGACCACCGGCTTCATCCTGGCGCGCCGCCGCAGGTCCGGGAAAGAGGAGGAGGCCCCGGCGGCGGGCATGGCCGCCGCGGCGGCCGCCCCCGCGCCGGCGGCACCGGTGGCGGCCCGCGCCGGCGAGGAGGGGCTCGCCGTGGAGGACGTCTTCCTGATACACCTCGACGGGCGGCTGATCCACCACGCCACCCGGCGGCTGGCGACGGGCGTCGACTCCGACATACTGAGCTCCATGCTGACGGCCGTCACCTCGTTCGTCAAGGACGCCCTGGCGCGCACCGGCGACGGGCAGCTGGGGAGCCTCGAGTACGGCGACAGCAAGATCCTGCTCGAGCGCGGGCGGTGGACCTATCTGGCGGTGGTCATAACCGGGGGCCGGGAACCGGGGGCCGGGGGCCGGGACACGCCGGGGCTGCGCGAGGAGATGCGGCAGGCCCTGCGGAACGTGGAGTCGGAGTACGGGCCCGTGCTGCCGCAGTGGGACGGGAGCGCCGCCTCGGTCTCGGGCTGCAAGCGGTTCCTGGCGCCCGTCACTGCGTTCTCCGTGGCGGCCCCGGCCGCCGCCACCGCCGGGCCGGCGGAGGTGGACGTCTCCGTCCAGGGCGAGCTCGAGTTCTACCAGGGCTACGTGCGGCTCAAGGTGGCCGTCAAGAACAACTCCCCGGCGTTCATCATGGACGCCGCCCTGCGGGTGATGTACAACGACAAGGCCCTCCGTTTGGACCGCCTGGAGCCCGAGTACCCGCTGCAGGGCCGGGAGATAATGCTGGGCAACATCGGCATCCGGGAGAAGAAGACCGTCGGGCTCTACCTGGACCCGCAGATATGCACCGAGTCCCACATCGACGCCACGCTGACCTTCAAGGACGCCCGGGGCGAGATGCACCACTCCGACATGAAGCGCAAGCTCGCCTCGGTGGTGTGCCCCATAATGTACTCCGACCAAAACATCAACGTCCCGATGCTGCGCCGGTTGCTCGAGACCGGGCTGGACCAAAAAGACGCCAAGGTGTTCAGCCTGCCGCCGGGGCTTTCGCCCGAGGCGGCGTTCGAGCTCTGCAAGAGGGCGGTGCAGGGCCACGACATACGGCTGGTCAGGGAGTTTTCTGACCGCTCGCCGTTCGTCGGAGAGGCCTGGTACTTCGGCAAGGTCAGGGGCCGGGAGGACGACCGGCTGGTGGTCAAGACCGGCGTGCGCGCCGACACCGAGAGCGCCGAGTTCTACGTCGCCTCCAACAGCCGGCTGGTGGTGACCGGGCTTTTGGCGGAGCTCAAAAACGACCTGAACAAGGAGTACAGGAAGGAGAAGGGGGCCGAGAGGCCCGTGGAGGCGATGGCCGACGAGGAGCGGCGCCGGAGGGTGAGGGCGGCCGGCTCCCTCATGGACAAGTACGCCCAGGGCGAGGCGGCGCCGGGGACCACCCGGCCGCCCGATGACCGCCGCTAGGGCTCAAGAGGGGTATGACAGATGCCTGAGGTCTCGGAGGAGGACACCGGGTCGGCCGGGGAAGGTAGGACCGAGCCCCGCACGATAGAGAAGGAGATGGAGAGCTCCTACATAGACTACGCCATGAGCGTCATCGTTGGCCGGGCTCTGCCCGACGTGCGCGACGGGCTCAAGCCCGTCCACCGCCGGATACTGCACGCGATGAACGAGCTGGGGCTGACCGCCGACAAGCCCTACAAGAAGTCGGCCCGCGTGGTCGGCGAGGTGCTGGGCAAGTACCACCCCCACGGCGACGTCGCCGTCTACGACACCATGGTGCGCATGGCCCAGCCGTTCTCCCTGCGCTACCCGCTCGTCGACGGGCAGGGCAACTTCGGCTCGGTGGACGGGGACTCGGCGGCGGCGATGAGGTACACCGAGGCCCGGATGTCGAAGATCGCCTCCGAGATGCTGCGCGACATCGACAGGGAGACCGTTGAGTTCTCGGACAACTTCGACGCCTCCCTCAAGGAGCCCTCGGTGCTGCCGGCGCTCCTGCCCAACCTGCTGGTCAACGGCTCTTCGGGCATCGCGGTGGGCATGGCGACCAACATGCCCCCCCACAACCTGGGCGAGGTGGTGGACGCCCTCTGCCTGCTCATCGGCAATCCCGAGGTCCAGACCGCCGACATCCTGCAGGTGCTCAGGGGGCCCGACTTCCCCACGGCGGGCATGATCTTCGGCATCGGCGGCATCGTCGAGGCCTACCAGACCGGCCGCGGGTCGATAAAGGTGCGGGCCCGGACCGTCGTGGAGGAGCGCAAGGACGGCCGCGGCCGCATAGTCGTGACGCAGATACCCTACATGGTCAACAAGGCCTCGCTCGTCGAGAACATCGCCCAGCTCGTCAAGGACCGGCGCATCGACGGCATATCGGACATACGCGACGAGTCCGACCGGGAAGGCATGCGCATCGTGCTGGAGCTCAAGAGGGACGTCATACCCGACGTCGTGCTCAACCAGCTCTTCAAGCACACCGCCATGGAATCCACCTTCGGCGTGGTCAACCTGGCGCTCGTGGACGGCAAGCCCCAGATACTGACCGTGAAGCAGCTCCTCCAGGCCTATCTGGACCACCGCCGCACCGTGGTGGTGCGCCGCACGACCTTCGACCTTCGCAAGGCGGAGGAGAGGTCCCACGTCCTCGAGGGTCTGCTCCTGGCGCTGGACCACCTCGACGAGGTGATAGCGCTCATCCGGGGGTCGCGCACCCCCGAGGAGGCCCGGGCCGCGCTCATCGCCCGCTTCGGGTTCTCCGAGCGCCAGGCCAGGGAGATTTTGGACACGCGGCTGCAGAAGCTCACCGGGATGGAGCGCGAGGCCGTCGGGGCCGAGCACGCCGGGCTTCAGCGGGCCATCGCCGGGTACAGGGAGCTTTTGGCCGACCCGGCCAAGGTGATGGGCGTCATCGAGTGCGAGCTGCGAAAGCTCAAGGAGGACTTCGGCGACCCGCGGCGCACCGAGATAGTCTACGAGACGGCGGACCTGGACATCGAGGACCTGATACCCAACAACGAGGTCATAATAACGATGAGCCAGAACGACTACATCAAGCGCCAGCCGCTGGACGTGTACCGCCAGCAGAGGCGGGGGGGCAAGGGCCTCGTGGGCATGCAGACCAAGGAGGAGGACGCAGTGGTGGACGTGTTCACCACCCGGGCCCACAACTACCTTTTGTTCTTCACGAGCCTGGGCCGGGTGCACTGGCTCAAGGCCTACAAGATACCCGAGAGCGTGCGCCACTCGCGCGGGCGCCCGGTGGTCAACCTGCTCCCGGGGCTCGAGCCCGGGGAGGCCATCGAGTTCGTGGTCCCGGTGGACGAGTTCGACGACCGCCACTGGGTGGTTTTCGCCACAAGGCGCGGCGTGATAAAGAAGACGGAGCTTGCGGCCTACGGAAACCCGCGCACGGCAGGCATCATCGCGCTATTGCTCGACGAGGGGGATTCGGTGGTTGCCGCCGGGCTCTCCGACGGCGCCAAGGAGGTCGTGCTGGCCACCCGCAGCGGGAACGCGGTCCGCTTCGACGAGCGGGACGCGCGGCCGACCGGGCGGGCCACGCGCGGCGTGCGCGGCATCACCCTAGAGGAGGGCGACGAGGTGGTGAGCATGGCGCTGGTCCGGGAGGACAGCGTGCTCCTCACCGCCACTGAGAACGGCTACGGCAAGCGCACCCCGGTCGAGGAGTACCGCAAGGTCCGCCGGGGCGGCAAGGGCGTCATCACGATAAGGACCGACGAGCGCAACGGGCCGGTGGTGGCGGTCATGGAGGTGGAGCAGCCCGACGAGCTCATAGCCACCAGCCAAAACGGCATGGTCATCCGCATACCCGTGGAGGGCATCTCCGTCCAGGGCCGCAACACGATGGGCGTGCGCGTCATGAAGCTCGAGGAGGGCGACCGGGTGCGCGGCGCGGACCGGATACGCTTCCAGCAGCAGAACGGGGAGGCGGCGAGGCCGGGCGCCCCACCCCCGACGCCACCGGCGCCGCCCGAAGGCTGCCGCGCCCTGCCCGCGCAACCGGGGGCCTCGGACGGAGGAACGGCCGACGGAGGCAAGACCGGCTGAGCCCGGGCGGCCCTCTTCGGAAAGCGGCTCGCCGTCGGGTTGCCCGCCGCGCCGGAGGTACCGGTCCCCGTTGCGAATCGACAGGATGACCCGGGGAGAGGCATGGAAACCGGCCTTCTCCCAAAACGAGATATGGAAAAGGCCGTCCTTGTAGTGACCGGCAAGCCCGACGTGCGATATCACCGGGCCACACGCCAGGAGCAGGACGAACAGGGATGCCAGGCACTGGACAATCCTTGGATAAAGGATTGGCCGGTTCTTCTTGATCAACCCATCCGGCTCATCCAACACTGCGCGCATTCGGGGCTCCCTGAGTGGCTACCTTACAATCCTGCCAGCGCGGAACGGACGATCGGGATCAGTGGCGGTAGCTCCTCTCTCACAACGGCCCAGACGATTTCGATGTCCACGCCGGTGTACTCGTTTATCAGCTTGTCCCGGGCGCCGGCCATCCGTTTCCAGGGTATTGCGGGATGCTTCTTGCGGATTCCCTCCGGGATGCGTTTCGCCGCTTCGCCCATCACCTCCAGGCTCCGGACCACGGCGTTGATGGTCTTGCGGTCCTTCCGGAAGGTTTCGAGGTCCATGCCTTTGGTGAATTCCCCAATCTCCTGGACGGAATCCGGAATGTCCTGAAGGTAATCGCCGTAATCCCGCCCCTTCATGCGTACACGGCCTCCGCCAGGATGCGCCTGCCGATTCTCGGCTTGAGCGCCTTCTTGGACACGAGGTCCACCTTCCCGCCGAGAAGCTCGCCGAGGTGCTCCTCCATCTTTAGGAACTTGAACAGGTTTATCGGCTCCCGGAACTCGACCAGGATATCGAGGCCGGAACCCTTCTTCTGCTCCCCGCGGACGTAAGAGCCGAACAGGCCGATGACCTTGACATTGTATTTCTTTCTCAGGCTCGCAAGCTCCCGCCTGAGTATCTCAAGTATCCGGTCGGCCGATTTCATCCTTGGAGCCCCCGTTGGCCCGCTTCCCGATGCTATTATGGGGCTCGGGATTGAAAATTCTTTCGGATGCGCTATCTCTCGACCGGCACGACCCTCGACGCCCCGTTCTCCTTGACCACGCGGAAAAGGTGGTCGGCGAAGCCCTCGAGCTCCCGCTCGTGGGAGACCATTATGAGCTGGGGGGCCCCGACCTCGCGCAGAACGTCGCGCACCTTGGAGAGCTGCTCCGCGCTGAAGCCGTCCGTGGGCTCGTCGAGGATGAGCAGGTTGCTTTGGTCCACGCCGGATTCGTCTTTGACGATGTGGTTCAGGGCGAGGCGAAAGGCCAGCGCGACGGACGTCTTCTCCCCCCCGCTCAGGGAGAGCATGTCTAGCTCGTAGCCCCCCTGGTTGACCACGGGGGTGAAGTTCTCGTCGATGGTGACGTCCAGCTCGGTCCCCTCGACGAGCATCGAGAACCACTTCCGGAAAAGCTCGTCGAACCGGAGGTTTATGTTCCCGAGAACGTGCCTCTCGATGGATTCCAGCGCCGGGCCGAAGAACTCGGAGAGCCAGGCGGCGGCCTCCCGAGAGCGGGAAAGCTCCGCCACCCGCGCCTGCTTCTCCCTGACCGAGGCGTCGAGCCGGGCAAGCTCTTCGGCGTTGTCCCGCAGGCGCCGCCCCAGCTCGTCCACGGCGCACCGGAGGAAGCCCAGCGACGAGAACGCGGCGTCCCGCTCCTCGCGCTTTGCCCGGTGGGCCGCCGCGTCGTAGGCCGAGCCGGCGCGCGAGAGGTCCGTCTCGGCCCTCCCGAGCGCCTCCCGGGCGGCCCGAAGCTCGGCGCGCCGCTGGGCCATCTGCCTCTCGTTCTGGCGCAGAAGCTCGGAGCGCTCCTCGAGCCGCAGTAGCTCGGCGCGGCGCCGCTCCCACTCCGGCCCAAGGGCGCGCAATCGCCCGGCCTCCTCCTCTTCGCTCTGGTCCCGGAGCCTCCCGTCCAGGTTGCCGATCTCGCGGTGCAGGTCCCCGACGGCCCTCTCCAGCCCGGGCGCCTCAGAGAGCTCCCGCTCGAGGTGCCTGAGCTCGCCCTCGGACTTGCGCTGCTCCACCTCGCAGGAGCGGAGCCCGGCGAGCTTTCTTTCGCATTCCCGGACCGAGGATTGGCGCTCCTTGAGCTTGCGGGCGAGGCCCCCGCCCTCCTCCCGGTGCTTCTCAAGCCTCCTGTCGAGGTCGCCCAGCACCCTCTCGAGGTGGGCGGAAGACAGCTCCTGGCCGCACTTGGGGCACCTTCGGTCCCTCTCCAGCGTCCGAAGGTCGCGCCGCTCCTGCTCGAGCTCGCCGATTCCGGACCGGTTGGCCTCCAGCCGCTCGCCCAGCCTGGTCTCCTCCTTCCGGTAGCGCTCCAGGGTGCCCTCGACCGACGGGATCTCCTCGACCCCGGGCCTAAGTTCGCCCAGGCGCGCCCGGGCGGCCTCCGCCCTCTTCCGGATGCCCCCGAGGCGGTCGAGCTTCTCCTGCGCGCCCTCGAGCTTCTGCCGCAGGACGGCGAGCCTCCCCGAGAGGGCGCGGCGCTCCTCTAGCGCCCTCTCGAGCCCGTCCAGCCGCTTCCCGAGGGCCCGGTCCTCCTCCACGGCGGGACGCAGCCCGGAGAGCCTCTTTTCGTCCACGCGCATGGCCGCCGCCTGCTCCTCGGCGTCGGCGAGCCACCCGGACAGGCGCCGGACGGTGTCCCGCTGCAGTCCCGCCTCCGACGAGAGCCGCTCGAAGAGCTCTCGCGCGAGCTCCATCAGGGCCACCTCCCCCTCGCGCGCCCGGAGGGCGGAGGCGGCGTTCGCTAGCTCGCCCCCCTTGCGGTCGAGCTCCCCGGACAGCCGCTCGCCGGCCTGCCGGCGCTCGTCGAGGGCCGACCGGAGCCCCTCGAGCTCCCGGAGGGCGTCGTCCAGCAATGACGCCCGGCCCCGGAAGTGGCGCGCCGCAAGCTCGGCGTTCTCGCGCGCGGTCTTGTACTCCTCGATGCGGAAGGCCTTGCGCAGGGTCTGGATGCGGTCGTCCTCCTTCATGCGAAGGATCTCTTTCATCTCCTCCTGCGGGGTGAACACTGCGTACCGGTAGATGACCGACGAGGCGCGGGCGCCGGGGGGCTCGTTATAGCCCAGTATCTCGAGCGCCCTCCTGCGCATCTCGGTCGGGGCGTACTCGGTGAACCCGCCGTCCATCATTATCTTGCACCGGCCGGAGCCCGTCCTGGTCAGCTCCCGGTGGAAGGAGATCTCCTTGCCGTCGAGCTCGAGGTCGAGGCGGACCCAGCCCTCCCTCTCGTTGCCCCGGAGGTAGAAATCCTTCTTCTTCCTGGTCTCGCCCTCGGCCGGGCCGAAGAGCGCCAGCTCGATGGCGTAGAGTATGGTGGACTTGCCGGTCCCGATGTCCCCCGAGAACAGGCTGATGCCGTCCGGGAACTGTATCTCTGCGTCCTTGTACGACCGGATGTTCCTGAGGGCGAGGCGCCTGAGCTTCATGGGCTCACTCCAGCCTCGCCTGGCGGCCGCGGCCGGCCCTTCCGGCCCTTCCCCTGGCCCCGGCCGCCTCATCTCCCGCTCCTTGGGCCGATCGCCCTTCCGGCTCCTCGCCGGCCGGGGCGGGCCCGGGCGACTGGACCAGCGCCGCATCCTCGGCGCCCCCGAAGAGCACCTCCTCGGCCGTCCGGATGACCGCCGCCTCCTGGTCGGCCCTCGTCCCTCCCTTCGGCTCCTCGCTCAGCTCCCGGAGCAGCCGGCGCGCCCGGAGCAGCCCCTCCTCCCCCTTCAGGGCCGGGATTCTCGACGGGTGGCCGGCCAGGTTCTCGCGCAAAAGCTTCGTCTCGATCTCGGAGCGCCCCTCATCGCCCTCGATACGTATCCTGGCCCTTTCCCGGGTGGACAGGCCGCCGCGGTTGATGTAGACGGAGAAGGCCCCCTCCTGCGCGAGCGCCTTGCGGGCCTCGTCGGTGTCGACCTCGGAGACCTTCCCCGTGGACAGTTCGCCACTCACCTTCACGAGGACTATCGCCTCGTCGGCCTTCGCCTCCTCGGCCCTCTGCCTGAGCTCCCGGTTCACCTCGTCGGGGCTCCGGCCGCCGGCGTCGACCTCGATGACCTGCGTCCTCCGGGCCGGGATTCCCCTGAAGTCCGGATGGACGCGTTCCCCGGGGGCCTTGCCGGGGTCCAGCGTGACGATGAAAAAACCGCGCTCCTCCGTCGACTCGAGGTCCCGGTACCCGTCCCCGAAGAGCGGCCCCGGGTAGGCGATCGTCCCCACGCCCGGCAGGTCGGCCGAGGTCCGGTCGTGGACGTGCCCGCCGGCGTAGTAGTCGAAGCCCTTCGGCAGGAGCGAGGCGGGCATGGACTCGGCCATCCGGGCGAGCTCTTCGGGCTTGAGCTCGGTTATTGCCCCGTGGAAGCAGAAGACCTTGGGCCCCGGCAGGCCGGCGACGCCGGAGGCGTCCAGCCTCTCGTAGTAGCTGCGGTCGAGGCCGAGCTTGCGCCCGGAGAGGCCGGCCAGCACGGTCCCCGTGCGGCCGTCCACGGTCCGCTCGAGCGCCACTGTCCCGTCCTCGGAGACGGAGGCGCGGGCGACCTTGCAGAACACGCCGGCGCTGTGCAGCACGTCGACGATGGAGCGCTCGGCGGCGGAGAAGTCGTGGCTCCCGTAGATGACGTAGATGGGGACGCCCGAGTCGACGAGCTCCCTCATCCGGGCGGTCGCCCTCTCGACGATGCCCATGTCCGGAAGGCTCGTGTGGAAGAGGTCCCCGCAGATGAGGACGAAGTCCACCCTCTCGTCGCGACACATGTCCAAGGCCCGGAGGAACGCCTCGAGGTTGGCCTCGCGCAGGCGGGGCTCGCGGAATGCCCCGAGGTGGACGTCTGCCATGTGGGCGAATCGGACCATCGTTCCCGTCAACGCTAATGCCGTTGGGAATATTTAGACTTGGAGGGGGGCGGTGAAAGTGGACGTTTTGGGGCCACCGCCATAGGCCGAAATCGTCTTATCCGGCGCCGGACATTAATGAGACCATCCGAATAGGCAGCTTGGGGGAGACCGTTTGGATATCCCGGATTACCAGGCATTGAGGACGGCTCTCAAAGGCCGGGCGATCCGCCAATCGATGGGGTTGTTCGCGCTATCGATGTCCGGTTTCGTTCTTATCATCGTTTCCACGGCCTTGCCGGCGGAAGACCTTCGGTACTGGCTGACCATCATATCGATAATAATCATAATGCTGGGCCTTGTGCTGGGAGCGAGCATCGGCCTTTATCTGGGAGGGATCCACAAAGCGGAATCACTGCAGCAGATCTCCGAATCCAGCTATTATTCGCCGGGCAGCCGAGAATCCATCACCGAACTCCGGATCGAGCCGGACGGGATCTATCTCAAGCTCTACGACACCGATGCGTCCGGTGTCGGTTCCGGGATATCCCACGCGTTCAGCAAGATTCCCTACGACCGGGTCTCGGCCATTTTTCCCGTGTATATCGAATATCCGTTCTACAGCAACCGGAAGCAGCTCGCGATGCTCAATATCGAGACCGATGACAGGAAGCTTGGCCACATAGACCTCATCTTCCATCGCGGCGATATCGTGCTTGCCCGGCTGCAAAGACATCTCGGGGACCGATGGGGGGAGGTCTTCCACGAGAATGAGGCCGTCGCCCCTTTTGAGATGAACAGGCTCAGGCCCGAGCGGTGAGGCCGGTCCCGCAAGTCTTTTGTCAGGCGGCATTCAGCGACCCTTGAACTCCCTGAGCCTCCTGACCTTCACTTTCCGGAACTTGCTCGCAAGGACCTCCCGGTCACCGCTCACGACCTCGCAGCCTAGCACCGCGGCGCACGCGAGCAGGGAGGCGTCGGCCGGGTCGGCCAGGATGCGGGTGGCCTCGGCGAGCTCCTCCTCGTAGATGCCGCGCCCGATCCAATCCACCGGGAGCGCGGCGACCAGGCCACCGAGCTCGTCTTTGGAATACCCGAGTTTGGAGGCGAGGATTCTTTCCATCTCCTCCTTGACGTGCTCCGTGGACACCAGCCGGACCTCTCCATCGATGGCCAGTAGGAGCAGCCTTCCGGCGGTGGAATCCATGTCGTAGAGCGCCGAGAACAGGATGTTGGCGTCCAGGACGAGCCTCATTCGACCAGGTCCTCGAGCGAGAGCTTCCGCTCCTGCATCCTCCGGCGGAGCCGGCCGCTCTCCTCGAGGAGCCGCTGCCTCTTGTAGCCCGTGATCAGGTGGGCCAGGAGCGCCTCCAGGCTGGAGTAGCCCTCCTTGATCTTGAGGAGGAGAAGCTCGTTGCGCGTGCCCTCCGTCACCGATATCGAGGTCGCCATTTCAATACCTATAATTCTATAGATTTATAGATATATATAATTTTCCCCTCCCCGGGCGTCCAATGTAGAATCCTGAATTATGTTCCTCTCGGTGTTTCAGGTAAGACATCCAGAACCCCCTACTTCACTATTTCCTCTCCGAGATTTAAATACTCTGGCGCATGTTGAGCAACGAGAGCTCCATTGGCC
>Ga0194113_10001768_pt1 | contig 29549 bp, 22 predicted proteins | sample TA2MahC200mmetaG_FD_146193 | JGI IMG/M metagenome (GOLD analysis project Ga0194113, IMG submission 146193) | Freshwater microbial communities from Lake Tanganyika, Tanzania - TA2015017 Mahale Deep Cast 200m | ecosystem: Environmental > Aquatic > Freshwater > Lake | place: Tanzania: Lake... | reverse complement strand
TGTCCGAGACAGTACCTGGGACGCAATGTCTATGTAATCATCCGTCGTCCGAAGAAGGAATAGACGGCGGTAGGGGTTGTTACCGCATCGGGCAGGGTGGGGGATCAGCTAATTGTGTCCCACAGCCATGGGGAAGGGCAGGAAGGGAGAAAGGGAGAAAGGCAGAGGAAGGGGAGCGGGGAGCAGGGAGCGGTGACGAAACGGTCCCAGTCGTCCACCGCTCCCCGATGCCCGCTGCCCTTCCCGTGCCCCTTGCCCCCTTGCCCCCTTGCGCCCTTACAACCATTAACCGATAGCAAAAGCGGCCTCGCCCATTGCATAGGGCCGCCCACTTTCACCCACCCCCCCGCCAGGCTTATCTCTGGGCCGCCTCATGGTCCGGTGTGGCCTACGACGACCTCAAGGCGCACGATGGCCGGCTCTACACCGGCATGGCGGTGGGGGGCCGGCACGTCTGGGAGTACACAGGTGGCCTTTGGGACGAGCGCAAGGCCGCGCCCGACCGCTGGGACTTCACCTTCTCCTGCACGAAGCGCCGGACTCGCGGCGCACCCGAGGGCTCGGGCGCGCCGGCCGGGACTCAGTACCACTGGTACATACTGGCCCACCAGAGGGTGCGCAAGCTGGACGCCGACGCCTACGAGACGTTCATGCAGGGCGTGAAGCACAAGGTGGCGCACAAGCGGCCGCACTGGCGCCTCTGGAGCACGGAGTACCCGGACCACGAGCCCGAGCGGGACCTCCTCGTCCGGGCTCTCGGGGAGGAGCTGGCAAGGATCTCGGACGGGAGGACGTCGCACGCGCCCGCCCCCGGCCCGCAGTTGTCCGACGGCGGCCCGGAACCCGCCGGCACCGTCGGGAGATTGCCGCCCCACAAGGTATATTAAGGGCCACTGGATTGGGCTCCCCCGTCGATGGAAAAACGCGCCATCCAGGGTGAGCCGCAATGGACCAGGGGGCGAGCGCGCCGGGCGAGCCGGGGGTGTCCGTGGACATCTCCCGGTCGGAGAACAAGAAGCAGCTGAACCTCGGAAACTTCAAAAAGCTCCTGCGCCACCCCTCGCTGCTCCTCCACGCCTTCAAGACCGAGCCCGAGCTTGCGGTGCTGCACATGAGGCTCGAGCTCCCCCGGGCCCAGGCGCTCTACCGGAAGATCGAGCACGACCCCTGGGACGTCCACCGGATGTTCAACCTCTTCCGGGGGAAGATGTGCAACCCCCAGTCCTACCTCTATCCCCTCTGCCGGCATCTGCGGCCGGACACATTCGTCGAGACGGGCGTGCACTACGGGGGGAGCACCGCCTTCATCCTCCAGGCGATGAGGGACAACGGCGAGGGACACCTGTACTCCATAGACCTCCCCAACGCGGTCAACGTCATCACCGACCGGGCCCCCGTCAAGCACGGGGTGCTCATACCGGACGGGACCACCCCGGGCTTCGTGGTGCCGCAGCACCTCCGGGACCGGTGGACGCTGATACTGGGGGACGCGAGGGTCGAGCTGCCCAGGCTCGTCGACAGGCTGGACTCGATGGACGTCTTCCTCCACGACAGCCTGCACACCGCCGAGCACATGAGGTTCGAGTACGAGACCGCCTGGCCAAAGATCAGAAAGGACGGGCTCTTGCTCAGCGACGACGTGGACTGGAACGACGCCTTCCCCCGCTTCTGCAGGGAGAAGGGCGCGGAGGCGCTGGTGGTGGGCGGGCTGGGGTTCGCGACGAAGAGGTTGTAGAAGAAGCCTTTCCTATCGGATTCTGGCGCCGGACTTCAGGGTCGCCGGCGGCCTTCGGCGACGCCGGCGACCCTTCGTCAAATCCCGACGCGGGTAATCGTCGCGACATGTATGCAAGTTCAGGCTCGCTGCGCTCCCTGAACTTGCAGCTCCGGAGGAGCGCTCGTCCTGCCGTGAAGAGCGCTCGAACTCGCACATAATCCGCGCTCTGCAACATGCTCGCTGTGAACACAAGATGCGGCTCGCCATACGCTCCCGCATCTTGTGGCTTCGGAAGAGCGTCCTCTCTGCCGTGGAGGCGGCTCTTCCTCGCACCAAAATTTCTTTGACATCATTGAAAATTTTGGTGCTCCCGTCGGGATTTGAACCCGAGTCACCAGCTCGAAAGGCTGGAATGATTGACCGGACTACACTACGGGAGCGGCCCACTCTCCAAACGCAGGTCCGCTTTTATAGGTTTCGCAGACGGGCCCGGGCCGCCCGGCGCTCAGCCGGCGGCCTTGACGATGTATCGGTCGTGGATTCCCCGCACGGTCCTTTCAAGCTCGTTTCTGGAGACCAGGAAGTTGATGGCGTTGAGGGACCCGCCCAGCGAGATCTGCTTGATGCTCACGCCGGCGTTGGCCACCGTCGTGAACACGGACCCCGGGAGCCCCTTGATGCCGCCGATGCCGTCCCCGACGACATTGACGAGCGCGACGTCCCTGTCCAGCTCGACGCGCTCGACCACGGCGCCTTTGGCCTTCTCGAGGAGCGCCGCGCCCTTCTCGCAGTCCCTCGAGTGGAGCAGGATGCTCAGGCTCAGCTGGGAGGAGACCACCGAGTAGATCCCGATGCCGGCGTCGAAGAGCTGCCGGGATATGCCCAGCACCACCCCTGGCGTGTAGGCGAACCCCGCCCCGTAGACCTTGATGAGGGCGAGCTCGCTCGAGTGGCTCACGCTCTTCATCTCGCTCCACCGGCCGGAGCCCTGGGCGGTTATCCTCGTGGCGGTGTTGTCCGGCGCGCGGGAGTTGCGCAGCGAGACGGTGATGTTCTTGGGCCTCACAGGCTCTATGGTGCGGGGGTGGAGGATCTTCGAGCCGAAGTAGGCTATCTCCCCCGCCTCGTCGTACGAGAGCGTCGGGATGGGGCGGGCGTCCGGCACCAGCGCCGGGTCGGCGGTCATGAACCCGTCGACGTCCTTCCAGACCTCGAGAACGCCGGCGTCCAGCGCGTTGGCGATCACCGCTGCGCTGTAGTCCGAGCCGTTTCGCCCAAACGTCGTGCACCGCCCGTCGGGCCCGCTGCCGAAGAAACCCGTCACGACGGGCACCGTGCCCTTCTGAATCTCGGGGACGAGGGTCCTTTTTAGGTTTTCCGCGGTCGCCGGAAGGTCGGCCGTGGCGTTGCCGTGGACGCCATCGGTGGCGATGCCGATTCTATCGGACTCGAAGCCCTTGGCCTTCACGCCCAGCGAGGCGAGCGCGCCCTCGAGCAGCGGGTTGGCCAGCCTCTCCCCGTAGCTCTGGACCAGGTCGAACGTGCGGTCAGTGAGCTCGCCGCTGTAGGCCGCCCCGTAGAGCAGGATCTCCAGCGTGAGCATCCGGGCGTCCACCTCCCTGAGCGCCCGGGCGAGCGCCTCCCTGTCGTCTATCGCGCCCTGCGCCAGCCGCTCGTGCCTCTCCCGCACCGCCCGCACGAAGCCGTCGACGTCCGACCGGCCGTTGGCCAATCGGGCGGAAAACTCGCGTATCTCGTTGGTCTGGCCGTACACGGCCGAGAGCACGACGACCCTGGGGGACTTCTCCCGGGCCACGATCGCGGCGACCTGGCGCAGGCCCTCGGCGTCCCTGATGCTTGCCCCCCCGAACTTCATCACGAGCATTCGGCGTCCGGTTCCGCTAACGTATTATATTAGGATTGAGTTTCAATTTCCGAAACAGGAACTTTATATACGGATTGGCGTCTTTTTATCGGTCGCGTGATGGGATGAGGCTCGCAAAACGCATTTCGCAGGCAGCCCTCCGCGTACGGGCGGCGGCAGTCTCGGAGGACCTGATAATCCGCCTGCGGTGGTTCCTCCTGCTCACCGGCATTCTCGGAATCTACATCGGATTCCAGGTGGGCGACGACTGGTACGTCAAGGAGTTCGCGACCTACGACTGGGCCAGGGGAATGGGCTACTGATACGGGGTGAAGGATGGCAAAGCAGGTGAGGTCGCTGGACCCCAAATTCCGGCTCCCGGCGCAGGCCATCACCTTCGGAATCCACCGGCTGGGCATCTTCCGCAAGCTCCCCGAGGGCTGGCACGCCGAGATACCCAGGACATCGGCGGTGACCCCCTGCCTGAACTGCCAGGCCTGCGAGCTCGCCTGGCTGGCCTGCCCGATGGGGATGACGCAGCGCTACGTCATCGACAAGCGCTTCCCGTTCTACGTCCTGGGCTTTCTGGTCCTCGTGGGCGTTACCGTGGGCCGCTGGGCCTGCGGCTGGCTCTGCCCGATGGGCCTCGTGCTCGACATCGTCAACCGGGGCTCCAAGCACAAGTACGAGCCCCCCGACTGGCTCCGGCTGGTCAAGTACTTCTACCTTGCCGGGCTGGTGGTGCTGGCGCTCGGTAGCGGGATAATATTCTTCTGCCGGTACCTGTGCTTCGGCGCGATACTGGGCATCATCCCTTACTGGCTGACCTGGGAGACCATCTCCTACACCTGGTTGTTCTACCACCTGGGCGTGTTCTCGTTCTACCTCACCGTGAGCTACTACGTCCACGGGCGCGCCTGGTGCCGCTACTTCTGCCCCCTGGGCGCGATGCTCTCCCTGCCCGGCGTCTTCTCGATGGTGAAGCTCCACTACAACTGGATGTGGTGCACCAACTGCGGGCTCTGCAAGAAGGTCTGCCCCATGGGCATAGACCCCATACGCACCGCCACCCTCAAGAACCGCCTGGAGTGCATCAAGTGCGGCCGGTGCGTGAACGCCTGCCCCAACAACTGCCTCGCCATCGGCATGGCCCCCCTGCTCACCCCCGGCAAGGAAGAGAAGATGACCCGCCGGGTCCCGGTGAACGGCGCCCCGAAGCTGCCCAAGGAGGTCCTCACCGAGGCGCGAATCAACGGAAAGAAGTGAGGGGAAAGGGAGCAGGGAGCGGGCAGCGGTGGGGGAATGGGCAGCGGGCAACGGGCAGCGGTGACGAAACGGCGTCCGCCGTCCCCTGCTGCCCATTCCCCGCCGCCAGTTGCCCCCCTGCTGCCCGCTGCCCCACCGCTGCCCGCTCCCTTTAACCAATATATCCCAGTTTCTTTGCGTATTCGGCGTTCAGCACCGACGCGCCGGCGGCGCCGCGGACGGTGTTGTGGGAGAGCAGGTAGAAGCGGAGCCGGCGGCCCGCCTTGCGCAACCGGCCCACGGTCACGGCCATGCCGCGGGCCCGCTCGGGGGAGCCGGCGTCGCAGTCCAGGCGGGGCTGGGGCCGGTCGGGCTCGTCGCGGACGATGACCGGCCGCCTCGGCGCGGTCGGCAGCCGGCCGCTGAGCTCCCAGCGGAAGCCCCCGAGCGCCTCCCGGGCCCGCCCCTCGTCGAAGTCCTTTCCGAGGCCGACGAGCACGGTCTCAAGGTGGCCGTACCGCACGGCCACCCGGCAGCAGCTCGCCACGACATCGAACGCGGCCGGGCGGACGGCCCCTCCGGGGGCCAGCACGCCCAGGATCTTTTTTGTCTCGAGCTCGACCTTCTCCTCCTCCTTCTGGATGTGGGGGAGCACGTTGCCGGTGATGTCCATGGAGGCCACGCCCGGGTAGCCGGCGCCGGAGAGCGCCTGGTAGCTGGACATCACGACGCTCCGGATGCCGAAAAGGTCCTGCAGGGGCCGCAGGGCCACCGCCAGGCCGGTGGTGGTGCAGTTGGCGTTGGTGACTATGAAACCGCCCGAGGCCTTCCGGGAAGGCTGGCGCTCGACGAGCCGGATGTGACCGGCGTTCACCTCGGGTATGAGTATGGGGGTGAGCCGGTCCATCCTGAACGCCGCGGCGTTCGAGAACACCCAAAACCCCTTGTCGGCCAGGGCCCTCTCGGCCACCAGCGCCTGGTCCGCCGGCAGGGCGCTGAAGAGCACCCGGACGCCCAGGTCGGAGAACACCCCCGGGTCCACGGGATGGACGGGCAGGCGCCTCACCGCCGCCGGCATCTCGCCGTCGGCGTTCCACCTCACGAGCTCGCCGTAGACCCTGCCGGCGGAGCGCTCCGAGGCCGCCAGGGCCCGGATCTCGAACCAGGGGTGGTCCTCCAGGCACCTGGCGAACCACTGCCCCACCATGCCCGTCGCGCCCAGTATCCCGACCGGAACCTTCGCCATCCGAACCCTCCCTCCTTGCCTCCGCCCGGCGCCTCAGCGCGCCTTTTCGGAGCTGACCTTGGTGCGTATCATCCAGGAATCGTCCCCGCCGCAGGACTGGAGGGCGGCCATCACGTCGCCCACCCGGTCGGGAGGCACGAGCGCCACGGTGGCCGGCCCGGTCCCGGAGACGCCCGCCGTGGCGGCGCCGGCCTCGAGGGCCCTCACGGTCACCTCCGTGGGGAAGCCCATCGCCGCCGAGTAGGCCAGCCCGTTGACCAGCATGCCCCCGAGGTAGTCGCCCTCCAGCGTGAGGCGCGCCGCGAGCTCCGCCGGGAGCCTTATCGCCTTCAGGCGCGCCGTGTCCACGTCGCGCTTGCGGATCTTGCGCAGGGGGACGTGCACGACGACCTCGTAGCCCTCCTTCATGAGGTACCGGGCCAGTATCTTCTTTCTGAAGTTGTCGGCGACCACCACGCCCCCGAAGAAGGTGGCGCAGGCGTCGTCGAAGGCCCCGGTGATCGTGACGCCGGCGGAGAACGAGGCCTGTATGCCGAGCTCTATGGCCTCGAGGTCGTCCACCGTCCTGCCCAGGGCCTTGCAGGTCGCAAGCACCACAGCGTTGGCGGCCGCCGAGGAGCTCTTGAGCCCCCGGGACATCGGAATCTGCGACCGGGTGGAGATTTGGGCCCCGTGCTCGCCCTCCAGGCCATGCCTCGAGAGGACCGCCCGCACGCAGTGCTCGCAGAGCGCGGTCTCCTCCCCCGGGTCGTCCTCGATGGTCACCTCGAACCTGCCCGGCTCGCCCGTAAGCTCCACCGTGGCCGTGGTCTTTAGGGCGATGCCGAAGGCGGCCCCCTTGCCGCAGGCTATGCCGTTCACGATGGACGCCGCCCCGTGGGCGGTGGCCGTGCCCTTCATCAGCGGTACCATCCCTTCCGGGCCGGCCTCCGGCCGGCCGTCATTTCTCCACGATGTTCTCGTCTATGCTCTTGCCGAAGTGCCTTCCCTTCCCCCCGGCCGCCCAGAGGGCGACGGGGTCCCCGACCTTGAGGTCGACTATGGAGACGGCCGAGCCGCCCGAAACCAGGCACACCGTCTCGGCGTTCTGCAAGACGACGTTGAACCGGCGGGATTCCAATTCCGCCTCCACGAGCACCAGGGGGCGCTTCTCTATCTTGACCCTCCCCACCACGACGTTCTGGGTCCGCTCCGCCGTGCCCACCGCCAGCACCTCGTCGCCGGCCTGGAGCTCCGACAGGTACTTCGTCGACCGGTCCGCCATGAGGATGTAGGAGTGGACCGCGCCGGCGTTCACGCGGAACGGCCGGGGCGCGGCGTACTGGTTCGCCTTGGACTCGGAGTGCACCAGGAACATCCCCGAAGACTGCGAGCCGATGAGCATGCCCTCGCCCTCGCCCAGCATGGTGCAGGTGTCCACGCACACCCGGTCGCCGGAGCCCAGGGAGGCTATGCCGATGATTCGCCCCTCCGTGAGCGGGAGCTCCACCTTCGCCGACTGGGCCACGGTCTTCACCGCCTCGGCGAGCTCGTGCCCGCCGCGCACGTCGAACACCACCCCGTCCACGCCCTTCTCGAGCGTCCCCAGGAAGAGCCGGGCGTCCTCGGCCGAGGACACCTGCGCCAGGAGCTTCGTCCTCATCCCCTGGTACTCGGCGATGAGGCTCTCCAGCGGGATGACCTTCCAGTCCCGGGCCGCCACGACGACGTAGTCGGCCTTTCCCGCCAGGGCCAGCGCCCGGTCGACGTCGAACTTGCTCTCGATGGCGATGAACCTCCCGGACGCCCCCTCCAGGTCGACCTCGTCGCCCCGGATGGTGATCTGGTCGTACTTGCCCAGCGTCCGGAGCCGCTTGCAGTCGTCGGCCGGGAGGACTATCTGGCGGAAGCCCTGCTCCAGCGCCGTCCGGGTGAGGTCCTTGCGGTGCTGGTGGGGCGCGTTGTCCAGCCGGATCCAGACCAGCTTGCCCATGCCCCCTCACCCGCCCAGCGCGCGCCGGGCCTCCTCGGCGGAGGCGCCGCGCAGCACCACGGCCGCCACGGCGCGGGTCATGCCGGCCACGTCGGCGTGCTGGAAGACGTTGCGGCCGATGGACACGCCGGAGCCCCCGGCGTCGATGGAGTCCTTGACCATCCGCAGGACGTCGAGGTCGGAGCCCATCCTGGGCCCGCCGGCGATGACCACCGGCACGGGGCAGCCCCGGACCACCTCGCGGAAGCTCTCGGCGGACCCGGTGTAGTTGGTCTTGACGAGGTCGGCGCCCAGCTCGGATGCGGCCCGCGCCGCGTGCTTCACCACCTCCACGTCGAACTGGCTCTTTATGTTGGGGCCGCGCGGGTAGGCCATGACCAGAAGGGGCACCCCCCACTCCTGGCAGTCGCGCGCGACGGCCCCGAGGTCGTGGAGCATCTCCTTTTCGGTCTCGGCGCCGAAGTTGACATGGACCGACACCGCGTCGGCACCCAGCCTCAGTGCCTCGACGACCGTGCACACCAGCGTCTTGGCGTCGGGTGTCCGGCCCAGGCCGGTGGATGCGGAAAGGTGGATTATGAGGCCCGTTCCCGGCGAGGCGCCGGCCGGAAGGCTCTGGACCACCCCTTTATGCACCACGACCGCGGTGCCCCCTCCCTCGGCCACCTGGCCGATGGTCCGGTATATCCCGGCGATGCCGGCGATGGGGCCGGCCGAGACGCCGTGGTCCATGGGGATTATGACGGCGCGGCGGGTGCTGGGGTCGAGGATCCTTCCCAGCCTTAGAGACTTGCCGGGTCCGTGCAGGGGCGTCACCGGGATTGTCATTGAGGCACTATGTATTTAATGTCTGCTTGTCGAAAACCGAGAGTTGCACAGGACGGCCCGGGCCGCCGCGTCCGGGAAGCGCTTCCCCGTCCAGAGCCGAAAGGACTCCTCGGCCTGCCCGAGGAACATCTCCACTCCGGGGATGCCGAGCGCGCCCCTGCGGCGCGCGGCCCCAAGCAGCGGCGTCCGGACCGGGTTGTAGACCATGTCCAGCACCGCCATCCCGCGGTGGAGCGAGCGGGGCGGCACCGGGCTTTCCGCCGGAAAGCCCCTCATCCCGACCGGCGTGCAGTTCACCAGGATGTCGGACCGCCCGGCGAGCTCGCCGATGTCGCGCAGGTTCGCCACCGTGATGCCCGTTCCACCCAGCCGCCCGGCCAGCCCCTCCGCCCGCCTGCGGTGGCGGTTGACGACCGTGACGGCGGCGCCCCTCATCAGCAGCCCGTGCACCGCGGCGCGCGCTGCCCCTCCGGCGCCCACCACGAGCGCCCGCGCGCCCCGCAGCACCACGCCCCGGCCCTCCAGCGCGCCCACGAACCCGGCGACGTCGGTGTTGTAGCCGCAGAGCCTGCCGTTGGAGCGCACTATCGTGTTGACGGCGCCGACCCCCGCGGCGGCGCCGTCGAGGCTGTCGAGGAGCTCCATCACCGCGGTCTTGTGGGGTATCGTGACGTTGGCGCCGCGCAGCCCGGCGGCCCGGAGGGCCCCCAGGGTGTCCGCCAGCGCCCTCGGGGGGACGTCGAAAGGCAGGTAGGCGGCGTCCAGGCCCAGCCCCCGGAAGGCGGCGTTCTGCAGGGCCGGCGACAGGGAGTGCCCCAGAGGGTGGCCCAGTATGCCGTAGAGCCCGGTGGAGGCGCCGACGCGGCCCGGGCCGCCGGCGACCTTCCAGTACTCCATCAGGGCCCCGATGTCCGGCTGGCCGGGGGCCGTGAGCCTGCGGCGGTCCAATCCGGCGTACACGAAGGCGGCACCCAGGAAGGGCGAGAGCGTCCGGGTGATGGTGCCCGCGGGGCCCATCCCGACGACGATGGCCCCGGGCGCCCGCCCGCGGGCCCTGCGGGCGGCCCCGAGTATCCGGGCGCAATCGCCCGGGCGCAGTACCGTGAAGGCCGCCTTCGCGAGGCCGCCGGCCCGGACGCACTGCCGGAGCCTTTGGACGATTCCCGCGACCGGGGGGGTGCGCCGAAAGTCGTGGTGGGAGACGATTGCGCGCACGCCCCGCCGGCGCGCCAGGCCCGTCAGGCGGCAAAGCTCCCGCCGACCGATGGAGAGCTCCAAATCGACATGCTCGAACCCGCACCGGATGGCCCGCTCCAGCAGGTCCAGCCTCGGCCGCTCGCCGCCGCGGTACCGGCCCCCCTCGCGCTCCGGGCGCAAAGTGGCCACCGCCGGAACGGAGCGGAGGCGCTCCGCCAGGCTCTCGATATCCTTCGGCCCGCAACGGGCCAGGTAGTCGAGCCGGAGCTCGACGAGGTCCGCGCCGCGCCGGCGCGCGGCGCGGGCCGCCCGCACCATCCCGCCGGCCGTCCTCTCACGGATGGGAACGCACACCAGCGCCATGGGGGCCACGGTTACCTTTAAGTAGAACCTCTATTGACCGGAAACCTATTTAACACTTGCATCCCGGATATATATTTTGCCCGCTCTTTTCGGGACCAATCACAGTTTTCGACAAACAAACTTCATATATCCTCTTAGACCTCGTAATAGGGCAAAACCGAATAAATCATGCAAACCGGGCCAGGTGGCCCGGACGGGGAAAAGGAGGCATCGGGGATGAAGATGTCTGGAAGGAAGCTGGCAGGGGCGACGGGCTTTGTCGGGACCTACCTGAAGGCGCTGGCGCTGGTCGTGGTCTTTCTGGGCCTGACCATGCTGCCCGCCACGAAGATAACCGGTACCGGCACCGCGCTCATCGACGGCGATCCGGGGAAGCAGCTCAACGACAAGACCCCCTTCGTGAACAACCTCTTCACGTTCTACTGGAGGCCCATCGACGGCGTGTACGACCAGACCGACGAGCAGCAGGACAACGAGTGGGGCCTGGTCTTCGACGAGAACTACGACGGGGAGCAGGACGAGGACAACTGCGCCTGCGTCAACGGGACCGACTTCTACGGCACATCGTTTCTGAGCGACAAGGGGGCGATACTGCTCGGAAGCTACGACCCCGACAACGAGATAACGATAACGCTCAAGCACGGCCACCGGCTCACAGACCTGTTCTTCAAGGGGGACGAGGAGGCATGCGTCGACGCCTATCCGTACTGCAACATGGACCTCACGCTCCAGCAGCCCACCCCGGATGTCGTGGAGTGCTACTGGAAGACGAGGACCTGCGGCGACTGCTTCCAGTGCTGGGGAAGCGTCATCAAGGGGTCGGCGGGCGAGATAAAGCTCTTCCTGCCCGGCGAGGTCATGGGCATCGAGCGCCTGGAGGACGACGGCACCCACGGCCCGTGCTCCCTGCTCCAGAAATACGAAAGCTACGGCGCCATCCCGGCGGGCTCCGACGGCTGGGCGCAGGAGGGCGACTTCGCCCGCATCCACCTGACCGCCCAGGGCGGGAACCTGTCCCAAAACCGCGTGGAGGTGCACTTCAAGGAGGTCGTGTTCTCCGTCTGCGGCGACAACAACAACGACGAGGAGTGGCGGTGCGTGGGGCCCTACCCCGAGCGCGAGCCGTTCTCGCCCTGGATACGCCGGGCCCAGAACGAGGTGCTCTGGCAGGGCACGCTGGGCGCGCTCCAGGGCCGCATCCTCTACACCACGACCGACCTGGCGCTCTACGACGGGGCGGTCGAGGTCAGGAGCACCGGCAGGGTCACGGTGCAGACCACGACGATGACTGACGGCTACCGGGACCTCAACCAGAACGGCCTGGCCGACCCGGGCGACGACTGGGACGGGCAGGACTGGGACCAGCCGGCCCACGGCATCGACACCATGTGGTTCACCACCGAGCTCTCCTGCGACGCGGTGTGGTCCTTCTACGGGACGGAGTTCTTCGGGTTCGTCCACCGCGATCTCTTCATCGCGAGCTACGAGGACGACAACCACATAACGATACGGGACATGACCGCCAAGTCCCTCACGATGGACTCCGACGGCGACGGCATCCTCGACAACGACGGCCGCGGCGGGACGCCCACCCACGGCGCGATACCGATACAGGGCATGAAGGTCCCCTACAAGGGCAGCTACTACCCGATAGACCGCGACCGCTACAACGGCGACGATTCATTTGATATAGTGCTGGACGCCTGGGAGAACTGGGCGCACGTGCCCAACTTCATCAACTACGCCTACGGCGAGGACGACGGCGGGTACTCCACGAACGGGAACATGTACGGGGAGTTCTTCAGGGGGGCGCCCTGGAACGGATATTACTGCGGCGAGTTCTTCAACGACCCGGAGTACTACGGCGAGGTCTACGACGAGAACGTGCTGGGCTGGAAGAACGTGCCCAAGACGATAGAGGTCCTCAAGAGCGACCGGGTCCACAATTACATCGACTGCAACAACTTCGAGTCCGACTGGGTCCACATCAAGGCGGACCGCCCCGTCACGCTCTACGGCGGCATCTGGGACAACAACCACCATACCCAGTGCTACGGCCAGCTGGGCATGCGCTACTACATCCCGGTCCAGCGGGCCATCACGATCTCGCCCGTGGACAGGACCGCCCACGTGGACATCAGGTGGGACGACACCCCGCAGGAGAACGCCTACGTCACGATCGAGAAGGGCAAGCAGTTCACCACCAAGACCTGGAGGACCCAGTCCCACTCCCACAACAATGTCGCCAACGTCCGCTGGGTGCGGGTTATCTCCGACGCGCCCATCAAGGTCGATATGTGGACCGCCAACGACGACAACGCGTTCGACGGGACGACCGTGGCGTCGTTCAAGCACGGCAACGACTACTACCCGGCCGACAACCGGTGGACCGTCCCGATACACCACTGCGCCATCATCTACATCACCGCGCTTGAGGACGACACGACCGTCGGCTGGACCGGCGACTGGCTCGAGGGCCAGACCAAGGGCTGCAAGATGAGGGCCTACGAGACCTACCGCGTCGTCTACGACGAGAACGAGTGCTACAACGACATGGGCGAGGACGACGTCTGCATGGACAACCGCGACGAGATGTTCGCCACCGTCCGGGTCATGCACATTTCCGCAAGCCGCGACGTCCTCGTGAGGGTCGAGTACGCCTCCGACTACTCCTGCGAGCCCCAGGACGTGGACCTGATACTGAGCAACGCGCCCACGTTCTCGACGGCCAACTCGCAGGGGCCCTGGATGCTGCCCTCCGTCATGGCGGGCGTGCTGGCCATAGACATCGGCGTGGTCGCCGCCGGGGGCACGGGGCTGATGGCGGCCCAGTGGCCCAGGCTCTTCAAGAAAAGGTGAGAAATACATAGAGACCAATATACGGATCACGGGAGGCAACGAGAGATGGCCCGGGCACTGGACGCGATATCGCTGTTCCTGATAGTGGCTAGCCTGTTCTTCCTGCCCGTCTCGGCGGTGGCGTTCTCGCAGGAGCCCGCCCTCGACGGGATACGGGACTTCAAGGACTACAACGACGCCCGGGAGGAGGACAAGCCCTTCCGCTCCAGCACGGACATCTCCACCTTCACCAACACCAAGTACGTGTTCTTCATGCCTCCCGCCACGATGGGGGCCTGGGGCTACGCGCGGGACAAATCCTGGACCCACGGGCATTTCTCGTACTCCTACGGGTACGGCCAGTCGGAGCCCCGCATCAACCAAAGCTACCTGCAGCTCTTCTCCTACGAGAAGGACACCACGGTGAGGATCGAGCTCGTCAACGGCAAGGCGTTCGACGCCACCTTCAATCATCAGGCCAGGGCCTGGAACTTCAACCAGAGCACCAAGGTGGTCGACTTCAGCTCCAAGAACACCGGCCCGGAGGACACCGTGAAAACGATCGAGATGATGGCCTACGAGTCGGTGCGCATCCAGACCATCGGGTGGACCCTCAAGATAGACAACCGCATCCACCACTACCTCGGGGGCGTCCTCCGCATAACCTCCGACTACCCGATAACGCTGATGCACCACACGATGAACGGCAAGTGCTCGAACAACGACGAGGCCCGCGAGCACGGCGTCACCTGGCTGGGCCAGGACGGCGTCTACTCCTTCTACGGCAAGAAGCTCTTCACCTGGATACCGGCCGACGTCTGGATATCCGCCCTGGAGGGCGAGACCAGGGTGCAGGTCATAGACGTCACCGACCACAGCGGCGACGCCACCTTCACCCTGGGGACGTTCGAGACCTGGTGCTCCAACCGCGACAGCATCTTCGGCCAGTGGGGGTTCGACAACAGCCTGGTGCTCATCACCGCCGACAAACCGGTGTCCGTCGTCGCCGGCATCGAGGACGACAACGCCTGCACGCAGGTCTTCGGCAAGGACCAGACCGACTTCCTGTTCCCGTGCTTCGGCAAGGTCATGGTCCAGGCGCCCGAGAAGACCCACATCAAGCTCGAGGACCGCGAGGGCAACGAGGGCTCCTTCGAGGGGGACCTCGATGCGGGCGAGATACGGATGTTCGACCTTCGGGTGGTCTACACCTGCATGGAGACCCCCTCCTACCAGTGGGCCCGGATCCGCTCCACCGCCCCCATCTACGTCTACACGATAGCGGACTCGTGCTGGGACGACCGCTACCCCCAGTACAAGGGCAACATCGCCACCGAGGAGATAGTGCAGATATACAACAAGGTCAGCGTGCCCTACCCGTCCGGCTCGGTCCCCTACCCGCTCTCCACAAGCTTCCAGATACCGATAAAGAGCCGGGCCTACGTCGTGCTCACCAACATGGGCGAGGACAACAACGTCCGGGTGGACTTCTCCCTCGTGAACTCGGTCTATTTCCAGGGCGAGGTGGAGCCCTACGGCACCCGCGTGTGGGACATATCCGAGAGCACCTCGGACGAGAGACAGGGCCTGGACATCAACCTGGACGGCCGCGCGGAAGGGGGAATAACGGTGAACGACATCCGCAACGGCACGGTCCTGAAGGTCACGGCCGACAAGCCGGTGATGGTCCTTCTCAAGTACAACCGCGACGAGATGTACGAGACGGAGGCGATGGACCTCATCCCGGGCATTGCCCCGCCCTCGCCGAGGGGCCTGCCCACGCCGCAGGCGACCATCGTGGCGATGGCCAGCATACTCATGGCGGCGGACGTGACCCTCGTGGTCGGGGGCAGAAGGGCGTTCGTGGATCTGTTCTAGGGAGAAGGCGCAGGGCGCAGGGCGCAAGGCTGAAGGCGCATGGCATAAGGCGCAAGGGAGCAAGGCAGCAAGGCAGCAAGGGAGCAAGGGAGCAAGGGATTGCCGTCGTCCCTTGCTGCCTTTCTGCCTTTCTGCCTTCCTGCCTTTCCCCCTTGCGCCTCGCGCCATGCGCCTTGCGCCTTACACAGATCACAACAACAGATTCCCGTTCAACGCCAGCATGAACGCCGGCATCCAGATGCCCCAGTTCAGGATGTAGCCGAAGGCGAGGAACTTTTGGCGGACGGGGACCCTGTGGAAGTGGTTCTTGTCGCGGGAGACCTCGTCTATCCAGCCGTTCATCTCGCGGTAGAGGTAGAAGTAGGTCACGAGGCCGGCGTAGGTGAACAGGAACCACCACCGGAGCCAGCCCAGCACCACGAGGAGCACCCCGGTCACGGCGGTCGCCACCAGGAAGATGGCGCTGATCTTCAGGGCCGGCCGAAGCCCCATGACCAGCGGGACCGTGCGCGCCCCGCCCCGGTCGTCGGCCCAGAAGTCCCCGATGTCCTTGAGCGATATCGAGGTTATGGAGTGGTCAAGGTAGAGGAAGAGGCATATCCCGAAGATGTAGCCGGAGTTGAGCACCAGGTAGTCCAGGCCGCCGAAGACGAGGCAGAACTTCAAAAAGCCCATGACGAAGACGAAGAGCAGCGTCCAGGCCGCGCCCAGGAAGCGCCGCTTGGCGTGCACCGGGGGCATCGAGTACATGGTGGCCATGACTATCCCGATGGCCAGGAACACGGCGTACACGAGGGCGTCGATGAACGGCTTGGGGTGGACGAGCGCGATGTAGGCGAGGAGCCCCGCCTCGCAGAGCGCCGCCGCCGCCGCCCAGGCCCACACCACCCGGCGCTTCTCCCCGTCGGTGAAGTAGCCCCCGGTGAAGGGCGTCGTGCCGAACGGGTGGTGGCGGTCGATGTCTTGGTCGAAGTAGTCGTTGAGGACGGTGCCGTAGCAGAACCAGAATATATGGGCGGCCGTGGAGAGCGCCACCACGCCTAGGACCAGGGGGGTCCAGTCGAGGTGGAGGCTCGCCAGGACCGGCACGGCCATCAGGCCGAAGACGAGGACCATCACCGGCAGGAAGGCGATGCGGAAGAGCCTCCCCCAGGTCCCCCAATTGCGCGGCTTGGTCCCCGCCGTGTTCACGAGAGCAGCCCCCCGCGGAACGCCAGCATGAGCATCGGTATCCAGACGCCCCAGTTGACCAGGTACCCGAGGACGTGGTAGGTCCTCCTCATGGGGACCCGGTACCACTGCCCCGGGTCGGCCGAGATGAGGTCTATCCAGCGGCCCATGTCCCTGTAAAGGTAAATGTAGACCAGCGCCCCGGCGTAGGAGACCAGGAACCACCACTGCACCCAGCCGGCCCACACCATGAGCGCCCCGACCACCATCGTCAGGCCAAGGAAGAGCACGCTTACGCGCAGTGCGGGCCGGAAGCCGCACACCAGCGGCACGCTGCGCACGCCCCCCCGGGCGTCAGAGAAGGCGTCCGGGATGTCCTTGAGCGAGACGCTCGTTATCCCGTGGCTGAGGTAGATGAAGAGCGAGATGCCCGCGACGTAGGTCCAGTTGGAGGCCAGGAGGTCCCAGCCGCCGACCAGCACGCAGAACCGCAGGAACGCTATCACGAACACGAGCATGAGGGTGTAGGTGGCGCCCAGGAACCTGCTCCGGGTACGCGCCGGCGGGGCCGAGTAGGCCGTGGCCAGGACGAACCCCACCAGTATTATCGCCGAGAACGCCGCGGCGTCCACCGCCCCGTCGGGGTGGAACGCCAGGATGTAGGCCACCTGGGGCAGCTCCAGCAGGGCGGCGGCGCACCCGAACGCCGCCACCAGGCGCCGCTGCTCCCGGTCCGAGAAGAGGCCGCGGGTGAACATCTTCTCCCCGAAGGGGTGGTGGCGGTCCATCTCCCGGTCGTGGTAGTCGTTGAGCAGCGTCCCGTAGGCCCACCAGAGGAGGTGGGCCGCCACGCCGGCCAGGAGGGCCAGGAGGAGGGGCGCCTGGAGCGGGAGCCCGAGACCGGCCAGGATGGGCACGGGCATGGTGGCGAAGATGGCGGCCCCCACGGGCAAGAACCCCAGCCGGAGGGTCTTGGCCCACACGAGAGCGGTCCTTCGGGCGGTCACCGGAACATCTCCCTCCCCCGCCTACGCTCCCTCTATCAGTTCCTTGCCGTCGCTCCCGGCCAGTACGCGGGAGACCGCCTTGCCCATGCGCAGTTCCCTGTAGTTGTAGAGCTCCCCCTGGTGGACCATCCTCACGTTGACCGCCACACCCGGGAACTCGGACTCGAAGTTGGACTTTATCTGCCCGGAAAGCCGCGACCAGTCGGACTCGTCGCGGTGCTCGGCCGTGATGTCGACATGGTCGGGCCAGGCGTGGATCTGGTACCACACCCCGTTGAGGTCCGCCTTGTAGAGGGTGTTCTCGAGCTCTATCGGGAACCTCGAGACCGGCCCGAGGCGGACGTCGGTCCCCTTGCGGCCCAGGATGCGCATCGCCGGCAGCGGCAGGCCGCAGGCGCAGGGCTCCTTGAGAAGCTCGATGTAGTCCCCCGTCAGGTAGCGGAGCATCGGCATCGCCTCCCTCGTCGTGGGCGTGACGACCGACAGGGCCCGCTCCCCCCTGGCCGCCGGCGTCCCGTCGTCGTGGATGATCTCGGTGAACATGGCGAAGGAGGGTATGTGCATCATGTACTCCTCGCACGGGACGCCCAGGAACCCCGACTCGTTTTGGCCCAAAAGCGAAAAAACCCTCGCCCCGCCCCAGACCTTCCCCAGCGCCCGGGCCCGGTTCTCGGAGCAGGGTTCGGCGCCCGACATGATGTACTTGACGCCCACCTCCTCGGGCCGCAATCCCCTGTCCAGCAGTATGTTGGCGTAGGCGAAGGCGTCCGTGGCGGCCGCGCCCAAAACGTCCACCCTGAGCTTGCGGATGGTCTCGGCGGCCACCTCGGGCGGGTACATGTTGTTGCGCGTGCCTATCGGGATGAGCGTGGCGCCGGCATGCTGTATGATGAGGTCGCCGCCTCGGCCGGCCAGCGTCCTCGTGTACGGGTAGCAGATGGCGCACTTCATGTCCTTGCGAAGGTGCTTGCGGATTATCGGCAGGCACAGCGCCAGCTCTGTTTGCCTTTCGAACTCCCGCTTGGTCACCCACACGGGCACGGGGCGCCCGGTGGTGGTGCCGCTGGTCTGGGCGTATATCAGGCACTCCCGGCCGGGCTGGATGGCCAAGACGTCGTAGGGGTCGGCCGCCTCGAGCTCCGGCCGTGTGGTCAGGGGGACCTTCCGGGTGAAATCGTCGATGGTCCGGATGTCCGACGGTCTCACGCCTGCCTTCGTCAGTTTCTCGCGGTAGAACTTGGAGCTGAAGGCGCGCCTCACGCAGGATCGCAGCCTCCGGGTGATCATGCCCCGGTTCTCCGACAGCTTGATGATCCCCGGGAAGTGCTTCAGAAGAAAGCTCAGGGTGCTCATGTCGCCATCCTCCCTCACCGCCTCGGCAGCGTCTGCAGCCTCTGCTGCTGGGGCACCAGCGAGTCGTGGGGCAGGTAGCCCGAGAGCATGAGGTGGTCGGTCGTCACTATGGCGGCCACGGCCTCGGCGATGACCAGGGAGCGGGGCGCGTAGTTGGCGTCGTGGTTCCCCTCGGTGGAGACGCTGGCGGCCGCCCGCGTGCGCAGGTCGATGCTCTGCTGCGGTATGGGTATCGACGGGGTGGGCTTCACGGTGAAGCGGAACACCACGGGCGTCCCGACGGTGATGCCGCCCAGGACCCCGCCGGCGTTGTTTGTCTGCAGGGTCGGCCGGCCGCCCGCCATCACTATCGGGTCGTTGAACTGGGAGGCCTTCGCCTGGGCGGCCCGGAGGCCGGCCCCGAGCTCGAATGACTTGACGCCGGGTATGCTCAGTATGGCCTGGGCCAGGTCGGCGTGGAAGCGGTGGAACGCCGGCGCCCCCAGTCCCGCGGGGAGGTTGCGTATCGTGACCGAGATTATCCCTCCGGTGGCGTCCCGGTCCTGCTCGGCCTGGGCCGCCAGCGAGCGGACGCGCTGCTCCAGGTTGGACTCGTCGACCGCCAGGCCGCCGAGCTCCGTCAGGGCCGACCGGACCTCTATTCCGCAAAGCTCGGTCAGCCTCCGGGCGACGCCGCCGGCGGCGACGACCGAGATCCAGGTGCGGCCGCTCGCGCGGGAGCCTCCCCGCCAGTCCACGTGCCCGTACTTGAGCCGGTAGGAGAGGTCGGCGTGGCCCGGCCGGGGCGTAAACATTATCTTGCGGTACCGGTCCGACTCGTGCTTGCTGTTCTTGATGACTATCGCGATGGGGGTGCCGATCGTCCGGTCCTCGAAGACCCCGCTCATTATCTGGAAGTCGTTGGGCTCGATGCGCTTGGTCAGAAGATGGAAGGGGACGTCGCGGGAAAGCTCCCGGCGGATGTGCTCCGGCGCAAGCTCGAGCCCCGCCGGGCAGCCGTCGATGACGCAGCCGAGGGCCGGGCCGTGGGACTCGCCCCAGGTGGTCACCCGGAAGATGCCGCCAAGAGTGTTCCCGGCCATCTCATGCACCAGCCAGCCGACCGACGGTTCAGGTCCGGAACACCAGCGTCCTGGTCAGCCGGTCGTCGACCTCCTCCTCCTGCACGAAGAACTTGCCGTGTGACGCCGCCTCGTAGGCCATTACCACGAACGGCGAGATTATCGCCGAGAAGAAGTAGCCGATGCTGAACTTCCAGGCCAGCGACAGGTTGACCAGCACCATGAGGTAGAGATAGGGGATCATGAAGGCGAGGACTATCAGCACGCCGTTGCGCAGTCGGGTCGTGTAGGAGCCGTCCCGCCGGGCGAGCCGCATGTTGGCGACCAGGAAGCCGGTGGTGACCACCAACCCTATCGCGAAACCGGAGAGGATGTAGTCCGGGTCGTAGGTGAAGTAGGGCTCGTAGCCGGTGACGTAATTGTACAGCATGTAGAATGACATCGCGCTGAAAAGGATGGGCAGGATCGCCGCCTTGATGATGCGGGTCCGGTAGCGGTACTCGCGTACCCTCTTCTCGGCGGCCTGGGGAGGCTCGGGCGGCGCGGCATTGGCGGGCGCCGGCTCCGTCGCCGGCCGGACCTCGGGGCTTCCCGGGGGCGGCGGTATGGCCGGCCCCGTGACCTGGGGCAGGACCGAAACCGGGCCGCCGGCGCCCTCTCCCTGCGTGGGCTGAGGGGGCGGCGGGGCGGCCCGCGGGGCCGGCGGCGGCGCCGCGGCCGCCGGGCCGGCGGACGCCGGCGTGTACACCTCGATCGGGCGGGCGATCGGAGGTCGCGCCGCCGGAACCTGGGCGGGTGGAGGCGGCGGCGGAGGCGGGGGTGGAGGCGGCTGAAGGCCTTCGGGGACCGGTCGCGCGGTGGTGCCCTTTCCCTGCTCCATAACGCATTCCTTCCTTTACGTATTATTAAACAAAGCCTGTCGCCTTTAAATACATTTACTCTCCGATTCTGAGAGTGCCGACGGTGCGCACTGGCGGCAGGGTGCAGGGTGCTGGGTGCGGTGCGAAACCTTATGCGCCGGAAGGGCGATTCGCATGCGGTGGCTGAATGTCCCGACCCTGCATCCAGGACAAGAACATACGGAAGTGCACCTGCACCTACCATCATTGCGCCCGCAAGGGGCTGTGCTGCGAGTGCATCTCCTACCACAGGGCCAGCGGCGAGCTCCCCGGTTGCCTCTTCCCCCCCGAGGTCGAGAGGACCTACGACCGGAGCATCGAGGCTTTCGTAAGGGCGTATTCGGGCAAGCTGTGAAAAGGCGCAAGGCGCAAGGCGCAAGGCGCGAGGCTTGAGGCGCAAGGGGGATGGCGCAAGGGACAAGGGAAGAATCCACGATTGGTCCGTTGATCCTTCCGCCTTGCGCCCTGCGTCTTGCGCCTTCGCCCCTTGCGCCCCGTGCCTTGGTCCTTGCGCCTTCGCCCCTTGCGCCCTGCGCCCTGCGCCTTATTCCTTCTGCGCTTCCCTGACGGATTCGTCCAGGATGCCCATCGCCTGGTCTATCTGGTCGCGGGAGACGAGCAGGGGCGGGATGTAGCGGATGGTGCTGCGGCCGCAGCCCAGAAGCAGCAGGCCCTTGCGCCAGGCCAGCTCCTCGATGGCGTCCCGCAGCTTCGGGGCCGGCTCCTTGGTCCGCCGGTCCAAGACGAACTCGGTGGCCTGCATCAACCCGATGCCGCGAACGTCGCCTATGCACTCGTGGCTCTCCTGCAGCTCGAGGAGGCGCTTGTGCAGGTAGTCGCCCATCCCGGCCGCGTTCTCCCGCAGCCTCTCCTTCTCTATCACATCGATGGTGGCGAGGGAGGCGGCGCAGCCCACCGGGTTGCCGCCGTAGGTGTTGGAGTGGGCGCCCGCCACCTTCCAGTCCAGCTCCCTGCGGAAAACGATTGCCCCCAGGGGGAAGCCGGAGGCGATGCCCTTGGCCAGCGCCACGACGTCCGGTTCGACGCCGTAGTGCTGGGCGCAGAACCACTTCCCGGTGCGGCCGAACCCGGATTGGACCTCGTCGTCGACGAGCAGGATGCCGTGCTTTAAGGTCAGGTCACGCAGCGCCCCCATCCAGTCCCTCGGGGGCACGATGTACCCGCCCTCGCCCTGGACGGGCTCGGCGAACACCGCCGCCACCTCGCCCGGGGGGAGGTAGGAGCCGAAGTACACCTCGTCGAGTATCTTGACGCACCAGAGCCCGCAGCCGGGGTGCTCGAGCTTGTAGGGGCACCGGTAGCAGTAGGCATAGGGGATGTGCTCCACGCCGGGCACCGTGGGGAAGTACCGGTCGCGGTGGACGGGCTTGCTGGCCGTGAGCGACAGCGCCCCCATAGTCCGTCCGTGGAAGGCCCCGATGAATGCTATGTACTGCCGGCGCCCGGAGGACCAGCGGGCGAGCTTGAGCGCCGCCTCGATGGACTCCGTGCCGCTGTTTGTGAAAAAGACCCTCTTTTCGAACTTCCCCGGCGTGATTTCGGTGAGCCGCTCGGCCAGCCGGGCCTGGACGTCGTAGTAGTAGTCCGTCCCGGCGAAGTGGATGAGCTCGGCCGCCTGCTTCTGGATGGCCTCGACCACCCTGGGGTGGCAGTGGCCGGTGTTGATCACCCCGGCGCCGCTCGTGAAGTCCAGGTAGGTGTTCCCGTCGGCGTCCTCGACCAGGACGCCGCGCCCCCGGACCGCCGCGATGGGCGCCGCCTTGGTGGCGGTCGCCAGGAACCGGGTGTCCCGGTCGACGATCTTTTTGCCCTTCGGCCCCGGCGGGGCCACCCTGATGCTCGCCTTCCTGTCCAACCCTCTACCCCCGCGGCTGGTATCGCCGGGAGCAGTTAATGTGATTTGCGGTGGGGAAGGGGAAGGGCAGCGGGCAGTGGGCAGCGGGCAGCGGGGGGGCAGCGGGCAACGGGCAGCAGGAACCGGCGTTCCCGCTGCCGACCGCCTGATGCCCGATACCCCACTGCTGCCCGCTGCCCCTCTTTCCCTATTTCTTCGCCTGCCCCTGCCCGGCCTCAGCAGGCGCCTGGTCCCTTTTGGGCAGTATCGTGCCCGTCAGGGCCTCGTGGACGGCACGAAGCTCCCGGGAGGAGAAGTTTATGTTGCGCAAAAGCTCGGTCTCGTCCAGCCTCCGCTCGAGCAGCCGGCCGAGCTCCGCCGCCCACATCCGGAAGTCGGAGACGTCGGCCCCGCCCAAGAGCAGGAGCACCTTCTTGTCGTCGGGCCGGCGGTACCAGGTGCACTCCAGGAAGTTGGGCGCAAACACGCGGTTGACCGCCGAAGCCAGCGCGTCCGCGGCGGTGCCGTTGGCGAACGTCTCGTCGCCGCTTACCAGGCCCAGCACATTGGAGGCCGAGGGCCGCTCCGAGAGCCCGGCGAGCGTGCCGCGCAGGAAGGGCCGGCCGTTCTCGTCGAGGGTGTAGGAGAGCTCCGAGATGGCATGCCGGAGGCACTCCTCGAACTTGGACTCGAGCTTGCCCGCGTCGCCGCGTGACTGGAGGATGTCCAGGTCCTCCTCGGAGAAGCCCTCGAGCACCAGCGGCACGACAAAGTGCATGAGGCGGGATATGTCGGTAAGATCGCTCATCTTGCCCATCTTGGTGAGGTCCATCCCGGCCTCGCGGGACCACTCGTCGAGCCGGTTGCGGCCCAAGACCTCCGAGGCCATGCCCGCCAGAAGCAGCGGGAAGAGCAGCGAATCGATGAGGGACACGCCGATGAGGTTGAAGTTGTCTATTATCGCCTCGTCGCTCGTGTTGACGTTGCAGAGCGGCCCCTCGCACCTGCCCTTGCGCAGGCGCAGGTTGCTCACCATTATGGGCGTTATCTTGCACTCCTGCAGCTCGTCCTCGCAGGATCTGGGGTCGCCCTTGCCGGGGGCCGGCCGGTCCCGACGGACGTTGAGGCCGCGCTCGGCGATGAGCCGGTCCATCTCCACCAGGTAGTGGGGGACGTGGACCTTGCCCTTGCCGTGCAGCTCGTGGGGCAGGAACGCCAGGTTCCAGATGAAGCTTTCGGGATAGAGCTCCCGGAGCTTCTCGATGACGAAGGGCGCGCCGCCGCTGCCCGTGCCGCCGCCCACGCTGTTCACCACGATGAAGAGGTTGGGCGGGGGGGAGCCGTCGCGCGGAAGGAGCGTCTGGATGGAGGCCTCTATCTTGGACCAGTTGTCCCGGTGCACGAGGCGGCCCTTCTTCACGAAGCTCGAGCCCCGCTCGTCGCCTATCGCCACGGAGTGGTCCCTCGAGCCGTCCGCGCGGGGCTTGAAGAGGTTCATGGGAAGGAACTTGAGCTCCGGGCCGGAGTTGATGGCCAAATATCGGTCGCCTATCGCGTCCTTCATCATCGAGTTGATGTAAGAATCCGGGATCTCGTGGAGCCATTTCATCATCCGGGCGACGACGTTGCCCCCGCACTGGCCGATGCCTATCAGGAACATCGTTCGCAGGAACTTCTTTGCCTCCGCGCAGGGCTGCGGCTCCGCCTTCCTGTCGGCCATCCCATCAGCTCTCCTTCAGAACGAGAAGCATCCTCTTGGGGTCGTAGACGAACTGCACCGTCCGCTCGCCCCAGGTCACGGTGCACCTTGAGGACTCCGACGGGTCGCCCGCCGGGGCCACGGACAGGCGGTACTCCGGGTGCTCGCCGCAGGTGAGCAGGAACCTGTCGGAGAAGTCCTTCCAGCGCACCTCCCCCTCCTTCTGGAGGGCGGTCAGCACGCGGTGGAACTCCCGGGAACTGATCTTTCGGTCGCGGAGCCGGCACCGGACGATGGCCCGCTCGAGGTCCTCTATGAGGGCCTGGTCGTGGAACCGGGCCTTGTTCCTGGAGAGGGCGTACTCCCGGAGCCGGCGGTCCTCGAAGTCGCGCAGCGCCTCTATGAGGGGCACCTCCCCGGGGGCGTACCGACGGGCGGCGATCTCGCCGAGCCGCCGGCGCAGCTCCCGCCACCTTCTCTCTGCGTCCGAGAGCGCGGGCAGGTTGGACACCTTGAGGGCCAGCTCGATGTCCCGGTGGACGGTCTCCATGGCGGCGTCGGCGTCGAAGAGCAGGAAGGCGATGTCCCTCATGCAAGACGAGTCCGAGGCGCGCAGGAGCTCCCGCAGGGCGAACTTGCCTATCGTCTTCCGCCGGAGCCGGTTCGCCTCCTCGGAGCCGGAGAGCTTCTCACGCAGGTCGGCCACCTCGTCCAGCGTGGCCCGGGCATGGGCGGTCACCATCTCCAGGAACTCGGCCCATACCGAAAGCCAGGCGCGCATCGTCGCCCCGGCGGGGAGCTCCCACTTCCCGGAGTCGGGCATCTCGAGCCCCGCCAGGGTCTCCCTGATGGTCGAGGTCAGGAAGGCCCGCACCGCCGGCCGGAGCGAGGCGAATCCCACCACCGCCTCGTCCAGCTCCGCCTGGCCCAGGGCCTTCAACCGGGAGGCGAACTCGTCGGGGAGGCGCATCGCCAGGGAGGAGCGGTGCAGGTCCCCGACCTCCCTTGAAGCCCTCTCGCGGGCGGCGTGGATGGCCGCGTAGGCGTTCTCGAGGTGCTGGAGCCGAAGGCGCGGCAGCGCCCTCCAGTCGCCCGTCCAGCCCTTCAGGCCCGGCAGCGGCCCCAGGGACAGCCGCAGGTCGTTGAGCTCGGGCACACGGGAGAGGTTCTGGTCTATCTCCGAAAGGCGGGCCGCGAGCGCCGCCGCCAACGACTCGAAGCGGGCGTCCAGCCGGTCCAGCACCGCTTCCGGGCCGGCGCTGCCGCCCTCCCAGTCTATCATCGAGAGGTCCAGGTTCACCCGTATGGAGGCCTCCAGGCGCTCGCCCAGCTCCCGGACCCGCATCCAGTACTGCTGGGCGTCCGAAAGCAGGTCCTGGGAGAAGAGCTCCCTCCGGTACCTCTCGAGGGTGGCGAGCTCCTCGCCCAGGTTCACCGGGCGCTTGGGCGAAAGGCCGGCTATCTGGTCGAGCCGGCGGAACATCTCGCCCAGCATCACCGTGCGCTCGGTCCGCTCGATGCGCTCCTTGATGCTCTCGAGCAGGATCCGCTTCCTTGAGGTCAGGCAATCCTCGGCGTCCTTCTGGAGCAGCCCGTAGGCCTCGCCTCCCCCGGTGGCCAGCTCCTCCAGCCTCTCCCCGCCGTACGCCGCGGGCAGGCCGGCCCTCTTCGTCAGGACGGCCAGGTGGCCGGCGAACCGCCTGTCCACGCTCTCGAAGTCCCGGCAGCGCGCCGAGAGGTCCGCGACGAGGAGCCGGAGGCAGAGCTCCCCCAGCGCCCGTTGGGCGTTCGAGAGCGCCCTGTAGTGCTCGACGGTGGCGCGGTAGCGGTCGCTGAAGTGCAGGCTCCCCGCCGGCGCGTGGATGTTCCCGACCTCGCCGGCCGCGTCCAGGAGCGCCCGCCGGGTGGGCTCCGGCAGCGGGGAGACCTCGACCGCGGCCCGGAACCGGAGCACCTCGTCGCGGATGGCGCGGCACAGCGAGCCGAACTCATCCGTCCGGGCGTTGACGCAGCGCCGGAAGCCGGAGAGCGCCTCTGCCAGCGCCGCGTCCGGGGCGGCGGTGTCGATCTCGGAGGGGAGCTTGAGTATCGCAAGGTCGTTGTCCCGGTCGAAGCCCTCGAGACGCCGGAGCTCCTCCGGGTGGTCCCGGCGGTGCTGCTTGAGCAGCCGGATGGTCTCCGTCATCCCGGCGCGCAGCGCCGTCTCCTCCCTGCGGAAGCCGTCCCCCTCGGCGGCCACCGCCGCCCGGGCGCGGGCGAGCTGCGCCGGCGGCATCCTCCAGAGCCTGCCCAGGAAGTAGGCCTTCTGGGCGTCGAGCCGCCAGCTCCTCTCGGAGAGGTGGCGGTAGAGGTGGGCGGTGCCCGGTTCGGACCTCCCGGGGGCGGTCAGGTAGCCGACGTAGGCGTCCAGCTGCGCGTGGGGGAACGAGAGATCGACATTGAAGAAATCGCGGTACATCGCCCCGCGCCGGAGGATGGCCTCGAGCTCCGACTGTACCCACAAGACGGCGTCCGAGCAGGCGGCGAAGGCGTCCGCCTCCTCCAGGTACCGGACGAGCACCGCCTCGGACGCCGGGAGCGCCATCGCCTCGAAGATGTGACGCTGGCGGTCCACGCGGGCGGGCTCGTTGTAGCCGGCGTACTCGGGCGGGATGGGGGCGTTGGCCCGGGCGAGCCGGTCCATCCGCTCGGCCACGGTGGCGAAGATGAGCTCGAACTCGGCCTTGAAGGCCTCCTTCATCACGTAGACGATCGAGAACAGCCCCAGCATCGCCTTGGAGATGCCCTCCGCGAGCCCCAGGAACCATTCGTCGTCCTCCAGGTACTTGGGAAGCGACTGGGCGTCCGGGACCCAGACATCCCGGCCCAGCTGCTTGCGGTAGGACTCGGAGGTGAGCCGGCGGTGCTGCTCCCGGGCGATGGGCCTGGCCCGGAGAAACCTCTCCCGGCGGCAGGTGCTGTCGCAGAGGGCCACCAGGTTCCCGTGGAGGTCCCCGCAGAGCGCCGAGAGCCGGACCATCTCCTTGCCCATGCGGGAGCGCCCGCCCAGGACCTTCCACTTGATGCCCCCCTCGGGGAGCACGGACATCCGGAAGTTCTCGTGGAGCCTCGCAAGCTCCACCAGGTGGCGGTTCATCGCGGTCACGGTGTCGAATGCGGCCATCCCCCGGGCCGCCAGGAAGTCGCGGTTCTTCTGCACGGCCTCGAACACCGAGAAGACCTTCTCCTCCAGGACGCCTATCTTCAAAGGCGGTTTCGATAACCGGTCCTCGTCGGCCATGCCCGTCACCCAGAATGCCGGTGTGAAAGCGCTCGAACCGGTTAAAAACCTTTCCCCGCGCCGACAAACCCCCCGGACTGAAGTCCGGGGCTCCAGCGCTCTCCTATGGTGACGAACCCCGGAATGAGCTCCGGGGGTTCTAGCTTTCAGGCGCCTTGCACCCTCGTGCACCCCGCCCCCTGCCCGCTGCCCCACTGCTGCCTTGCTGCCCGCTGCCCATCATTTCCTTACAGGCTTCCCCCAGATGTCCCGGGCCTCCCGCTCCTTGCGCGCCTTCTGGTCCCGGGCGCCCTGGCCGGTCTTGCGGTGCTTGTAGGAGAACGCCTGGGCGCCGCCCTCCTTCGGATGCGCCTGGGACTCCGCCGCCTCCACGGAGACGCAGGAGCCGGCGCCGACCGTCTCGCGCCCGACGCGCAGGGCAAAGCGCGCCATCCCCGGCAGCCTGCCCGTGGGCTCCAGGACCAGCGGCTTGAGCGGACGGAACCTGACGAGCGCGGCATCCCCGTCGCCCAGGACCGCCCGGTCCGCCTCCGATGAGGCCTCCCCGCTCTCCGGCCGAAACTTCATCTCTATGGACTCGAGCCTCACCGGCACCGCGGCGGTGTGGCAGTGGACGTGGGCCGACCAGCCCGGCCTCACTGTGCCCGCGCCCGGAAACAGCACGATCTTGGCCGAGAACTCCTCGGCCGGGCGGGGCGGGTCCTCGGGCGTGCCCAGCACGTCGCCGCGGGAGAGCTCCTGGCGGCCGATGTCGCGCAGCCCGATTCCTACGGTGTCGCCGGCCCGGGCCGCCCGCACGGCCTTGCCGTAGGCCTCGATGGACCGAACGACGCCGGCCTTGTTGGCGGGCACGGCGAACACCCCGTCGCCCTCGCTCACCTCGCCCCGCTCGATCCGACCCAGCGCCACCGTGCCCACCCCGCCTATCTGGAGCACCTGCATGACGGGCATCCGGAACGAGCCCCCGGCCGGCGCCCCGCGATGCTCGATCTCGTCGAGGGCCTCCTCCAGCGTCCGGCCCCTGTACCACCCCATCCGCTCCCCTCGAGCCGTGAGGTTTTGGCCCTCCCAGGCCGAGACCGGTATGATGTCGATTTTGGAGAACCCGGCCTCCCCCAGCATCGCCTTTAGCTCGGAGGCGGCATTCGCTATCGCGCCCGGCTCGAATCCGACCTTGTCTATCTTGTTGAGCGCGACGAGGACGTGCTCCAGGCCCATGAGCCGGGCCAGCCGGGCGTGCTCCCGCGTCTGGGGCATGATGCCCTCTTGCGCGTCCACGACCAGCAGGGCGGCGTCCGCGGCCGTCGTCCCGGTTATCATGCTGCGCAGGAAGTCCCGGTGGCCCGGGGCGTCTATGATGTGCAGCTCGGAGCGGCGGGTCTCGAGGTCGGCGAAGTTCAGGTCCAGAGTGAGGCCGCGCCGGCGGGACTCGTCGGTCCGGTCCATCACCCAGGCGTACTTGAAGCTCTCCTTGCCTATGCCCGCGCCCAGCGCCGCGTAGCGCTCTATCTCCTCGGGGTGGACCTGCCCCTTCTCCACGAGCAGCCGCCCGACCAGCGTCGACTTGCCGTGGTCGACATGCCCCAGCACCACGACCGCGAGCCTCTTCTTCTCCACGACCGTCCATTTCACTGGGCTATGATAAAAGCTTGGAAAGGCGGCAAGGAGCACGGGAAGGGAGCAAGGGAGCAAGGCAGCAAGGCAGCAAGGGAGCAAGGCAGCAAGGGAGCAAGGCAGGAAGGGAGCAAGGGACGACGGCCGTACCCTTGTTCCCTTGCTGCCTTGCTCCCTTGCTGCCTTCCCTTGCTGCCTTGCTGCCTTGCTCCCTTGCTGCCCTCTCACCGCGTCCTGTGCCCGCACACGGGGCAGGAGAGCTTGCCCAGGGCGGCGGGGCCGACCGAAGCCGCAGCGGCGGCCTTGAGCGCCCTCTCCGCATCACGGGCGTATTTTTCGGCCTCGACGTAGTCGCCGGCCTTGAAGAAGTCGCGCCCGAGGTCCAGGTCGTCCGACGGCCCGGACACCTCCGCCCCGGCCTCCAGGGCGTCGGCCATCGCGTCCTGCGCGGCGTTGAGCGCCC
>Ga0194113_10001762_pt1 | contig 29582 bp, 33 predicted proteins | sample TA2MahC200mmetaG_FD_146193 | JGI IMG/M metagenome (GOLD analysis project Ga0194113, IMG submission 146193) | Freshwater microbial communities from Lake Tanganyika, Tanzania - TA2015017 Mahale Deep Cast 200m | ecosystem: Environmental > Aquatic > Freshwater > Lake | place: Tanzania: Lake... | reverse complement strand
GTGGTGGATTCCCAGGTGAGTTCGGATAGCCAACTGCTCGCCAAAGACGATCCCACCCGCACCATCCCCCTGGCCCAGCGGGTCACGGTGGTGGCCTCGTGGAATTGCCAGCGCACGCGTGAATGCCAACTGGAGGTGCGCAGCTCCGAGCCCCAATTGCGCCAGGGCACCCGCTGCCAACTGATCGCCGAACAACTGCAGCAACAGGCCTGCTTTCGGTAACCCACTGCACCGTTGATGGGTGATTTGGTTGCTGTTGCTACCTGCAGGGGCGCCGCTGGCCCATAGCGTCCGCGCAACGGACCAGCCCACGCCCCCATGCAAACCCAAGTGCTGAGCCAGCTGCCCGATGGCAGCTGGGATCCCCTGAAGGTGTATCCCAATCCGCTGCTGGCCTACATCGCCGCCCGCAAACACAGCCGCCGCGAGCAGCGCTGCTGCCGCACCGTGTGCACCAGTGGCCAGGTGCTCGAGGAGATCCTGCCGGCCTGAACCCCTTCTGGCCGCCTGTGCTTGCCAGCACCGGCACTGAGCGGGGATCCTGGAGCCGCCGCCATCCCTGGACGCAGCCATGACCCAGGGACGCTGGCGACGACGGGGATTGGGCTTCGGGCTGAGCCTGCTGGGGGCCGTGGTGGCCTGCGGCGGCGCCTGCGTGGCCCGGGCCGACAGCACCAACACCACACCTGTTACCCCCAGCACCCTGTTCAGCCTGCAGTCGGCCCTGAAGCTGCCGGACTGGATGCAGCTGGAGGTGGCCATCAGCGCCCAACCAATGTTCAACCCGGTGGGGGGGCTGGCGAACACCGGCGCCTGGGTGCAGCAGACCTCCGTGGATCTGCAGCTCAACAGCGGCCTCACGCGCGACAGCAGCCAATGGCGTGAGTTCGACCATTGGGCCCTCAACGTCAACGGCAACCACACCACCGGCAACTTCAGCTACGGCACCGAAATCGGCGCCATCTTTCCGCTGCAGAGCGCCTCCTATCCCACGGGCTTCTGGCTCACGGAGGCGTCGGTGGAGCGGCAAGCCGGCAACGGCCGGGTGAACGTGAAGGGCGGCATCCTGCCCCTCAACCCCGACTTCATGGAGGCACCGATCCTCAACTTCTATGTGCACTCCTCCCTGAACAACACCCTCAACATCCAGAGCAACGATCTGCCGATCAACCCCTACTCCTCCGTGGGGGGCGTGGTGAACCTCAGGATCCAGAACGAGCTCAACCTGCGGGCTGGCGTGTTCAACCTCAACAGCGTCACCGCCTTCAGCTCCTTTCCGCTGGCCTCCTTCCAGGGCTTCCAGGCCAACGTGGGCGGCGCCGGCATCGGCAGCGTGCAGTTTCTGCAGCTCGACTACACCGGCTCCGGCCTGGCCCCGCCGCAAACCAGACCGATCCCAGCCTGCAGCCAACCCTGGGCCCTGGTGCGCAACTTCCCCCGCTGCAAAAACCCCACCACCGTGGCCAACCAGCTGCCCGGGGGGCTGCTGAGCGTGGGGGCCTACAACAGCAACGACCCCCAAACCGGAGACGGCCTCTACGGCAGCCTCACCCTGCGCACCGGGCTGCCGATCGGCTTGGCGGATCGGGTATGGGTGGGCGCCTCGTACACCCCCGATGCCACCGTGGATTTCTCCCCCAACTTCGTGGGCGGGGGATTGGTGGCGCAGGGGGTGGTGCCCAAGCGCCCCCTGGATGTGCTCGTGTTTGGCATCGGCAAGGGGGGCTTCAGCAACCAGGCCCCACCCAACCTCACAAGCCCTTACGAGGGGATGCTGGAACTGGGCTACATGATCATGCTGAACGAAACGGTGCAGCTGCAGCCCACCCTGCAGTGGATCATCAACCCCAGTGGTGGTGGAGACCAATCCGTGCCGGGCATCCTGGCGGCGGGGATGCAGATCAACCTCAACTTCTGACCCCAGCACCGGCCTGATGGCCCTCAGCTTCCGCGAGCTCCAAGCCCAACTGCAACCCGGCTGGGGCTGCGAGCACAGCGGCGATGGCGGCCAGTTCGATGTGCTGGTGGTGCCATCGCTGTCGATGGACCGGGCGTTGATGGCGCTGGTCACCGGCGCCCACCACTACGAAGAGCGGCAGCTGTTCTCGCTGATACGGCTCCGCGACCCCGGCGTTCGGGCCGTGTATGTCACCAGCAAGTTGCTGCCGGAGCTGGTGGTGGATGCGGTGCTGGAGCTGCTGCCGGGGGTGCCCACCTCCCACGCCCGCCGGCGCCTGCACCTGTTCGACACCGACGACGCCTCCAACCGACCCCTCACCGAAAAACTGCTGGAGCGGCCCGCCCTGCTGGGCCGCATCCGCGAACTGCTGAGGCCCGGCCGCAGCTTCATCAGCTGCTTCGTGGTGACGGAGCTGGAAAAACAGCTCTCCGAGCTCCTGCAGGTGCCCCTGCTGGGCACCGACCCCGCCCTGGGCTACTGGGGCAGCAAGGCGGGCAGCCGCGCCCTGTTCGCCCGCTGCGGCGTGCCCCATCCCCCCGGCAGCGGCCTGGCCCACAACCTGGAGGATCTGGCGGAGGCCACCGCCATGCTGTGGGAAGCCCACCCCCAGCTGCGACGCTGCGTGGTGAAGCTCAATGAGGGCATCAGCGGCGAGGGCAATGCGCCGTTGGAGCTCGAACCGCTCCAGCTGGCGGCGCACAGCGGCGCTGAACGGCGCCGGTTGCTGCGCCAGGCCCTGGAGAGCCTGCCGATGCCGGCCGCCAGCTGGCGGGATCTGCTGGTTCAGCAGGGGGCCCTGGTGGAGGCCTGGCTGGAGGGGGGTGAGGCCCTCAGCTCCCCCAGCGTGCAGGGCACCATCCACCCCGGCGGCCGGGTGGAGCTGCTCTCCACCCATGAACAGATCCTCGGGGGCCCCAGCGGCCAGACCTACCTGGGCTGCCGCATGCCGGCCGAGGCCGCCTATCGGCTCACGCTGATGCGCCATGGCCGCGCCATCGGCGAAGCCCTGGCGGCGGAGGGGGCCCTGGAGCGCTACGCCGTGGATTTCATCGCCCGCCGGATCGAGGGCCAGTGGGATCTGCAGGCCATCGAGGTGAACCTGCGCCAGGGGGGCACCACCCACCCCACCATGGCCCTACGGGCCATCACCACCGGCCAGCTGGATCCCGAGTCGGGCCTGTTCCTGGCCCCCACGGGCCAGCCGCTGCACTACCGCGCCACCGACAACCTCACCCACGCCGACCTGCGGGGGCTGCTGCCGGCCGACCTGATCGACATCGTGGCCGACGCCGACCTGCACTACGACCCCGCCCGACTGCGGGGCAGTGTGTTTCATCTGCTGGGCTGCCTCTCGGAATACGGCAAGCTCGGCATGACTTGCGTGGGCCGCAGCGCCGAAGAGGCCGAGGCGGTGTACGCCGGCACCGCCGACAGCCTGATCAGCCGTGCGATGGAGCTGCAGGGCCGATCCAACCTGCCAGGTGGGAGGCCGCCTGGGAGCGGGCCAGGGCCCGTGCCGCCGGCAGGGCCGGCTCCAGGCGCTCCGAGCTGAAGGGCGGCAGGTTGCGGCTGCGCAACCAGGCCCCCCAGCGGAATTCATGGAAGGGGATCAACGGCGCCGCCGCCACCACCCCCTCGCGCTTGAGCTTCCACACCAGGCTGCGGTAGGGGTCGTCCTGGGTGCCGGTGAGCTGGCGGGGCAGCGCCGCCGGCGATTGGGGCCCCAGGCCCCGGCCGTCGTAGAGGTAGAGCCAGCCCCTCCGATGCAACTGCTCGAGCACGTCATGGCGATCACTCTCCGGCAATTCCAAGGCCACATAGCCGAAGGCGGTGGCCTGGGGGTCGAGCTCCATCAGGGCCCGCAGGCGGTGGTGCCGATCCACCATCCACAGCTCCCCGGCTCCGCTGCGCACCAGGGGGGTGGGTTTGTGGCGCAAATAGGAGCGGCGCTGCTTGGCGCTATCGGCGGCGAAATCGCTCTGGCGGCTGCGGATCTCCGCCATGCCCACGCACAGCTGGGTGGGCTGCAGGCTGGCGAGGGGCACCTCCAGCAGATCAGCACCGGCGGCATCGGGGGCCGGCAGGGGTTGAAACGGGGGGAGCCGCAGGGCCATGGGGGGAAATTAAGCCCAATCCAGTGGCGCTGGCAGCGCCCGGGGCTGCGGCGGCTCGCCCTGCTGCTGCTGGGCTTGCTGCTGCCGGCCCTGCTGATGCTGCTGCCCGCCGCCCCCGTGGCGGCGGAGAGCTGCGCCCCCATCAACACCAGCGAAGCGGAGGCCCTATTCAACCGCTGGAACGGCGCCCTCCAAACCGGTGATCCCGACCAGGTGGTGGCCCTCTACAGCCCCGATGCGCTGCTGCTGCCCACCCTCTCGTCGGAGCCGCGCCGGAGCCCGGCGGCCATCCGCGACTACTTCAGCCAATTCCTCAGCCACGATCCGCGGGGCCGCATCGACAGCCGCGTGCTGCAGCTGGGCTGCAACGAGGTGGTGGATGCGGGCACCTACAGCTTCTGGCTCGATGGCGACCACTGGGTGGCCGCCCGCTACACGTTTGTCTACGTCTTCCGCGATGGCGACTGGCGCATCGTGCACCACCACTCCTCGCTGCAGCCCTCGCCTCAGGCGGCCTGAGGGCTGGGGCTGGCGGTGCTGACTGGCGCCTTCATCCGGGACGGCTGCAGGCGGCTGCGGCAAGCCAGCTGGTGCTCCCGCACCGAGTGGCCATAGAGCTCCTGGAACAGGGCGCGGTCGGCTGCGGAGCCGATCAGGCCACAGTTGACGTAATGCTGACGCAGCGGCAGCTGCGGCCGGGCGGCCACCTGGGCGTGCAGCTGTCGCAGCCGATAGCGGCGAATGGCCTTGAGGGGCGACTCCCCCCGCCGCCGCACGAACAGGTTCTGCAGGGTGCGCACGCTCACGTGGCAGTGGCGGGCGAGCTCCGGCATGCGCAAGGGTTGGCGGTAATGGAGCGCGATGTAGCGATCGGCCCGCTCGATCAGCTGCTGGTGCGTGGGGGCGGCGATCAGCACGGCGGCCGAAGGGGGCCTATAGGCCCGCAAGGACGCAAAACATACAGAACGTGGGCCAAAAACGTTGTCTTGCCCAACACTTTGTTGGAGAAGGGCTCGCCAACCAACACGCAAGATTGCGGATCAGGCCATGCTCGATCCGCTCTTTTCGGGATCGATTTCTCTAAGGCCGCCCGCCGAACTAGGGGCGCAGGTTGTAGATCGGCATGGTGGCGAACCCCAGGGAAACGGGCACCGGATTGGGGCCGGCGGGCAGCGCCTGCACCGAGAACATGTAGGTGTCGGCCCAGGTGGGGTTGTGCCAGGGGAGCAGGGCCACGGTCACCGTCTGGCCAGGCTGGGGCGGCTCAGGGAAGCGCACGGTCATGGTGCGGCTGTCCTGATCGAAGCTGGCCTGCACTGGGATGGCGGCCCCCTCCCGCCGCGGCCGGCCCACGAAGGCGCGGGTGCGGTGGGCGAAGAAGGGGAAGCGGCGATCGGCGCCACGGGTCTGCTGGATCACCATCCCCCCCAGGCCGGCACCGGCCCTCTCGGGGAGGGTCACCGTGAAGTAGTACTCGGTGCCCGCCTGCATCAGGTACCACCAGTAATTGGTGAACGTCACCTTCCAGGGGGGGCTGGTGAACCAGGTCTGGCCGTTCAGTTCGGTGGCGATCTCGGGCGCGCGCTCCCCGGCGCAGGCCCCCTGCGGCAGCAGCACCAGGGCCGCCAGCAGGGCCGTGCCCAGCAGCCCTTTGCGGATCACCATCGCCCCGGCCCAGCACTGGCCGCAACGTAGCGGCGGTTGGCGTGGTTGATAGGGTCAGCGCAGTGTGCTGCGCGGCGCGATGGACCGAGCTCAACTCGACGCGATCGAACTGATGCTGCGCGACCTCAACACTCGCCACGACGAGATCCGTCACCGGGCCGCCTTCCGCGGCTGCACCCGCGAACTGCTGGCGCTGCAGCAGGAGCTGGTGCAATACCTCACCAACAAGCGCGAAGGCCTCAACGGCCGCTGAGGGCCACAAACGGCGCCGGGTTCTGGTCGCGCCGATCCCGCACCGGCAGGGGAGGCCCCTGCTCCGGCCCCGCCAGAGCTGCCGTGCGCTCCAGGGCGGCCCGGAGGCGTCGGGCCGCATGCAGCGGCATGTCGCGGGGTACGGAGATGCGGTCACGCCAGTAGCGCAGCGCCGCGGCGGTGCCCGCCGGTGGCGCCACCGGGGTGGCGGAGGCGGGGGCCATCAGGTTGGTGAGGGCACAGCGCAGCGCCTGATCGAGGCGGGCGGTGGCGGCGCCCCCCAGGCGCTCCCCCTCCGGATGCACCGCCAGCAGCCGGCCCCGGTGGCGCAGCATGCGGGCCAGGGCCAGCTGGCGGGCATCGGCGGGCTCCGGCTGGCGGGTTTCGATCAGGTCGGGTTCATCGCTGGGCCAGAGGCCGCCATCCACCAGGGCCGCCAGCCGCCGCTGCTCCGCGCCACCGCTGCTGAGGCAGCAGCCCATCTGGGGGGGCAGGTCGTGGGCGTGGGTGTGGATGTCGCTCTGGGTGCCCAGGTAGGTGAGGCGCTGCTCCAGGGCGGTGAACCAGCGGTCGATGGCGGGGTGGTGGTGCCGCAGCCCGTAACCCTTGTAGTAGGCAAGCGAGGCGTTCATGCGCTCCAGGTAGGGCACGAAGATCACGTCGGCGCTGCCGAAGTGCTCCAGGAAGAAGGGGCCCGGATGGGCCTCCAGGGCCTCCTCCACCAACCCCGCCATGCGGGCGAAATGCTGCTCCGCGGAGGCGGTGTGGGGCCCCTCGCCATCGCAGTAGCAGAGCCACTGGCACCAGGCCCGGAACAGGCGCCGCTCCAGCTGCCGCAGCGGCAGCACATCCGGATCCGACATCCCCTGCCCCAGGGGCCCGAAGGCCCGCTCCAGGGCCTCGAGGATCACATCGCTCTCGGTGATCAGGCGGCCGTCGAGTTCCAGGGCGGGCAGCATGCCGGAGGGCACCCGCTCGGTGAACCAGCGCTCCTTCTCGCCGTAGCAGAACATCGTGACCTTGCGGATCCGGTAGGGGATCCGCTGCTCCTCCAGCCACAGCCACACCTTCTGGCAGTAGGGGCACCAGGCGTGGTGGTCGCGGTAGAGGGTGACGCGCACCTCGCTCTCCGGCCGGCCGAACAGCCGCAGCTGGGCCTGGGGGTTGGTGGGGCCATCGCAACGCAGCCGCTGCAGCTCGGCCTCCAATTGGGGCGGCAGCAGCTCCTCCAGTTCGCCCCAGCTGAACGGCGCCGGGTGCAGGGCGGCATCGGGGGAGGGCAGCACGGCACGGCAACGGGGTGGTGCTGTTCTAAGCAATCGAACCCATGGCGCGGCAATCTGGCTGCATGACCCAACCCTTCGACCTGGTGGTGATCGGCGCCGGCTCCGGCGGCCTGGCGGCGGCCAAGCGGGCGGCCTCCTACGGCGCCCGGGTGGCGATCGTGGAGGGCGACCGGGTGGGCGGCACCTGCGTGATCCGCGGCTGCGTGCCCAAGAAGCTGCTGGTGTACGGCTCCGCCATGCGCCATCTGCTGGCGGATGCCCCCAGCTACGGCTGGAGCGTTGGGGCCAGCCGGCCCGACAGCGCTGAGCTGCTGCGCCGCGTGCGGGCGGAGGTGGATCGCCTCAACCACCTGCACATCGGCTTCCTGGAGAAGGCAGGGGTGGAGCTGGTGCGCGGCTGGGGCCGCCTCGCCGATGCCCACACCGTGGCGGTGCACAACGGCCAGGGCGCTGAAACGGCACGCCTGCAGGCGGAGCGCATCCTGATCGCCGTGGGGGGCCGGCCCCATCGCCCCGCCATCCCCGGCGCCGACCTGGGCTGGGTGAGCGACGACCTGTTCGAGCTGGAGCGCTTCCCGGAGCGGGTGGTGGTGGTGGGCGCCGGCTTCATCGCCTGCGAATTCGCCGGCATCCTCAACGGCCTGGGGGTGCAGGTGACCCAGCTGGTGCGGGGCGATCACCTGCTGCGGGGCTTTGATCTGGAATCGGCCCGGGCGGTGCAGGAGGCGATGCAGGCCGATGGCATCGAGATCAGGCTGGCCCACAGCCCGGCGGCGATCGAGGGGCAACCCGGCGATCTCACCCTGGTCACCGAAGCGGGCGAGCGCATCGCCTGCAACGGTGTGCTGCTGGCCACCGGCCGCCGGCCCTTCCTGCAGGGGCTCCAGCTGGAGGCCGCCGGCGTGGCCATGGAGGGCCACCGCATCCCGGTGGATGCCGAGCAGCGCACCAACGTGCCCCACATCTACGCCGTGGGAGACGTCACCGACCGCATCAACCTCACCCCGGTGGCGATCGATGAGGGCCGGGCCCTGGCGGACACCGTCTGGGGCGGCAAACCGCGGCAGGTGGATCACACCCTGGTGGCCAGCGCCGTGTTCTCCCAGCCGGAGCTCTCCGGCGTGGGGCTCACCGAGGAGCAGGCGATCGAGCGCCATGGGGCCGAGGCCATCCGGGTGCACCGCGCCCGCTTCCGCCCCATGAGCCAGGCGCTGCCCGCCCGCGACCCCAAGGTGCTGCTGAAGCTGATCGTGGAGCAGGCCAGCGGCCGGGTGCTCGGTTGCCACATGGTGGGCGAGCACGCCGCCGAGATCATCCAGATGGCCGCCATCGCCATCGGCATGGGCGCCACCAAGGCCGACTTCGACCGCACCATGGCCCTGCACCCCAGCGTGGCGGAAGAGTTCGTGACGATGCCCAATTGATGGCACCCGGCCGCCAGCGCACCCTGTTGATCAGCGGCGCCAGCCGCGGCATCGGCCGGGCCATCGCCGAGCGGCTGCTGGCGGAGGGCCATCGCCTCAGCCTCGGGGTGCGCCACCCCGAGCAGCTGCGCGGCACCGGCCTCGACCCCGCCCAACACGCCAACCTGCAGGTGCATGCCTACGAGGCGGAGGATCCAGAGGCGGCGGAGGCCTGGGTGGCCGCCAGCGTGGCGCGCTTCGGTGCCATCGACAGCGTGATCGCCAGCGCAGGGATGTTCTCGCGGGTGCCGCTGCTGTTCGAGGCGGGCCAGGAGGGGGAGATCGAGCGGCTCTGGCAGGTGAATGTGCTGGGGCCCTGGCGGTTGGTGCGGGCCGCCTGGCCGCAGTTGGCGGCCCACGGCGAAGGGCGGGTGGTGGTGCTGGTGTCGATGAGCGGCAAGCGCTCCAAGGGCCGGCTGGCGGGCTACACCGCCAGCAAATTCGCCCTGATGGGCCTCTGCCAAACCATGCGCAACGAGGGCTGGGAGCAGGGCATCCGCGTCACCGCCGTCTGCCCCAGCTGGGTGAACACCGACATGGCCGCGGCCGTCTCCGCCCTGCCCAAGGCCGCCATGACCCAACCGGACGACCTGGCCGCCCTCACCAGCCAAGTGCTCGCCCTCCCCAACAGCTGCGTGCCCTTCGAGCTGGCGGTGAACTGCACCCTGGAGGCGTAGGCGGGGGCCTTAGCGGCCGTTGGCCAGAAGCGTTTCCACGTGCTGCACCAGGGCAGTCACCTGGGCATTCCACGCTGATCGATCCAGCCTTTGCTCCGGAGGCTGCTCGTCATAGCGCCACTGCACGGCAAAGTCGGTGAGGCGAGCAAGGCTGCGATAGGGGGTGATATCCACCTCGCACTGTTGCAGCAGCTTCAACAGCGCCACCAGGTCGTGGGTGAACGCCGGCGTCTGTTCGAGCCCATAGAGCCAAGCCTTGAGCGCCTTCTCCGTGGCTTGTTGGAGCTGGAAGCCCCACACCGCCTCATGGAAGGTGCCGGAGTCGACCATGCCCTGGGCGGCCTGCAGATCCCTGCGGGCAATCACCAGCAGAGCCAAGGCATCCGCTTCAGCCATCCAACCGCAGACCCTCCGCGTAGGCCAGATGCACCACGTGGCTCTGCAACAGCCGGTGTTGCTGCACCTGCGATTGGGAATAGAGCAGAAGATCCACCGGGCGATGGGGCTCGCTCAGGCGCCAGCGCAGGGCATCCAGCACGGTCCAGCGGTCGTGTTGGGCGAGCCAGTCGTCGCTCACGGTGATCAGCAGATCCACGTCGGCATCGGGCCGCACGGGGCCACGGGCGCGCGAACCGAACAGCCGCACTTCAGCCCCGGGGATCTCGGCACAGATCTGAGCCGCCATTCCCCGCAAATCATCCAAATGGATGGAACCGGCAGGCGCAGTGGTCATGCCCTCAGCATGCCGCGGACAGCGGCTCTGGGACAAGCCGACGCTCACCCCAGGGGCTGCAGATCGCTGAAGCGGAACACCTGGCGGCCGGCGGGGGTGTCGCCGAAGGCGTCGGTTTCCACCACCCGCTCGCTCAGCACCCAGGGGCCGCCATCCATCAGGGGCACAAAGGTGTCGGTGAAGCGGCTGAGGCCACCGCGGGCTTCGCCGCTGGCGGGGTCGGCGTACTGGCTGGTGTAGCTGCGGCTGAGGTAACCGCGGCCGGTGTCGGTGGTGCTCTCGGTGAAGATCGTCACCACCGTGCCGTGGATGTGGCGGTGCACCATGGTCACCACGGCGTCTTTGATGCGGTAGCGGTCGCCGGTGTTCTTGCCGCCCACGATCACCTCGGTGCCCACCGCATCGGTGTCGCCGGCGGTGAAGGTGTTCTCGCCGTGGGTCTGCTCAAAGCTGCGGCGCACCCGGTGGATGGCCACCTCCCACAACTGCGAGGCCATGGCCTTGTGGATGGCCTCATCGGCGATGCCCTCCACCTGGGCCTTCAGGTCGGCACCCACCTGGAAGCTGCCCTCAGCCCGCTGGTCGCCCTGCTCCCAGCTGCAGCGGCCGCTGTAGCCGCCGAAGCCCGGATCCCAGGTGTAGCGGTTCTCGTAGGCGGCGCGGAAGGCGGCGGTGCAGTCGCTGCCGGGGGCCGGGGCGGCCGCGGCGGAGCTGGCGGCCTGGGAGGGGGCGACGGTCACGGCGTTGAGAACAGAAAGAACAGGGCCGAAAGGGCCCGCTCAAACCCTAGGGGTTCTGGCTTTCGGCTCCGAGTTCGGTCTCCACCCAGTCGAGCAATGCGGCGGCAGCCCCCATGGCCGCCGCCGCATCATCGGCACCGAAGACATCCATCGGTGCCATCTCCCCAAGCGCATCGGGGTAGCGGGTGGGGGCATAGAGCTTGTCGAGCAGCCGCGCCTGCGCACTCCAACGCAGGGGGGCATCCCCACCGAGCTCGCGCAACAGCGCCGTGAGTGAGTGGCTGCGCAAGTCCTGGTCGCGATCGGCCAGCAACGCCTTCAGCGCTTTTTCAGCAGCTTGCTGCGCCTGAAAACAGCTGTGGCTCCACTCCTCCGCATCAGCGAGCACCTGGGCCGCACGGGCATCGGCGCGGGCCTGGCGGCACCAGAGCAGCGCACGTGCATGGGCGGAATCGCGGCTCATGGGAAGCGGGATCCCTGCAGCAACGGCACCGCCTCCTGCTTCACGGAGCGCCAGAAGGGCGCATCACCGCAACGGCTCAGCAGCGACGGCGCCGCCACCAGCGGTTGTAGGGGCAGCGGGCAATCACCGATGGCCTCCAGGGCCTGGTCGTAGGCCTGCAGCAGCGGGATCCCCTCCAGCCCGGCGATCAACAGATCCACGTCAGAGCGGGCGCTCTGGCGGCCCCGGGCCCAACTGCCAAACAGCCACAGGCCCTCCGGCTGCAGCTGCTGCACCAGCCGCGCCAACACCGGCTCGAGCTGGGGCCGCAGCGCGTCCGGCAGGTTGTGCAGCAACAGGCCCATGGGCCCAGGCTAGGGATGCATGTCCTGCAGGGCGGTCACCTGCATCTGCTGGGCCTGGAGGGCGGCGATGCCCTCCACGGCGGCGCGGGCGCCGGGCAGGGTGGTGACGGTGGTGACGGCGTAGTCGATGGCGGCGCGGCGCAGGTACTTGTCGTCGTGGGCGGCCTGGCGCCCCACCGGGGTGTTGATCACCAGCTGGATCTCGCCGGAGCGGATGGCGTCTTCGATGTTGGGGCGGCCCTCGTGCACCTTGAGGATCGTGTCCACCGCCAGGCCGGCGGCCGCCAGGCTGCGGGCGGTGCCGTCGGTGGCCACCAGGCGGAAGCCCAGTTGGGCCAGGCGCTGGGCCACGGGCACCAGGGCCGGCTTGTCGCGGTCGTGGGTGGAGAGGAACACCGTGCCGCTGGTGGGCAGGGCCTCACCGGCCCCAAGCTCCGCCTTGGCGTAGGCGAGGCCGAAGCTGCTGGCGGTGCCCATCACCTCACCGGTGCTGCGCATCTCCGGCCCCAGGATCGAATCGGCGCCGGGGAAGCGCTTGAACGGCAACACCGCCTCCTTCACCGCCTGCAGGGGCGGCTGCGGTTCAGCGGTGAGGCCCAGCTGCTGCAGGCTGCGGCCGGCCATGATCTGGCTCGCCACCTTGGCCAGGGGCACGCCGGTGGCCTTGGCCACGAACGGCACCGTGCGGGATGCGCGCGGGTTCGCCTCGATGATGTAGACGTCGCCATCCTTCACGGCGAACTGCAGGTTGATCAGGCCGTTCACCTGCAGCGCCAGGGCCAGGGCCTTGCTCCACTCGCGGATGGTGGCCAGGGCCTGCTGCTCGAGGCTCACCGCCGGCAGGGCGCAGGCGGAATCGCCCGAGTGCACACCGGCGGGCTCGATGTGCTCCATCAGGCCGCCGATCACCACGGTGCCGGTGCCGTCGCAGAGGGCATCCACATCCACCTCGGTGGCGTTCTCCAGGTACTGATCGATCAGCACCGGGTGGTCGGGCTCCACATTCACCGCCTCCACCATGTAGCGGTTGAGCTCCTCCTCGCCGTACACCACCTCCATGGCGCGGCCGCCGAGCACGTAGCTGGGGCGCACCACCACCGGGTAGCCCACCCGATCGGCCACGGCGCGGGCCTCGGCGTCGCTGCGGGCCAGGCCGTTGCGGGGCTGGCGGATCTCCAGGCGACGCAGGATCGCCTCGAACTGCTCGCGGTCTTCGGCGGTGTCGATCGATTCCGGTGAAGTACCCCAGATGCGGGTGCCGGTGCGACGCCCGGCCGGGGTATCGAGCCAGCGCAGCAGTGGGATCGCCAATTTGAGTGGCGTCTGGCCGCCGAACTGCACGATCACCCCCTCCGGGTGCTCCGCCTCGATCACGTTGAGCACGTCCTCCAGGGTGAGGGGCTCGAAATAGAGACGATCGCTGGTGTCGTAATCGGTGGACACCGTTTCGGGGTTGCTGTTCACCATCACCGTGGCCAGCCCCTCGGCCTGCAGCGCAAAGGAGGCGTGCACGCAGCAGTAGTCGAACTCGATGCCCTGGCCGATGCGGTTGGGGCCACCCCCCAGGATCATCACCTTGCGGCGGTTTTCGGGCTGCACCTCGCTCTCCGGCGGGATCAGCTCCAGCGTGCCGTCGTCCCGCAGGCGCTCCAGGGGCCGCTCGTAGGTGGCGTAGTGGTACGGGGTGCTGGAGGCGAACTCGGCGGCGCAGGTGTCCACGGTTTTGAACACCGCATTCACCCCCAGGACCTGGCGGTGGTCGCGCACCTGCAGCTCCTGGCTGCCGGTGGCCCAGGCGATCTGGCGGTCGGAGAAGCCCAGCTGCTTGAGCTCCAGCAGCGCCTCGGCCTGCAGCTGATCGAGGGAGCGGCCGCGCAGCAGCCGCGTTTCGGCCTCGAGGATGCGGCGCAGCTTCGCCAGGAACCAGGGGTCGATGGCGGAGATGCGGTGGATGTCGGCGTCGCCGTAGCCGGCCACCATCGCCGTGCGCACCGCAAAGATGCGGTCGGGGGAGGGGGTGCGCAGCTGGCGCTCCAGCTCGGCCCGTTCGGGGTCGGCGTCGGGGCGGTCGCAGCCCCAGCCGGAGTGGCCCGTCTCCAAGGAGCGCAGCGCCTTCTGGAACGACTCCTCAAAGCAGCGGCCGATGGCCATCGCCTCCCCCACCGACTTCATCGCCGTGGTGAGCACCGCCGGGCTGCCGCGGAACTTCTCAAAGGCGAAGCGCGGGATTTTGGTCACCACGTAATCAATCGTGGGTTCGAAGCAGGCGGGCGTCTTGCCGGTGATGTCGTTGAGGATTTCGTCGAGCGTGTAGCCCACCGCCAGGCGGGCGGCGATCTTGGCGATCGGGAAACCGGTGGCCTTGGAGGCCAGGGCCGAAGAGCGCGACACGCGCGGATTCATCTCGATCACGATCACATCGCCGTTGGCGGGGTTGATCGCGAACTGGATGTTGCTGCCGCCGGTGTCCACGCCGATTTCACGGATGATCGCGATCGCCTGGTCGCGCAGGCGCTGGTATTCGCGGTCGGTGAGGGTCTGGGCGGGGGCCACGGTGATCGAGTCGCCCGTGTGCACCCCCATGGGGTCGAGGTTTTCGATCGAGCACACGATCACCACGTTGTCGGCGGTGTCGCGCATCACCTCCAGCTCGAATTCCTTCCACCCCAGCAGCGATTGCTCGATCAGGATCTGGCGCACCGGGCTGGCATCGAGACCGCTCAGGCAGATGGCACGGAATTCCTCGGGGTTGTAGGCGATGCCGCCACCGGAGCCCCCCAGGGTGAAGGCCGGGCGAATGATGCGCGGGTAGCTGCCGATGCGATCGCCCACGGCTTCCGCCTCCTCCAGGCTGGTGGCGATGCCGGAGGGGCAGACGGCCACACCGATGCGCTCCATGGCCCGCTTGAACAGGTCGCGGTCTTCCGCCTTTTCGATCGCCTCCAGGTCGGCGCCGATCAGCTCCACCCCGAAGCGCTCCAGGGTGCCGTCCTTGGCGAGGGCCACCGCCAGGTTGAGGGCGGTCTGGCCGCCCATGGTGGGCAGCAGCGCGTCGGGGCGTTCCAGCTCGATCACCCGCCGCACCACATCGGGGGTGAGGGGCTCGATGTAGGTGCGATCCGCCATGTCCGGATCGGTCATGATCGAGGCGGGGTTGCTGTTCACCAGCACCACCTCAAATCCCTCGGCCCGCAGGGCCTTGCAGGCCTGGGTGCCGGAATAGTCGAATTCGCAGGCCTGACCGATCACGATCGGACCCGAACCCAGCAGCAGGATGCGACGCAGATCCGTGCGACGGGGCATGGGCGAGGGCAGGCAGCCAAACCTGCCTAGCCTCTCACGGGGCCCCTTGCGACGCTGTGCATCCCTGCCCTGAAGCCGCGGGCCGCACTGGCTAGTGTTGGGAGCGATCCAGGTGACGTCTTCATGAGCGAACTCCAGCGCCTGAAGGGGCTGCTGCCTCCCGAGATGCAGAGCTGGGTGTTTGTGGAAGCCGCCGCCTCAGCGGACCCACCGTTGATCACGATCGAGGAGATCGGCCGCGACGAGGTGGAGATCCAGGTGGACCTGGAGAAGTGGGACCAGCTGGCCCTCGACCACCGCAATCTGCTCTTCTGGCACGAGGTGGGCCGGGTGCAGAACGATGCCGTGCCCCGCGACGGCTGGGAGATGGCGGCGCTGGCCATCGGCCTGGGGGGCGCCATCGGTGAGCTGTGGGTGCAGGACGGCCTGCTGCTGCTGATGGCCCTGGGGCTCTCCGGCTTCGCCGGCTACCGCCTCTACCTCAAGAACAATTCCGAGAAGCGTCTGCAGGACGCCATCGCCGCCGATGAGCGGGCCATCGACCTGGCCTGCCGCTTTGGCTACACCCTGCCCAATGCCTACAAGAGCCTCGGCGGCGCCCTCAAGGAGCTGGTGGAGCAAACCCGCAAGAAGAAAAAGCGCGGCTTCTACGAAGACCGCCTCGAGGCGCTGCGCAAGAGTGCCGCCAACGCCCGCGCCGAAATGGCCCAGCAGCAGGGGTCCCGTCAATCCGTGAGCAGTGAGAACGTCTATGGCTGAGGCGATCGATTCCGCGGCAGCCGCCGCCAAGCCCAGCCCCGACCCAAGCCGCGCCCGCCTGGCGCTTGACGACAGCAAAGCCCTGGCACTGCTGGCGGCCGACGCCTGCGACGACCGCAAGGCCGGCGACATCGTGCTGATCCGGGTGGAGGAGATCTCCTCGATCGCCGATTGGTTTGTGATCGCCAGCGGCTTCTCCGATGTGCAGGTGCGCGCCATCGCCCGCTCCGTGGAGGACAAGCTCGAGGAGCACACGGGCCGCCTGCCGCTGCGCAAGGAGGGGCTCAAGGAGGGGCGCTGGATCCTGCTGGATTACGGCGAGGTGATCGTGCACGCCCTCACCCCCGATGAGCGCAACTACTACGACCTGGAATCCTTCTGGGGCCACGGCGAGACCGAGCGCTTCGTAGGGTCGGGCGACACGTCACCGGCCTGAGGCCGCTGCCCGATGGCCGCCCCGGATCCCCTGCCTGAGCTGTCCGGGGTGGCCTGCCCGGTGCCCCCAGAGCAGCGCCCGTTGCAGCAGTACCAGGAGCTGCAGGCCTCCTGGTTTTTCGTGTGGCCCCACAACGGCGATGCCGGCCTGGCGCTGCCGCTATTGCGCAGTTGGCTGATCGTGCTGCCGCTCAGCGTGTTGGTGGCCAGCGGCAGCTGGACCCTGCGCCACGACCTGGTGCGGCTGGTGCTGGCGGGCATGGTGGCGGCCCTGGTGGTGCCCCTGCTGATGCTGGTGCGGCAGTGGCTGGGCTGGACCAACCTGCAGAAGCGCTTGATGGCCACCGCCATCGAATACGAGGAATCGGGCTGGTACGACGGCCAGGTGTGGGAAAAACCCGTGGCCTGGCGCCAGCAGGATCTGTTGGTGGCGACCCATGAGGTGCGGCCGGTGCTGCTGCGGCTGCAGCAGGCCATGGCCATCACCGCAGCGCTGCTGCTGGCGGGGTCGAGCCTCTGTCAGGCTCTCTGAGCGAAACGGGTCGCTGCCCAGATGAGCTTCAGCAGCTTCGGATCGGGTGTGGGATCGAGCGGTCGCACCACGGCGCCGACCCTGGAGGTGCGCCTCACCCGCAACGGCATCACCGAATCGGTGCACCGGGCCCATGCGGTGGTGTGCGACCAACAGGGCCGGGTGCTGATGCGGGCCGGCGATCCCCAGCAGCTGAGCTTCATGCGCTCGGCCCTGAAGCCCTTCCAGGCCCAGGTGTTCGTGAGCAGCGGCGCCGCCGACCAGGGCAACCACGATGAGCGGGCCCTGGCGATCGCCTGCGCCTCCCACGCCGGCGAGCCGGGCCAGGCGCGCGAAGCCTTCAAGATCCTGTGGAAATCAGACATCGAAACCGAGCAGCTGCAGTGCCCCACCCCGGCGGGGGGCCAGAGCCCGCTGGAGCACAACTGCTCCGGTAAGCACGCCGCCTTCCTGGCCACCTGCAAACGCATGCAATGGCCCATGGAGAGCTACATGCAGCTCGACCATCCCCTGCAGCAACAGGTGCTCAAGCGGGTGGGCAAGCTGCTCGGCATGCCCGGGGCCGAACTGGTCACCGCCCGCGACGACTGCGGCGTGCCCACCCTGCAGCTGCAGCTGGCCCAGATGGCGCTGCTATTTGCCCACCTGGGGGCCAGTGAGGAGCCCGAGCTCGAGCGCCTGAGCCGGGCGATGTTGGCCCACCCCGACCTGGTGGCCGGCGAAGGGCGCTTCGACACCGCCGTGATGCGCAGCGGCCACGGCCAGGTGCTCAGCAAGGGGGGCGCCGAGGGCATCCAGTGCCTGAGCCGCATCGGCGAAGGGCTTGGCCTGGCCATCAAGGTGGAGGACGGCGCCAGCCGCGCCAAACGCGCCGTGGCCCTGCACCTGATGCGGCAGCTGGAGTGGCTCACCCCCTCCACCCTGGAGGAGCTGGGGCAGCAGTTCCTGGAGCCCAACCCCGGCGTCAAGCTCGAAGTGAGCGGCGAACTGCGCTTCGACAACGGCCGCTGAAACTGGCGGAGCCCTGAGGCTGGCGGGAGCGGCTTAGTGCAGCCGTCCCCGGACGGGCGCGCCCCAGTGCAGCCGTCCCAAGGCGGGATGTCCTCGCGCAACCGTCTCCAGGGTTGGTACCACTTTCCAGCCAAGTTGGTACCAACCCTGCAGCGCCGCCGGCAGCACAACCAGCCGGCACACCAGCCCCCCCGCCGCGGCGCCGGCCTCAGCCCCCGGCGGCGTCGCGCTCGAACTGGGCCGCCGCCGCCTCGGTGGGCTCCACGGCGAACAGGGCTGCGGCGATGGATGGACTGATGGTGAAGGTATCGAGCCCCTCCGCCGCCAGGCGGGCCAGGTCATCGGGGCTGCGCAGGCTGGCCACCAGCAGCCGCAACGGCGAGCCCACCCCGTCCACGCAGCGCTGCATGCGCACCAGCTCCCCGTGGCCATCGCGGCCCAGGTCGCCGATACGGCCCAGGTAGGGGGCGATGTACTCCGCCCCCAGCGCCGCCGCCAGCAGCACCTGGGCCGGCTCGTAGCAGGCGGTGAAGGTGATGGCGTGGCCCTCGGCGATCAGGGCACGGGCGGCGTCGGCGCCGGCGCGGGTGATCGGCAGCTTCACCCAGATGCGTCCGGGGGCCAGGGCCGCCAGGGCGCGGCCACAACCCAGCAGATCAGACCCCCAGGCCTGCAGGTGCAGCTCCTGGACCCCCAGCTCCAGGGCCTGGCCGCACAGCCGCTCCAGCCCCTCAAGGCTGCAGGGCTGGCCGGCGCGGCGCAGCAGCGTGGGGTTGGTGGTGATGCCCCGGAACAGGCCGCTGGGCAACCACTGGCGCCAGGCCTGCGGATCGGCGCTATCGAGGAACAGGCGCAGCGTCATGGGGCGGATCCGGCCCGCCCATCCTGCTCCCGTTGCCGCCCGGAATGCCCGTGGTGTATGGTTTTTGGGTCGACGCGGGGTAGAGCAGTCTGGTAGCTCGTCGGGCTCATAACCCGAAGGTCGGTGGTTCAAATCCGCCCCCCGCCACCACGTCCTCGAACCCCGGCCTTCCTCGAAGCGCCGGGGTTTTTTGATGCCTGTCAGCCCACCTGCCATGAACAGCACGCCCGACGCGATCGTGGTGGGGTCCGGGGCCACCGGCGGCGTGGCGGCCCTGGCCCTGGCCCAGGCGGGCCTGCAGGTGTTGGTGCTGGAGGCGGGCCCCGAGCTCAGCGCGCCGCGGGCCTTCGGCAGCGAACCGCTCAACAGCCTCAAGCGAGTGGCGCGCCTCAGCGCCGGCCGCCAGGCCATCGCCGCCCAGCACCCCGGCTACTGGAAGGCCAACCCCGAGCTCTATGTCGACGAGGTCGACAACCCCTACAGCACCCCCGCCGATCGCCCCTTCCTGTGGAGTCGGGGCCGCCAGGTGGGGGGCAAGAGCCTCACCTGGGGCGGCATCACCCTGCGGCTCTCGGATTTTGAATTCGGGGCGGGTGAGCGCGATGGCCATGGCCCCAGCTGGCCGATCCGCCACGCCGACCTCGACCCCTGGTACAGCCAGCTGGAAACGCTGCTGCAGGTGCACGGCCAGCGCGATGGCCTGCCCCAACTGCCGGATGGCTGCTACCAGGCGCCCCTGCCGCTCACCCCGGGGGAGCTGCACCTGCAGCGCTGCATCGGCCGCGACCTTGACCTACCCCTGATCCCCTCCCGCGGCTTCCGGCTGCGCAACCCCGCCGAGGGCCCCTGGCCCCGCTCCTGCTCCCAGGGGGGTGCCCTGGCGGCGGCCCTGGCCACGGGCCGCGTGCGGCTGCAGAGCCAGGCGGTGGTGAGCCACGTGCTGGTGGACCCGCGCACGGGCCGCGCCAGCGGTGTGGAGTGGGTGGAGGCCAGTGCCGGCCGCGGGCGTGGCCAGCGGCGGCAGGAGCGGGCGGCCCTGGTGGTGCTGTGCGCCTCCACGATCGAGAGCCTGCGGCTGCTGCTGCACTCCCAGCAGGTGGGCGGCCTGGAGGAGGTGAGCGGCCTGCTGGGGCAGGGCTTGATGGACCACATCTCCGCCAGCAGCTTCTTTGCCCTGCCGCCGCAACCGGCCGCCGGCGCCACGGAGCTCTCGGGGGCCGGCAGCTGCTTCATCCCCAACACCGTCAACCTGGGCAACGGTGCCGGCGGCGAGGCGAGCACCGATTTCCTGCGGGGCTATGGCCTCTGGTGCGGCGTGCAGCGCTTCGATCCACCGGCGCCCCTGAAGCGCCAGCGGCAGGCGGCGGTGGGGTTCCTGATTGGCCACGGGGAGGTGCTCAGCCAGCCCCACAACCGCGTGGCCCTGCATCCGCAGCGCCGCGACGCCTGGGGCATCCCCATCGCCCACATCGATTGCCACTGGGGCGAGAACGAACGGCGTCTGGTGGAGCACATGCAGGCGCGCATGCGGGCGGTGGTGGCCAGCGCCGGCGGCACGATCCAACCGTTGGAGGAGCTGTTTGTGCTGCCGGTGCTGGAGCCATTGGTGCGCAACAGCGTCGCCCTGGCCCCAGGCGCTGCGCCGCCTGGCTACTACATCCACGAGCTGGGGGGTGCCCCCATGGGCAGCAGCGAGGCCACCGGCGTGCTCAACCGCTGGAACCAGCTCTGGCGCACCCCCAACCTGCTGGTAACCGACGGCAGCTGCTGGCCCAGCGCCGGCTGGCAGAGCCCCACGCTCACGGAGATGGCGCTCACCTGGCGCGCCTGCGACCACGCCGCCCGGGCCCTGAAGCGGGGTGAGCTTTAGCTGACCAAACACCAGATTTGGTGTCAACCACCACATCCGGACCCAGCCATGGGCCGCACACTGAGCGGGCGACCTTCACGGGTCGGGCAAGGGAGAAACACCAAGCGGGGGTTGGCACTCCCGCTTTTTTGTGTTCACCCAAAAACCACGATCACGCAGTGATCGATCACTCAGCGCCCTTGTAAAACAACCCGTTGAGATAGTGCTGCGACACACAGCCATCGCTGCAGCCGTTCTGGAACAGGAAGCCGGCCAGGGCGGAGGTGATCACGCGGTACTGGTCCCAGTCGGGGCGGTTGCTCAGGAAGGTGCGCATGCCGTCGAACAGGGCCTCGGGCACCTCCGCCTCGAGGCTGATGCGCGAGGCCGGCTGGGGGTCCGGGTCGTCCTGGTGCTGGAGGCAGCGCTGGAGGTGATCCCTGGCGTGGTCCTGATCCAGCGGCTGCTGGGTTTTCAGATCCAGGGCATCGTGGTCCAAGCGTGCTTCTCCGTCGCGATGGGGCCAGCAAACCCCAGCGGAGGTGGGGGCGTCAACGCGGCTTTCACAGGCCAGAGCCATCCTGAGACGACACGAGAATGGAAGCGGCGCAAGCGATCTCGGCAGTGACTTCTTGAGGCTTACCAGGCCGAATAGCAGCGGTGTGGGGCCTGTCAAGTTCAAGTTGAACGGGAGCGTCAAATCCCCAGAATCGCCGTGATGGGGGGCCAGCGCGACCATCGCCCTGTGGAAAACGCCACCGCCAACTGTGGAAAACGGCGCAGGCCTGGGGAATCGGTTTTTCGATTAGCAGGGCTTATGTGAGCAGGTCTCGTGCGACCCGGGTGAGCCCGAGACAGATGAGCGGCTGAAATGCCTCAGTTGTCTTCGGATTTACCGCGGGGTTTGTAAAGGGTGCGCGGCCCGAGCGGGTGATCAGCGTGGGGGTAGGGCGCATGGCCGTGGTCATGCGAATGATCGTGGTCGTGCGGGTGATCGTGGGAATGCCCGTGATCGTGCGAATGGTCATGACCATGGGCATGGTCGTGGTGGTGGTGCCCCATCGGGATCGGGATGCCATCGGGCTGGCAGGCGCCCGTGCACTCGTGCTCGCACAGGGTGCAGGCCTCCACCAGGCCCTCCACGTGGTGGTGGTGGCTCTGCTGCGGCGCCCCCACCTCGGTTTCGAAGCCCAGCACCTGGGCGCGGTACTTGCACAGGGAGCAGTTCATCTGCGTCTCACCGCGCACCACCTCCTGCACCCGCTCCAGGAAGGTGTCGATCACCAGGGGGTGATCCCCCAGGTAGGAGGCCTCGAGGAACTCCACCGCGGGGTGGTCGGCCGCCACCAGCTGGGTGTGCTGGCGGATGCGGCTCACCAGCACCCCGGAAAACAGGAAATAGGGGAACACCACGATGCGCTTGAAGCCCAGGCGCACCACATGGCGCAGGCCCGGCTCCACCAGCGGGAAGGTGACCCCCGAATACACGGTTTCGCCCCAGCCGAAGCCGAAGCCCTCCACCAGCATCCGCGTCACCTTCGACACGTTGGAGTTGGCATCCGGGTCGGAGGAGCCACGGCCCACCACCACCAGCAGCGTCTCGCTCAAGGGCACCGCCGTGGACGCCCCCTCAAGGGCCTCCCGGATGCGGGCGCCGGCCGCGAGGATCATGCTGCGGTCCACCCCCAGCTCGCGGCCGTAATCAATGCGCAGCCCCGTTTCGGCGGCGTAGGTGTTGAGCACCGAGGGGATGTCGTTCTTGGCGTGGCCGGCGGCGAACAACATGCCCGGCACCGCCAGCACCCGCTGCACCCCCTGGGCCCGCAGGCTCTCGAGCCCATCCCGCAGGATCGGCCGCGCAAATTCCAGATAGCCGTACTCCACCGGCAGCCCCGGCAGGCGGCGGCGCAGGCCCTCCGCCAGCTGGGCAAATTCCCCCACCGCCTGGCGGTTGCGGCTGCCGTGGCCGCAGATCAGCACCCCCACCGGGCCGCCCTCCACGCCCTGCAGGGTGCTGGCGGGGCTGTGCTCGGACTGCTCAGGGAGCGACATGGGACGGTGTGCCTGGCTCGACCCTAGGTGCAGCCCTTTCGGAGCTGGGAATTAGGGTGCGCACCATCCATCTGGCGATTGCAGCGTGCAGACCAGCGAGAACAACCGCGCCGGCGAACTCAAGGATCTGGGCTGGAGTCCTGAAGACGTTCGTAAATACGAAGAGCTCTGGGAATACCGCCAGCGCTGGGGCGCCATCAACCTGGAGCGGGAAGACCGGCTGTTCCTGCGCAAGGCCGAAGCCGCCCTGCCCAAGCTCTCCAGCGGCCGCGGCTCCGAGAAGAAGCGCCTGCAGGACAAATCCCATTACCGCTGGCTGAGCTTCTACCTGGAGGCCATGCAGGCCAGCCCGGCGGAAACCGGTCTGGCGGCGGGTGAGCGCGGCGCCTGGCCGGTGCTGCTGGAACAGGAGCTGCGGGCGCTCGACCACTACGAGCCCGTGCTGGGCCTGCCCGACACCCTCAAGGCCAAGCAGCTGCTGCCGATCCGCGAGCAACTGATCCAGCAGGCGGCCGCCGGCGGCACGGTGCTGCAGTTTGATTTCGTGGAGCCCCTGGAGGCGCTCAAGCGCCAGGAAACCACCAGCTGGAAGCCCCTGCGCGGCGAAGCCAACACCGACAAGGCCTACCCGGTGCTGGCGGCCGATGCGGTGGAGAGCTTCCAGCGGGAGGCGGCCAGCCGCATCGGCGCCGCCATCCGCGAGCTGTTCCCCTCCCTCAAGGAGAGCGACAAGGCCCCCTTCGAGGGCTGAATCAGCGCAGCGGCGCGATCAGCGCGCCGGGCAGGGCTGGTTGATCATCACCAGCCCCAGCAGACGGCACTGCAGGCGGGTGAGGTCGTTGAGGGCCACCTCCACATCGCCGTTGAAGCCGGGGTCACCGGGCCTGGAGCCGGCCACGTTGTGGGCGGGTTCGAGCGGCAGCGGCAGCGGTTCGGCCACCACGGCGGGGGCGAGGGCGAGCAGCGCACCCGCGAGCAACAGAGCCTTCTTGAGCGCCATGGCGACACCAGCGTTTCCCCACAGCTAGGAACGGCTCCAAGGGCGCGGATGAGTAGAACTACTCAAAAGCTTTCGCTGGTGGAAATTCGGCCGCTGGCGATGCCCCGCAGCAGCAGGGCGTGGTCGTGCTCCGCCCATGCGGCGTGCTCCAGCGCCTGCTCCAGCACCCCCCGGGCGAAGGCCTTGGGCTCGCCGATGTGGGCCGTGATGGCGCAGCGGTCGCCGCTCTTGGCATGGCCGTGGGCGAGGGTCCAGGCGCAGAGCTTGCCGTAATCCTTGAGGCCCTCGGCATCGAGCTGGGCCACATCCACCGAGGCTTTCCAATCGCGGAAATGGCGGGCATAAAACTGCTGGCCAAGCGGATTGGAGTACCAACCCAGGAAGGCATCGCTGGCGCCCTGCAGCAGCCGTTGCCCCTGCACCACCCGCTGGCCCTGGTGCTCCGGCACCGGCAGATCGATGTAGGGGGCCAGCACCGAAGGCTCCGCCTGTTTGCCCTGCAGCACCAGGATGTCGTCGGGGTGGGGGCCCTCGAACAACGCGATCGTGCAGCGACTGCCCACCGAGCCCACCCCCACGGCCTTGATGGCCGCGTCCGTGGGCGTGAACTGCAACAGCACATGCTGCAGGGTGGGATTCAGGGAGGCCAGATAGGCGTCGACCGCCTGCTGGAGCCAGTGGCGCCAATCGAGGCCACCGAGCCAGGTGGAATCGAGCTCCTCCAGACGCCAGATCAACGGCGGCTGGTGGCGGAAGCGCAGCGCACCGCTGCCATCGGGCTCGCACAGCTTGCGCACCGCCTGGCGGCTGTCGCGCCGCAGGGCGGTGGCGGTCACCTGGGTGAGGTGGCTGCGCAGGTTGGCGCTGGCGCGCTGGTCGATCAGGCGCTGCAGCGGCAGCCGTTGCACCCGCATGGGCAAGAGGGCCATGGCGGCGAACTCCGCCATGGCCTCGCCGTAGGCGCGCACGGCACGGCGACAGATCTTGGCCTGCTGCTTCTCCTCCAGCCCCAGGCTGCGGGCCGCCAACACCATGCTGGTGGCAAAGCGCTGCACATCCCACTCAAACGGGCCGGGGTGGGTTTCATCGAAATCGTTGATGTCGAACAGCAGTTGCCGTTCGGGGGAGCCGTAGAAGCCGAAGTTGAGCAGATGGGCATCGCCGCAGAGCTGCACCATCAGGCCCGAATGGGGCCGACGGGAGAGATCGGAGGCCATCACCACGGCCGCACCGCGGAAGAAGGCGAAGGGGTTCTCCGCCATGCGGCTGTGGCGCACCGGCAGCAGCCACGGCAACCGCTGGGCCTCCTGCTGCTCCAGCAGCGCCAGCGGATCGGGCCGCTCCATCAGCGTGGTCATGGCGCGGTGGGGCCAGCGTCCCCCCCAGGGTGCATCGCTGGGGCCGCTTCGGCAGCCCTGCCCTAGCCCTTGGTGCCGCCGCAATCCTGCCAGCGGTCGAGGAGTGCGCACAGCTCTTGCTTCATGGCCAGCAGCTCATCCAGGCGCTGGTCAATGGAATCGAGCTTGGTGGTGATGCTGGCCTTGAGCACGGAGCAGTTGCACACCCCCGAGCGGCGCACCTCCAGGATTCGTACCAGCTCCGCCAAGGGCACATCCATGCTGCGCAGGGCACGGATCAGGGCCAGATCGGCAAAGATCGCGGCATCAAACAGGCGGAAGCCCCCCTGCGATCGGGCGCTGGCTTCAATCAGCCCCTGATCGCAATAGAAGCGGATGGTTTTCACCGAAACGCCGGAGCGACGAGCCACCTCACCGATGCGCAGCTGCGGGGCTGTTGCCTGGGCCGTCACCGCGGAAGCCACCGCTGCACTCTCCAGCAAAGAGAAAGTGCCATTTTAATGGTGTTTGCCTCAACACCGGCAGAACTGGCTCGAAGAGGCCCAGCAGATCTAGGCTTGAAACACCTGCAATCACTGGACCATGGCACGTGCATTCGCTGTGCTGTTCACGGTGATCGTTGGCATGCTTGCCGCCACCCCCGCGGCCATGGCCTGTGGTGGCGGGGGATCCGGTGGCTATCGCAAACCGGTGCGCCCGGAGCACTTCAACCAGAAGGCCAACGGCCACAACAGCCAGGCACCGGCAGCGGCAACCCCGGCGACCAACCCCCCTGGCCAGTAATCAGCCCATCAAGGGCCAGCTGGGAAGCCCCTCTGCTCCCGTGATTTAGAAACTGAAGGTGGTCTTGAGCAAGCCCGCCAACTGGCTGAAGGTTTGGTTCACCGGGGTGGATTGGCCAAACGGCCGACTGATGTAGAAGAGTGCTGGAGTGAGCGTGATGTTGTTGCTCACCTGCACCTTGTACCACCACTCCCACACGTAGTTGCTGTCATCGGGAACCCTGCCGGCCGTGAGCGAGGTGGCAAACACTGGCTGGGCCACGGCAAAGCCGAAGTCATTGCCCTTGGAGAACACATCGGTCCACTGCAGGCCCACCATCCACGACTGGCTGGTCAACAGGCTCCCAGCCGGTTGGGCCTTGGAATAATTGGTGGAATTAATCCCCCAGCCGGTGCTGATCGATGGGGCCCATCCGCTGCTGTAGGGCTGCCAATAGCCACTCAGACCAATGGCATTGGTGGCGGAATTGGCGTTGTGATCGATCGCGGAATGGGTAAACGGCGTGGTGCCTGGAACAAAGGCTGTTTCGGGCTGGAGGTAGGTGTAGATCGCCGCCACACCCCATTGGGCCTGCTGATACGCCAGCTGCACTGAGCCCGTTGCCCCGGAGGCCTTGGTGCCGATCCCTCCGGTGCGGGTGTCGCCATCCTGGGCTCGATAGCTCACGTAATTGGTGCTCACACTCCAATGGGTGTTTTGCCACCAGATGCCGGCACCGGATCCCAGGTTTTTGCTGTAGGCCGCCGGTGCGCCATTCACGGTCATCACGTTGAGGATGGAGTCCGCGGGATAGACACTGGGCCAGAGGGCGATCAGGTCTTCCTGGCCCACACTGGGGCCCACCGTTGCGGTGACTTGTTGGCCAAGGGGGAATTGGTAAAACAGCTTGTAGATCCCCATGATGTTGTCACCCGCCGGCTGCTCAAAGGCCACCTCCAATTCGGAGATGTCGAGGCTGTGGGGATTGCCACCGAACACACTGCCGTTGGGGCCCTGGAAGTTGCCGCCCCTCAAGACCGAGCGCAACAGATCGCGGCCCGTGAAGCTGGTGTCGAAATCGAGCCTTAAGTCGTAGTTGAAGGTGGTGGCGTTAGGCAGGTCCACCGCAGCCCGACGCTTACCGGTGAGGGTGTTGTTGCGCCGGCTCACGGTGTTGGCGCCGGTGTTGACGGCCGTCCCCATGAAATTGCTGCCGCCCAGCACAAAGGTGGCCTGGCCGGAGAGCTTGGTGGTGGTGGAGAACTGGGTGGCCTCCAGCTCACCCACCCTGGCCTCCAGGGAATCGGTGCGTCCCTTGAGGATGGCCAGCTCCTTCTCAAACTCCTTGATCAGGCGCTTGAGCGTGTCGGTCACGTCGGTGATCCGATCCAGGCAGGCGTTCAGCAGGGCGGCCGCTTCAAAGCGGGTCATGGAACGGCTACCGCGGTAGGTACCGTTGGGGTAGCCGGCCACGCAGCCATAGCGCTCGGTGAGGCTGATCAAGGCCTGGTAGGCCCAGTCGGTGGGCCTCACATCGGAAAACTGGCTGATGGAGGTCACCTGATTGGCGGCGGCCCCGCCCACCGAGCTGGTGTTGACGTAGGCGGCCAGATCGGGATTCGCTCCCCGCAACGGCACGGCTACGACTGGATCCGCAGCGAGCCCCCCGGTTAACAGCACGGCCAGGCCGGAGCAGCAGGGGCGCGTCCAGGAGGAGCCACGGGAAGCCATCACAACCATGCCGAAGCGAACGTTGCGGCGACTTTGCCCCAACTCGCCAGTAGATCGCTCCTACCAGCAAGTTGTGTGTGACGATCCGCACCGATGGGTTCAGTGGCTGTGTGGCCTGCGGCAGCCTGTGGCCCCAAGCCAACACTCGCTTCGCACCATGGCCCAATGCGGCGAGAAACCAGCGTTGATCGCCATCGGCATTGCTCCGCTCGGGATCATCTCGATCGGCGTTGTGCCCATGGGTGTGGTGAGCATCGGCGTGGTGCCGATGGGGGTGCTCAGCCTCGGAGCCGTTGGCATGGGGGTCGTCAACGCCTGCGTGGTGGGCATGGGGGTGCTCACGGCGGGCCTCCATGTGATGGGGGTGTGGACGCTGAGCCCTCGCCCCGCCCATCAGCACCTCCAGCACCACGCCTCACCGCCGGCCAACCATGAGGCCTACCGCAGCAAAGCGGTGGCCCTCCAGAAAGCCGAGCAACTGGGCTGCCAGGGGGTGCACCGGATGGGAGCCCTGTGGATGCCCTGTGCTGTGCATCCAGAGTGAACGGGCGATAAATCGCCGTTAGCCATCCCAATCCTTCTCAGCGACGACTGAATCACCCCATGGACAGCGACGGATCGAAGGCTCAACCACCTCCCGGCGACCGGGAGCAAAGCAGCGAGGGGACGAACCTTGCCTAAGCGGCATTGGGCCCTCAGGGATCCGCGCAAGACGTTGTGCATGAGTGGGGTGTTGATGTTGGTGGGTTGAAGCGCATGGCTCAAGCAAGGAGCTGTACGGGAACAGGTACTCCCCAGAGCCCTTCACCAACCCACAGCAGCGTTACCTTGAAATTGAGGGGAGGTCAGGGAGCCGATCCGAACCTCGCCCTCCACCACAGTCCGGCCAGGTAGCGCCCGAGCCGGTGCGAACCAGGAGGTTCACATCAAGCCAACCAACCCAATGCCACGGCGCGGCGCGTGTGCCATGGCGCCAGGCGTAAGCCATACGTCATCCGTGTTTCCCAGCGAATCAACCCTGGGCTGCAGTGCCCAGGCGGGGTGAACAACTGAGGAGGTCAAGCCTTGAGCGCCTCTGCAGTGCCTGAACCCTTGAACCCCAGACACCCGATCAGATCGCGCCCCAAATTGCCAAGGCGACATCCGCGACCGGTGCTAAGGCGCCCCCCACGGGGCGCCTTGTTTCGTCATGCCCTGAGCAGCAATTGCGAACGAACTGAGCCAACCTCTAACGCGAGTGACGCGCGGCCAGCCTGATGTGGATCAACCTGGCCATGCTTCTGGCCGGTGTCTTGCTGTTGCTGGGGATCGCCTCCAGCAAATTCTCGGCCCGGGTTGGTGTGCCGGTACTGGTGCTGTTCCTTTCGGTGGGCATGTTCGCCGGATCGGAAGGCCTTGGCCGCATTCCCTTTGAGAACTACGACCTGGCAAGCAGCATCGGCAGTGTGGCACTGGCCCTGATCCTGTTTGACGGCGGCCTGCGCACCTCCCTGGAGTCGGTGCGGAAGGCGTGGAAGCCGGCTTTGGCCCTCTCCACCCTGGGGGTGTTGCTCACGTCGCTGATCACGAGGCTGGCGGCGGCGTGGGTGCTTGGTCTGCCGATCCTGCAGCATAGTGGGCTCCACCGCCTGGCCACCAGGATCAGCACCAGCGCGATTAGCAGGCCATCCCAGGCCACCGCCAACAGACGGCTGGGATAACTGAGCAGACCGAGCATCACGAACAACACGATCTGCCCGAGCCTGGCGGTGGCGTCGTGGAAGGAAAAAATGCCGCGGCGAAACGCGATCCAGCTGCTGCCCACCACGATCCCGGCCAGATACACCGCCAGAAAGCCGCTGCCACCGAGCACCGCTGCGGCCCCGAAGGCCACCAGGCCAAAGGCCAGCGCCAGCAGGGGGTAGAGCCCTGGGTAGTCGAGGTTGATGCGGTTCACCGACCAGGTGGCCAGCTTCCCCACCAAGAAGCCCGTCAGCGTGCCGATCCCGATCTGGGCCACGAACAACCACAGCAGCTCCTGGCTCAGGCCGGCACGTAGCGAACCGTGGAGCCATAGCGCTGCAGGCACCGGTCCGCCGTGAGCAGCTGCATGGGTTCAACACGGCTTTGGCAAACCAACAGCCGATCAAACGGATCGCGGTGGTGGGGATCAATCTCCAGCTGCGCCACGGCCAACAGATGGGCGTTTTGGATCGGCAACCACTGAAATCCCTGGCGCGGCACCTGTGCCT
>Ga0194113_10001758_pt1 | contig 29638 bp, 27 predicted proteins | sample TA2MahC200mmetaG_FD_146193 | JGI IMG/M metagenome (GOLD analysis project Ga0194113, IMG submission 146193) | Freshwater microbial communities from Lake Tanganyika, Tanzania - TA2015017 Mahale Deep Cast 200m | ecosystem: Environmental > Aquatic > Freshwater > Lake | place: Tanzania: Lake... | reverse complement strand
ATCTGGATTGATGGGACAGCAGACTTTGTTCGGACAGGATGAGAAACTATTATCCCGTAGAGTGAATATCAAGATTAGGGAATCTACAAAAGGGAAAGTCATATTTAGAAATGATACTCCAATCACGATTGAACCGGGAGGAACTCCTGTTGTCGTGCAACTCAGCAGACCGGAGACGGATATTATACCAAAATTTGGTGATATGCTTAATGTTGAGGTAGTCGATGCCGATGATGAAGAGCTACTGCTCAAACAAGAAGTAACACTGAAGGTGGATATGGATGAATGGCAATAATAGTACTGTTATGCTGGACAACCTCGACCAGAAGCTTATTGAATTATTTCCTGGCCGAGTGGTTCGAAAGGATCTAGTTTATAAATTAAAAGTCGGTTTCAGCATACCTGTTTATGTTTTAGAATATCTACTTGGTAAATATTGTTCGACTACAGACGAGGAGGAAATAACGCAAGGGCTGCAATTAGTCAAGCAAGCGATAGCGGATCGAGTTGTGCGGGCAGATCAGGGAGAATTAATCAAAGCGCGATTAAAGCGCTCGGGCTGCATGAAAGCAATCGATCTGGTCACAGTCAATTTCGACGAAAAAGACCAAGGCGGAAAATATTGGGCAAAGCTCGCGACAGCCGGTTTGGATAAAGTCAATATAGATGATAAAATCGTTGAAAAGAATGAACGAGTCCTCACAGGCGGTGTGTGGGCCAATATAGAACTGACTTATGACGAAACAATCGTACATGGTGGTGTGACCCGTCCATTTGTGATTCAACGCATGCAACCCATACAAGTAGCGAGTGCACGGATAGATGAATGGATAAATGCACGAAAACATTTCACGAGAGAAGAATGGGTTGATGTTCTTCTGAGGGCGATAGGTTATGAGGCCAAGCATCCAGATTTCACATGGCGTCGGAAGCTATTGGTATTATTAAGACTCATCCCCATGGCTGAAAAAAATTATAATATGATTGAACTTGGTCCCAGAGAAACCGGCAAATCCTTCGTATACCGAGAAGTTTCACCGTATGTTATTCTATTGTCGGGTGGTCAGGGTTCGGTTGCTGATCTATTCGGTTGGAAGCATCGTAAGGATAAACCTGGCCTTGTGGTCCGTTATGATGCTGTAGCGTTCGATGAAGTTACGGGGGATAATTTCAAAAGAGAGGCAGATAAACAGATGTATAAAGGATATATGGAACAAGGATCGTTCTCTCGAGGTGACGATAAAGGAACCATCTCCTCAGAAGCGGGGATTGTCTTCAATGGGAACATTGATGGAGACATTCAATCTATAGCACGGACCACCCATCTTCTCACAGCGTTGCCAGAATATATCCGAAACGATACTGCTTTTCATGACAGATGGCATAGCTATTTGCCTGGTTGGGAACTGCCGAAACTCAAACCTGAGCATTTTACAACCCATCTCGGTTTCGTAGCAGATTATCTTGCGGAAATATTCCACAATGAATTAAGGCCATTGAACTTTACCGACATCTATGATAAGTTTTTCGCTTTCGGAAATCATGTTGGCCAACGGGATAGGAAAGCTGCTGTACGGACAATCTCCGGTTTACTGAAACTGGTACACCCGGATGGAAATTGTAGCAAAGAAGAAATGGCAGAATATGTAAGATTCGCACTCGAAATGCGGCGCAGGGTAAAAGAACAGCTCAAACGGATAAATCCAATAAGAATTCTCTCGAGTGAATTTATCCTATCTAGATAAAGAATCGGGAGATGAATTCATTGCTGAGTGTGCCGAGCTTGGAGCAACAAAACTTATTCCGGAAGGACCATTGTCACCCGGGGATATTTTCTGCATTGGACTTGAACCAGAAACCTCACGGATGGTCCTATACCGTGTTCAAGCGGCTGCAATTCCCGGGTCCGGTAAATTTCAAGTTGTTGGAATAGCATCGAAATCTATAAGGGAATCTGCTAAAATGGCTTTCGATTATCTGAGGACGAATAGTCGGCGCATTGGATTGGACCATGATATTGGAAATTACGATTTCAGCATTCAAGTAATGAGCCCTATGCATGGAAAAGATACAGAAGATCTCGGCGTTGCACTGTATGTAGCAATACTTTCTGCACTTATTAATAAATCCATTGCGGGAGGCCTTGTTATCCTAGGCCAAATGTCTATCCATGGAGTATTATCTCGAGTAGAGCAATTGGGTGACCGATTACGAGTTGCTATGGATGCAGGTGCGAGACAAATTTTGATACCGACAGTAAATGCCGCTGATTTTGCTGCTGTACCAGCCGAATTATTGGATAAACTACGTGTGGATTTTTATTCTGATGTAGCACAGGCGGCATTCAAGGCCATTGCTGAAGTGTAAATCCGGGCTTATTTACATATACCATTTGAATTCCGGTCGTGGACTTACTTCATCTGATAGTTCGACCATTACTTCACCAACCCGATCAGAAAAATCTAATGTTATTGGCAAAGCACATGAGAAGTCTGCTGTATTCCAATTCATTTTTGTCAGTAAAAAAATCTCTTTACAAATGGTCTCATTACTTGATGGCCCGTGGTGCTCTAATATCTCAATCGGACGAGGAATTCTAGGGCCAGGATAGCAGCCAAGAAAAGGAACATACCCTTTTGTATATAATAAATAATTACCCGATTGCAATCTAGCTATTGTCCCCCGCAGGGGGGAATGTATACCAAGTCGAAACAAACGAATTCCGTGACTACCGAAGGCCACATAGTCAACAAGCCCAATATTCTCAGATGCACGGTTAAAACCTGACAGTTCATCATCCCAATAACGAGATGATTTATGCACAACAAGTCTGCGAGGTGGGGTGCGCATCTGATTTGTGTATAGTTTAATGGCATCGGAAAGAAGGGTATTTGCATCTTTCTCGGTCAAATGGGGTGTTTTATCTTTGGATTCATCCCAGTCTAGCTTGGACCCTCGGATAACGAGACTTTCTCCAGTATATGTAAAAACCTGTGCAAGAGAGGTACGTAAATTCTTTTTCTTGTCCTTATAAAATGTTATTCCAATATAACAGGTTCCAGGTTCGATATCAATAGGTCGCCAAGGATAGCCGCCAGCTTTGTAATACAGAGCAACACAAAAATTCCAAGCTCGTGTAGCATCATCTTGGGTATTATCAGATCCGACAAAGGTCGGTATTTTAGCGATCTGGATGGGAAGTGTATATTCCATGGCTCCAATTTTTAGTCTCCTATAAAACTCTCCAGTGCCTTCTGAATCAAGCAGGACCGCAAGAAAATCCTCATCAAATGGAATAAGAGTTTGTTGACCAACACTAAGATGTGTTCTAATTTCCTTCCTCAACTCTTTTTCTTCCCTTGAAAGTTGAATCCCTTTTTCTTCGCGTCTTTCAATACCACATGGACGGAGAATTAATTTCGGAAGGGCACAGATCACCACATCTGGTTGAGGGGTCTTTTCTGACAAATTCATTAAGGCATTCGTGAACATTTTTACAGCGGAATTCACACGTTGCTGAAATGCTGGATAATTAATAATGGCATCTATTTGTTTTGGAGTGAGCAGCTCCTCCCATTCTCTTGAGATTTCAATACGGCATCGAAATGTCTTTTCGAAACCTGGAAAAGGAGGGAACAGTCGTGGTCGTTTATCCTTTCCGTTAATGAATCCTATGCATCGAGTTATCCAGGATTTACACATGTCAAGACTATCTCTGTCTCCGATAATCCCTAATCGAATAACAGTTGGAGAGGGGCCCCTTTGATCGGGAAGGAAACACGGTCCAAATAATGATAATCCGTGTTTTGGATCTGAATGTGTTCCTCGTTCACCAAATAATAACAAGGGTTCAGGAATAAATAACGCATTAAGCTTCTGAGGTGGTGTATTGATAATTGAAGGTAAATCTCTTTTAGATGATTTATCTCTGGGATGATATGTCATTCTTCTTCACCCTTTGAAGTCTCATTATCCTTATATTCAAGGTTATCCCAATCTGATGGTGGATTTGATACTACATCGGGAACAATTTGGTCCCATTCGAGTCCAACCGCTAGTTCTGCGATGTACGGGGTGGTGCTAATCCGTATTGGTTGTCCGGATGTGGGAAGACGAAGCTCATTTCTATTCTCCGAAATATAAGCAATCCAAAAACGAGTGTCATTTAAGACCACAGCATTGTTTCCTCGATACATCTTTCGGATTGCAAGACGCGTGATTCTCTTGAATTCGAGCGATCTCTTTCCGTCCTTTGTAAATGTCCATGTCGGTTCAATTAATAACACGAATCGATTTTCGAAATTAATAAATTGCATGTACGCGGCTTGATGTTCCCATCTTAAAAGAATATCATCTTGAATAACCGCTCGGGCCACTGTCCGTTGAGACCATTTTTTTGGAGATTTCCAACGTTCTTTACGTTCATTCGATTCCCGAGGGGCAATAAAGTAGTATCGAAAATGATCATTATCAAAAGCAATTCCTTTCTTAAACAGGCTTATCATTAAACATTTGTTAAGAAGCTCTATTAACCAAGGTTTGCGCAGAGAATCAGTAAAAATATCTTGGATTGCCTCTTCTCGAATTAAACCGGGATCAATTAATTGTGAGAGTGGATTCTGTGCATCATGCAAGTCATTTAGACATATTATATCATGTTCCTTGATAATAAAGGCGGGTAATCGACTGTTCCTTTTTTCAATGTTCTGCAATATTTCGGATACTGAATTAAAGTGAGTCTGAGCACGGAACCAGGACATTGGCAATCCAATTACTGGATAACAATTTGATTCGAGCTGTTCTTGAACAATGTCAGGAGATATCGGTTCAATCAAAGCCGAGGCAAGTATTGAGAACGGAGAGGTTGCTGATTCTAGTTCGGGGTTAATTACCCCTCGGGGTTTATTCTCACCTTTTATTCGACGAATAAGTTCATTATACGCTCTATCATAATCCAACTGATTTCTGAAATCTACCCAAGCTAATACTCGTAGAAAAAGCGGTATATTACAATTCCGCCGCAATACTGGAATTATTCGACCAGCATTGCCAGAAATATCTTTTAAAAGTGCAGAAGTCCATTCTCGTTGAACCCAATCAGAAATTACAGCCTCTGGACTTAAAATAATAGCCGCAAAACGGGAATTCGTTAGCGCATTATTCAAGGTCAATACGAAATTCTGGCCTGTCTCGATGTCCCATTTGGAGAAAAATACTTTCAGGTTCCGTCCTTGATATTGCTCTTTTTCAATACGAGTTGCGAGGTCGGTAACCCAACCTTCGTCGATTTTATTGTGGATTAGATATAAATCGTATGTTATTTTATCAGCCATATATGCTCCATTTTATCCGGTATCCCTTGTCTTATGTCCTAGTTCTAATCTCACTATAGAATACATCGTTTATAAATATAATGGGGGGGTAGGTGAAAGTAATGTTCGATAGATCCACATATGGGTAGTGGATTATTGAGGATTCTATTGGGAAAATGCGAGATGGACCCCGTTGGCATTATATGGTACCGATAATACTTGCGGGGTGGCTGCTTGCCAAGCCCAGTTCCGCATGTGTTCACTCCAAACCCCGAGCTACACTTTAAGCTCCCTTGGTCCTGTGTCAACCGATATAGGCATTTAAATGTGAAAGGGGATATCATGCTCGGGAGGGTCGGATTAGACCATCACAAGTGTCGATTTATCATGCCTCCGGAAGAAGGGCATGGCGCGGGAGTTGGCGCTGAGCCGAGCGTGCCCTTCTGGCTAACCTCATAGCCAGCAACAGGAGCGCGTTCAGCCGTGGTCCGAATCCCAACATGGAAGCGGCCGAGCGCGACGCCCTCATTATATACATCGAGGTGCTGGAGAGATGGGAGGCCCAACTCGGGCGCGCTGGCCCCCCGCCGGTGGCCGATGAGCTCGACTGGATGGTCGATGTTCTGGACGACGAAATAACATCATGGATAGATGTGCTCCTGAACGAGCCGACGCTGTCCTCCAGAGAACGGTCCGACCTCCTCAAGACAGTAAATTATTTCGAACGCTGGAAGGCCTAGCTGATGGTGCAGGCTGGAGCCGGGGTAAGGTCCCGGGGGCCAATTATGTGGGGCCGCCGGAGGAGCCTCAGGTACTAAAAACAGGGCAAAATATTTCCATCGGCCGGGCTGACGAAGCTGGAAACGAGATTCCGCTCACAAGTCTACGGCGACTGTTCGATGGGAACAGGGACAGGACCATCTGGCTACTCTCCACACCCGATTGGAGATTCGGTGCTTCGAGGGTTTGAAACGGCTTGTGGAGCAGAGGCGGGCGGAGCCGTTCGACCTGACGCCGGTGGTCAATCTGGATCTCTGCGCGCCCCTGGATGCACCGGGGTCCGGAGATGGCAATGGGTTCGAAGTGAAAATCGCCGGGATGAAAGACGGCAAGCACATCGAGGACCTGTTCTATCATATCAGGACCGGCAGGTTCCCATACATGAAAGGGCGGTGCTCGCCGGAGAGCTGTAAGTATAGGGAGGACGGAATGAAGCGATGCCCGGTCCATTCCGGGGATAGGGCCTGTGACCCTGAGGCAAGCGGGCCATATTGGAATTTCGACCATTGTTCCCACAATAATCAGCATGCCGCCTTCCCCCCCATGAACCTCAAAACATACATAACAATTTTATACTCCCAGCAATATCCAAATTCGGGTGCTTCTTCCTTGGCTGGTCGCAGGTCATGCCCTCAATTAAAAATCCTATCCGAAAATGAGAGGAAGATCCTTTCGGCTATTATCAATTATATAGATGCGACCGACCGCCGGCTCGGGGAGATTACAGGATTGGGCGCCAAAACCGTCACCTATCTGCGGACGCGCCTGCACAAGCGGGGCTACTTTCGATATGTGAGGATACCGGCGTTCGGCCGGCTGGGCGCAGAGGTGTTCTGCGCCGCGGTCTTCGGATTGGATTCGGCTTCTGAGCGGCAAACAACCGTATCCGCTCTCAGGAATTCCTTGGAATCCGCTACTGGAGTGGTCTGGGCTGTTACGGAAGGGAATACAGCGGTCGTCCTAGGCGTATACAGGTCCCATGCGGAGATGAGGGCCGAGATGGCCCGGCTGGCCGCCATTCGCGGTGTATCGGGAATGGAGACTGTGACCTTGCCCATGCCTGCGATGGAATGCGGGAGGTTCATGGATTTCCGGGAACCTCCCGCTGGACTTGGAATTGACGGTGAGGCTGGGGCTCAAGTTCCTACTTCTAACAGATTCCGGCTACTGCTCGGTTTCGAGAAGAAGGTGTTCCAGGCCCTGATTGGCTATCCGGAAGAGGGGCCTACGGCGCTCGCCCGCCGGCTTGGGATTTCCCGGTCCGCATTCATAACCCGCACCGAGGAAGTAGAGCGGGGACGGTTATACCGGACGGTCGTAGTCCCGGACATCAAGCACATCGGCTTAGAGACGTTGGCGGTCTGGAGCTTCGGTGGGAAGCAAGGAAAGGCGGAAGATATTGAAGCGGGTGAAGTGGCTTTTGGCCATTTTCAGGAGGATCCATCCTTATCCAACGCAGGCGAAAATGTCGAGTGGGATGAAGCAAAGGTAACGGACGAGCCTGTCCCTTGCAGGCCAGAAGGCACCATGGGGAGCGAGTCGGTCCTCCCAGAGGGAATGCTAGCCGGCTTTACGGATTCTCGGGACAAGGAGGCGCGGGGCGGCGGACTGGAGCAGCGGAGCCCTGGTGCATCGACGGTTGCCCGTGCAGAGAAGGAGCCAGCTACTATTGTACAAGTATCAACAGCAAAGGTCATCGAGCCGAAGGAAGAAGGGATTCTGGGGATAAAGGAATGCGATGGTCCTGTAGCAAAACCGTCGGTGGAATCGTCGGGAACCCGGTTGAATCTTGACGATGAGAAAATGCCCTGGGATATTTCGCCGTTAGCGAAGCCTGCCCGTGCCGCATTGGAGGCATCGCCGCAGCTCGATTCTAAAGGAACATGGGGTTCAAAGGGAATTGAGGCCCTGCCCAAGGACCTGAGGACTCTGCTCATCGGCCGGCCCACAAAGGAGGCCGTCGATCACGTCAAGGCCGAGCTTGAGCGCCGGCACATCCGGGACATAGACATGAACCAGATACTCCAGGACGCCGGTTTCCTGCCGGCAAGGCGGCCGGCGGCGGTGACGCAGGCGCAGGGGCATGTGCATGTTCCTGGGACCTCCGGACTAAAAAGCGGGCAAACCCATTACATAAATGTGGTTCCCGCCCAATGTACGATGGAGAAGCCCTCAGCAGACAGGCAGGCTTTGCCGAATGGTCCATTGACCGAACCGATGAGCACAAGGACCAACTCAGCTTCCCAGTCTTCTCAACGTTGGCGGATGACGGACAATTCCGCGTTTCCGTCTCCAGAATCGGTCTCCTCTCCCCGCCGCCGCGGACGCCCGCCGAAGAACAAGATAAAAGCGACACCGGAGATTGGAACATCTCTCCGACAAACAACCATTACGGAAGCCTCTTTTGGGAATGCTGAAGGGAATCCCCCCGAGGTTCCTCGCCGGAGGGGCAGGCCCCGAAAGAACCCGCCTGTAACTGGACCAGCACCGGAAGGTTACATAGATACCTCGCTCGGACGGCTCCCAAGGGACATCATCGGGCTCTTGGCCGGTCTACGGTCCATGGCCGACTTGGAGCGGGTAAAGGCCGTGATGGCAAGCCGGGGAATAAAAATCGATCTCGAGCGGGTTTCCGCCAACGGGAAAATGAGGGACGGGGCAGGAGCGGATCCGGCCTCTCATGCGATTCGCTCAATCGATAGCGAGCGGTCGGCGGCGAAGGTTAAAGAGAATAAGAGATGCAGGACCATGGCGATGGAGGAATTTATCCTCCGCCCAGAAAGAACGAAGCACGATGATAAAACCGACAGTAAGTGCCCATCCGAACGGAATAAACCAGGCCTCGGGAATCAGGTTGAAAATAAAAATGTGGTTGAAACCTCTAACCTGAGTTTGGACAAAACGGGCGAATCACCGTCATAAAAAGTGTAGTCCCAAAACGGCCTAATTAGGCACGAATCGCTGTAAATCCAATGCCTTTACTATGTCGTTTCCAACGCCGCGTCTCTTTTCGAGGACGAACCTTACATCATTCTTCGGTCCCATCGTGACAGCTGCAACCCGCAGGCGATCCAATTCTTCGACCATCCGTTCTATCGGTAACTTGACCTTTGTCTTCTCCTCAAGCCTCAACTGGATGAACCTATAGAAAAGGAGCCCTATGACACATAGGAAGGTGTGCACACGTATCCTGTCGTCGATCCGGTGAAATATCGGCATCACCGGGAACAAGAGCACATCCTTCAGGACATGATAGTCTTCTTCCATTCCGCTCCTGGCAAGATACGTACGGACTATCCGTTCGTCGGTCCATCCTGATTTATCGGTGAAGATAATGGTCTTGCCGAACCCGGACTTCAATGATTTCTCTTTCTTCTTGTCGACCCAAGCCCTGACGGTGAATTTGGTAAAACCGTCATCAAGCGTCGCGCCGACGTGATATTTGAATACGCCACGCCATTTCTTCGGTAAAAGATCCTCGATTCGTTCAGTCACGCTCTGTACTGTCGATTTTCGTCCCCTATGCTTCTTTGACATATTGGTCGCTATTTCCTTACCGCCGTTCAGGAACCTTTTCCGTGCCCGCCGATAATCGATTCTTTGCCGGCGTCGCGCTGCGTCATTGTACGAGACCACGATCACGCCATCTATTCCCATGACCTTCCGGTTCACTCGGAATCCGAGGATCTCTTCGCCGTTTGCCGTTACATAGAGCTTCTTGAAGCTTGATAATGGCCTTTCGACCAGGTCTGATACTTGGACGCGCTTGAGTGAGCTTACGAAATGGACCTTCTTATCGGCGAGTTCTGCCAGATTGTCCTCGGAATTCACGCCCTTGTCAAAGACAAAGATGAGGTCGTCTGCGACGGTTCCAAGCTTCAGGAGCTGGTTTATCATCGATTCGATGACTTGGCTGAAAAGTGTAACGTCTGCCATGTTTCCGGGATATACTTCGTGGAATACCGGGAGGTGCTGGTCTGTGCTGGCCGTCGCGAGCCCGACGAGCTTGGCCTGGAAATCGCCGTTCTTCGGATGACCGCACCGTGATAATGTTCTTTGTGAATCATCAAGGTCAGGTTGTTGCTCCGTCGAGAAATTAGTCAAATCGAAAAATACTAAAGAGGGTTTGTATCCCATTGAAACCATTTTCATCGCTAGTTTCAGCTTGATGTCGGCGACGCATTCCGGTGTTAGGCGGTCCATGTACCGCAGATAGCTCCTTGTCGAGAGGTCCGGCATATCTGGGATGATCATTTTCAACAACGATTCTTCGTACCATTCGTCCATCCCGTTCTTGGAGACGGGTTTTTCCGATCTGCCGGCGATGAAAGCCAGGAGCGCAAGAGCCGTCGAACGACTGCCGGCGGACTCGGATACTATGTCAGAAAAACCGAGTTCCTTGTCCGCCGCCAGTACCGCTGCGGATGTGCCGAAACTGTAACTGCTCAGTTCGAGTTCGTCGGGAATCCTGCTACGGGACTTGAAATGGTTGAGAATCTGGTCCGCCGTGCCCAGGTAAATGTTGATGACCGTCCGGGATTCACCGTCGACACGGGCTGTCTTCCTTATGTACCAGTAGTCCTGCCCGCTCTGGTGCTTCCGGTACAGGAATGTCATCGAGATGTATATGGGTACCACTATATTTAAGACTATTGCTTATTGCTCCCTCGGATATTCACACAATAACGAATTAATCCAATTTGGGTACCACACTTTCACCGAGAGAAAAATGACTTATTGTCCAAAGTCAGGTCTAATAACTGGTTGTTCTTGGATATCCGGAATGAGGGAATAGGCATTATGATCGGGTTATTCCGGAACCGGGACTTGGTAAATGATATCGATAGACGGATCCGCAAGGAATTTAATCATACTGTCAGGCTTCACACGTTATCCACAGATCATATGGAGGTCCTCAAAGAATTGGATTTCGTTCCGCCTTGAGACTGATAATGGGAACATGTCGATAATGCTCACATTATTTTCCAACTAAGGGCCATGGCGCAAATCGAAAAGGAGAATTGGTTTTTCGTTTAATAATGCAGAACTTAAATATCTGTGCAACCCCTGTCTCCTGTACTCTTCCTCTGCAACCCGCACCTGTAATAGCTGTCGTTGCACATCGCCTACTGTGTCCGTCTCCAATTGCCTTCGTGCATCATCCAAGGTCAGGTGTTTAACGAAATCACACTCCACTCTTCGAACATCATTGAAATCATTGATCATGCTTTTCATTTCTTTCTTTATCCGTTCATTTTTTACCATACATTCTATTTTATCAAATGCATAATGAAAATCTTCTTCGTGTAAACCGTTGGCTTTGATGAAGAAGCTCAACATGTTATAGCAATAACCTAGTAAAAGTCCATTGTTTTTTATGGTTCTAATTGTCACGAGTTTTTCAAGGTACATTCCTATTTTCTGGGCTACCCATGCCCTTTTTACTACCGTTGCTAAGCTCCGTATATTGTCTAATATCGTATGGTTGATTTTCAGATTCACTACCAATTGTTTGGGTGTCCTTCGAATTACAAATGTCCATGTCTTGTCTATAATTACCCATTCTTCTATGGTTTCGGGCAAATTGGAGATATTATCGTTTGCAGGTGTGCGTTTTGCCATTATAGAAGGTGGAACATACGGAATTCCTATTGCGCCTATTTCGATGGTCGCCTCCCCAGATAATGGAAAACCGTGCTTCGAAAAAATCCCATTTAATTCAGAATGCACATTGCCAGGTTTAAGATATTCCAAAAAAGTCAGCGAGAGATGGAATAATGAAGAAACATAATATAAAAATATCCCCTCTGACACTCTATTAATGTCCTTGACAGGGCATTGTAGTATCCTGCCTTCCGCCTCTGGACGGATATCTAAGGGTGGGATAAGATTGTATCGTTCACCTTTTCGTCCAAGCAGCCTTACGTTCCGTTGCTGCATTCTTTGTAATAGACGATTCAAACCATTGATTGTCATCGGTTTGTCCTTAGCTGGTGGGGTTGTATTTTTAAGATATCTATTCTCGGTCATCAGTATCTTTCGTATCCCGGCTAGTGTCTTCAATTCGCTCCTAAATATAAGATCACGGCGATTCGAAGGCACATGCTGGAAGCCGGGGTCCTTCAACAAGAGAATTCGTATTTCCTGGAATGTTAAAGGCTCATTGTTGATCTCTTCAAACAATCGCACTATAGTAGAATAGGGAGGCCTATTGGCCATGTCCTGCTTATCCTTTACCACTCTGCCTCGACCCATATCCATGCACCTATCCGGGCGATAGGTATATTGAAATATATTATATATTTATCTTTCTTCCAATGAGAGAGATAAAGTCAACGGCCAGCACCCTGTCTGTCAGGTATTGTCTAGGGGAAAATGACCGGCAAGCGGCTCCGACCGAATGGCGGACATGCCACCAGCTTCAGTCGGTGATGCTGCGAGCTAGTCATTTGACAAACGGGGACGGAACGGTGATTGTGCCACGACCTCAGGAATCACCAAGAAAGTCATTTAAAAATTTACCGCACCTCCCTTTTTATTACATGAATGGGGAAGATGTTCGGACCGAGGGGAACCGAGGCCCGGACCGAGGGGCCCCTCGAGGCCCAGACCAAGGCTCGGTTGTAGGATTGCTTGGCAATTTGTCTAAGGTGATTGGCTCCATCATCCTATTGTTCATTGTTTTGTGGCTTGGCATGTTCAGGCGCAGGAAGGTCAAAGGTCCTGAAACCGGAACGTCCGTCGAAGCCTTGTCGCAATTACCAAACCAACGTTTCCTAATTCGACGTAGGGATATAAGAGGGCGGCTCAAATTTATAACGGCCTTCGACCACCCTCCCACCATTCCCGAGTTACAAGCCCTTGGTGCAGGACAATACGATATAGTCATGACGAAGCCTTCACTTCGAGCATGGGGGAAAGAGATAATTCCCCCGTCAACCCTGGCTAGCAATGCTTCGCAAGCCCCTACTCCACCATTACTACCAAACCCCCAGCCCGCGTCTGCCCCAGCACCATTAAGACCCACAAACGGTTCCGGAATGACCTCCCCAACTCCAATGCCAATGGCCCTTGCACCTATTGCCATAACCCAGATGTCACGGGTTCCAGTGAATAATATTCCTTCAACTAGCACAAGTCAATCTCAATCCCAACGCGAATATACACATTTATCCTCATTAAAAAATGGCGTTCCATTTCAAGTCAGAACAAATGGTCCGAATAGAAAAGGCAAGGGGGACGAGAACATGCGATCAAAGAATAGATTCCATAAAACGAAGCGCCATAAGCACAGGCAAAACAGAAACAGGACCGACCGTATAAATCCATTGGATTGCAGAAAAAAGGCAAGCCACCAGGAATGCGAAACGCCGCATCCCCAACGTAACCCTAATCAGAGGACAAGGAAAGGCCACGGACATGGATCACCTTCTATTCATGGAGAGATGAGCACTGCAGTCCAGCCACCGCAGCGAGTACCTACTAAGAGAATACAGGCGCCAGAGAAACAGAAGCAATGTGACCGTTGTGGGATTGAAACGAGTTCTTATCAGCGCTGTGATTTTTGCCACGGAATATATTGCGTCGAGAACGAGCATCCATGCTATGACGTACACGACTGTGAAGAGTCATGTCGCTGCGCTCAATGCGGCAGGAGAGTCCCCAAAGGATTGACCGAAATCAGCGCCAAATGTCATAGAACCTATTGTAGCCCACAATGCTTGGACATTTGCTGGCAGAACCATCAAACCGAAGCGATTTGCGCGGGCTGCAAGGGAAAGCCAATCGACGATATCGACGAAGAAACGATGGCCCCTAACCCGGGAACTGTTGCAGAAAAACCAGCCAAATCCTCACAGGTTCTTCCCGATTTCGATTGCGCTGGTTTGTGCAATATTTGTGAGGAAGATGATTGCGATATCCGCTGCGACGACGGAAAATGCCGGAAGTGTCCTCTTTCTGTTTTCGAGACCTGTTCGATCCGATGTGTCTATGCAAATGATCCATGCAAACGCTGGAGGTGCAAAGGGTTTCGATGCAAGGAAAGGTGGGTGTCTGGCAGAGGATGCGATGACGACGAGGAGGAGTGCAGGAATTGTGACGAGGAAGGTTGCTATTTCTGGCTTATAGCCCACTTGGAGGACGAAGAAGAGTAGGTGAAAAAAATAAAGGGATAAAATGCCTGATAACCGGAGGGTAAAGCTCGATATAGGGGCATCAACGGGATGCACCACGGAGGCTAACCAGCGAGAGCTTGCCCGTCCGAGAATAGTCAATAACAATCAGCAACACGAAAGGTGGAGATGGGCTGGAAACCGTCTCGGCTGCAGGCCATGGCGTACGCTGGCCAACGATTACCTGGCCAGTGCGTTCGACGGCAAGACGGAAGGCTACAAGCGCCAAGTCCGGGGTTGCCTTCTTAAGACCGAGAAATACTTGGTGCACCTCGGGATTGTACCAAGGCCGCGAAACCTGACTGAAAAGGATATCCTCGCCCTCTACATGGACGCCCCGTGGGTGAGTATTCACGAAAGGCACATTGTCCTAACGAGGTTGAGACCATTCCTCGCTTGGTGCGGGAACGACGCGTTTCGGCCCCTCGTCGGTAAGCTGGATCTCCAGCCTCCGACGCCACGGCGCCAACAATATAGTGCAGCGGAAATCGAAGCAATCCGGGCGGCGGCCACGGATCCTTACGAACAATGGCTCATCCACTTGGAGACCGACTACGGGGCCCGGAAGGTGACGGTACAGCGGTCGCGGCCCGAGGACTTCGACAGGACTAACCGGGTTGCCATCTTAAGGGTGAAAGGGAAGGGCGGAATAAAAACGATGGAAGCGCCCCTCCACCCTGACACTGCTGGGATATTGGATGGCGTGGTCCAGCGCCGTGATGCTGTTATTGCTCGCTGCCGGGCCAAAGGTTACAGGGGACCCATACCCCCGAACCTGCTTCTGCTTCCTTGGAGGCGCCGGCCTAAGCCTATATCCGGGACGGCGCTGGACAACATATTAATTCGGCTCTGCAAGCGGGCCGGGGTTGTACCAAGGGGCCACCACGCGAACCGCCGCGGCGTGGCCAAGCTGGTCTATGACAGGACTAAAGACCTGGTCGTGACCCAATGTTTCTTGGGCCATGCGGATCCCAAAACGACTGAAATGTATATTGGGACCGGACTTGACAAGCAGCAGGCAGCCCAGATCGCCCTTTCACAGGTGCTGGCAAGAAGGATTAGGCCCGACCCCCAAGCCTAAAGATCATCGGATTGAGGAGTTCCAACCGGCTGCAGGATTAGCTTAATATTCGGTGACCACGATTGAGGTCAAGGATAGAGCCCCACGGGGTAAAAATGGTGAAACAATCCAGAGGGAAGGCGCAAAGGCCCAAGGTCAGGCCCCTCTCCGGACCCGCATCTCAAGGTGGGGTGCTCCGTGCGGTGCTCGGAACATCTATCTCATCCATCCGGGAGACCGATGGCCGGGTCTCCGGGCTGAAATTCAACAAGCTGGCGATGGAGCTGTACTGGAAGCTCTCGAAGGCCGAGAACAGGGCATTCCATTTCGTCCTACCCCACCGCTGGTATCTTTATGGCGCTGTGGTCGACGACTACACGCTGAGGGATCATATCAAGTTCGACCATCCGGACAACGAGCTGGAGACGAACGTCGAGGCCGCCTTTGCAGGGCTATTTGACATGAGGTCGGCGCCTGCGGGGCTTCGGGAGGAGATCGAGCCATTTGCAACGGACTTCGCCAGGAAGCATGCCGGGCAGGCCGGAATCCCCGGGATGCTCCGCGACCATTACAGGAGGGCTCCGCTTCCTTTTCAGCGTGACTTCCTTGAATGGTCCCAGCTCACGAGGGCAATACTTTTCGGGTACGAGCCGGACGACTCCCGGACCGTGGCCCTCCATTTCAACCGGCTCGTCAAATCATATCCCCAGGAACTGGAGCCCAGGCTGACCTCCGCTTTCGGGCGGCTCGCCCTATACCTTGAGCCTATTGTCACCGGCAGGACCTCGGGGGACCTGGGAAAATTGAAAGAAGCGGTCACGGCGTTGTGGGATTTCTGGACGGCGTTCTGCCTGTTCCTGTCGGTAAGGTACAATAATGGCCTTCCCGATGCGCGTTTGGAATCCTACCGGGCGCATGCGGAGACCGAACTCACCGCCTACAAACGGAGGCTTTCCGCCTACTTGGAGAACGGCTACCTTCAGGAAGGCTTCATTGCGGCCAGGCTTGGACAGGACATAGCGTCTCTCTCGAGGTTCATGGCGGAACAGGCGAGGCTCTCGCTCGAGGAAACTAATCAATTATCCCGGGACCGGTAAACCCCGATTTTAAATTTCTCGAGTAACCAGCGATATGATCAACTGAGAGCGGCGATTAATAGGAGGGGCCGGCCGTTTTACCATCAGCTATTTAACTCTTATCGTTCATTATGGTCGATGGCGGGAGCAGTAGACGGCGGCGGACTGGACAGATACCGCCCAATCGGGTGACCGGGATGGCCAAGAAAAAGGAGCCGAAACGGGCGATGGGCCGGGCGCGCGCGCCTCGCGGCCGGCAGGGAGCGCGGGGAGACGTCCGTGACATAGTGCTGTTCCTGGCCCAGAGGAAACTGCTGGAGCACGACGGAAGGGCGGCCGGGATCAAGTTCAACAAGCTCGTCTTCTCAATATACAATGAGTTCTCCGGGGCGAGCAACCCGGAGCTCCGCTTCGACCTCCCGTACCGGTGGTACCTCTACGGGGCTGTGATAGACACCGGGGAGCTCGGCGGCATCATCGCCTTCGACCACCAAGACGAGATGAGGTCGAACGTCATCTGGACGGGCCCGCCCCCCAACTTGGACAGCGCGGCGGTGCCGGAGATCGAGCGCCTCTGCGACGCCTTCTGCTCGAGGTTCCCTGGGGACCTTTACTACGGCGACATGCTCAGGGAGCATTACAGGGCCGCAAGGGAGCCGTTCCAGAACGCCTTCCTCGAATGGAACCTGCTCGTCGGCGACATGATTCACGGGTCGCGGGACATTTCCGTGAAGGAGCTGAAGGGTCATCTGGCCGCCCTCGGGCGGGATTATCCTGACGGGCTGGAGCCGCGCCTTACGCCCTCCTTCAGGAGGCTCTCCCTCTGCCTGGACGACATCCTTTCGCGGGCGACCGTCCTCCGGTTCGAGGAGGTCAAGGTGATGGAGGCCCTGATGTGGGAGTTCTGGGCGACATTCTGCCTCTTCCTGAGCCTCAGATACAACCACGCCATCTCGAAGCCCAGGCTGGATTCCTACCGGGAACGGGCCGAGCGAGAGCTCGTCGCCTACAAGCGTCGCCTCGGGGCGGCCCTCGAGACGAGGTACCTGGATTCCCGGGCGGGAGAAGGCATCGACGAGGCCTCCATGAAGGAGCTGGCGTCGATTCTCGAGCCGCGGGTCCTCCGCCTCATGGGAAGGACGGGAAGCTCCCAGTGATCTTCGGCGACGCGGATCACCATGTCCGGTCACCGCATCTCTTGTATTTCTTTCCGCTGCTGCAGGGGCAGGGAGCGCTCTTCGCCGGGCCCGTGCTGCCGTGACGGGGGCCGGCAGGGCCCGGCCCCGAGTGCGTCCCCAATCCTCGAAAAGGCTCCCGGCGCGGCGCATGGGAAAGCCTATAATATGGACAGATTCATTATATGGCTAGGAGGAGAGGAACATTTTCGTCGTCCGGGACGCCGAGGGGAAGCTGAAGGAGATGGTCCGCCGGATCGTGGAGCGGTTCGACCCGCAGCGCATCATCCTCTTCGGCTCGCGGGCGCGGGGGAGCGCCAGGCCCGACAGCGACGCCGACCTCCTCGTGGTAATGGATGTCGAGGGCTCCCGGTTCGAGGCCACCACGAGGGTCCGGATGTGCGTCCGGGGGATGGGGCTCCCCAAGGACATCGTGGTCGTGACGCCCCGGGACATGGAGAAGTACGCCGACGCCGCCGGCAGCGTCATCCAGGCGGCGCTGAGGGAGGGGAAGGTCCTCTATGAGCGGGCGGCCGGGTGAGTCAGAGGAATGGGTCTCGGACTGGGTGGAGAAGGCCGAGCTTGATTTCAGGGCGGCCGAGTACCTGCTGACCATGGGCAGGAGGTGTCCTTTCGGGATCGTTTGCTACCATGCCCAGCAGTGCGTCGAGAAGTACATTAAGGCCCTCCTGGTCCATATGGGAGTCTCCTTCCCCTGGACCCATGACATCGGAGACCTTGTGTCGCTCCTGCCGGCCGGTACGGACATCCCCCTCGACGAGCGGGAGCAGGAACTGCTGACGGCGTATGCTGCACTAAGCCGCTATCCGGGACCGCTGGAGGCGCCCGGACCGGAACGGGCGGAGGAGGCCGTCAAGCTGGCCCGCCGGGTAAGGAGAGCCATCCGCAAGGCCCTGTCAACGCGCAAAACCGCAAAGGGCGCCTGAAGGACCGCGATTCGGAGGTGGGATGCCAGCCCCCTTCGCACCCGCCCCGCAAAGGCACATAAAGCGGGAAGCGGATGCCCCTAGCGGGAGGCCCGGGACCGACATGACCGGCGAATGACGGGGGACGCATGAAGGCCCGCCGCACCGACGATTCCAGCCTTCCGGGGGACTGGCGCATCACCGGCACGGAGTACTCGAACGAGGACTTCGCCGAGCTGTTCCTCGATTCGTTCATCCGGATCGGAAAGCGAGGGGACGGGCGCTTCCAGATCGGGCTCGTGTGGGGGGACATCAGGGGGAAGTTCGTGAAGGACGGCGGCGAAGAGAGGTTCGAGTTCGAATGGGAGAAGGACGACGAGGACGGGTACGCCTGCGGGGACGGTTGGGCGAAGGCGGGCGCGAAGGGGGTCCTGAGAGGCGAGATCCTGGACGCCAGCGGGGACTGGGTGAAGTTCAGGGCGAGGAGGGTGAAGGCGAGGGGGCGGGGCGGGAGATGATACGGGCACCCCTGGAGGGCGAAATCGTCTTCCATGGCGGTGACAGCTCGACGTTCCTGGCCCGGAGGGCGGGGAAGGGCAGATCGGCCCGGAGGATGATGCCGTGAAAAAGGAGCCAGGGGAGGACCCGGAGGAGCTGGCGGACCTCATCGAGGAAGGGACCGACATCGACTGGGAACGGACCCGCCGCCTTCTCCCGGAAATGAGCACGCAGCAGCTTGTGGAGCTCATGGTGGAACTGGACACCGACGTCAACCGCAGGCTCGCCAATGAACTGGCCGGCCGGAAGGACGCCCTGTTCCACCTGAAGAAGCTCCTCCAGGACGGGAGGAACTGGGAGGGCGGCCCGGACACGAGCCACTGGGCCCCGTGCCATGCGGTCCACATCCTGGGGCTCGTCAAGGGGGAGGAGGCCCTGCGGCTGCTGCTCGACATCGTCCGCTTCCGCAACGAGGAGCTGGGCGATTGCCTGACGGAGGAGGTCCCGGCGGTCCTCCATTCCTTCGGCCCGGGGGCGCTCCCGTCCCTCAAAGAGCTCACCGGGGACGAGACCCAGAGGGATTCCGCCCGGGTCGCGGGAATCGACGCCATGTTCGCTCTCGCCGCGACGGCGCCGGACCAGAAGGAGGAGGTCATCGCCCATCTCAGGGGCATTCTCGGCAATGCGGAGGACCCGTTCGTCGCGCTCATGGCCGCCAGGGCGCTGGTGCTCCTGGACGGGTCCTTCGTGGGGGAGGTCATGGCCGCTTACAAGGACGGCCGCCTCGACGAGCTTTACATGAATCGCGAGGAGATGAGGGAGCTGGCGGAGGGGGCCTCCGGTGACGAGCGGGAGGAGGATCTGGCCCGCGTCACTAGAAACCCGCTGGACCACTTCTCCAGGAAGAACGCACTCGAGCTCAGGGAGATCGACCGCCGGTGGGAAGGGGCGGAGGACGACGGGGAAACGGTGGATGAGGTGCCGCACGAGGAAGGTGCGCGTGAGGAAGAACCCGATGGAAAGGAAGCGGACAGGGTCAGGCCGGGGGAGGAAGAAAAGGAAGAGCCCGGTGCGGGGCTGGGCGCTGCCGATGCCCACCCCGACAGGAAGGTTCCAGCGAAAAACGCCCCCTGCCCATGCGGTTCCGGGAAGAAATACAAGAGGTGCTGCATGCCCCGGCCCGGCCGCGGCTGAAACGGCCGGGCGCCCAGGACGTTTACCCACCCGGTGGTTAGGTATAAATATCCACAAGACGGTTTTAATTGCGTGGAGTGCGTGGAAGTGGACCGGGAACTGGCCCTCTGGGCCGTGGCCAACGAGAAGGGCCGCTGGAAGCCCGGCGACATCGAGAGGGTGCGGCGGGACCCTTCCATGGTCAGCCGGCTCGTGAACGGGAAAGGGGGCGTCCAGGCCCGCCTGACCGGCGAGACCGGGCCCGACCGGGGCCTGGAGCGGGCGCTCCGGACGCTCAACGAGATGGCGGCCTGCGGAATAAACGCCTTCACGCTGGCGAGCCCCGACTATCCCGGGCGCCTGGCCTCGATCCCGGACCCGCCGCTCGTCCTGTACACGGTGGGAACCGTGTCCGTGTTCGACGGGTGCGTGGCCGTGTCGGGGACGCGGAAGCCCTCTGAATGGGGGCTGCGGACGGCCGAAAGGCTCGGCGCGGCCCTCGCCGCCGAGGGATGGATAGTGACCAGCGGGCTGGCGCGGGGAATCGACACCGCCGCCCACCGCGGGGCGCTCTCCGCGCCCGGGGGTCGGACCGTGGCGGTGTCGGCCCTCCCGCTGGACCGCGTCTATCCCCCGGAGAACCGGGAACTCGCCCGCATGATAGCCAGGCGGGGCGCGGTCATTACCGAGCACGCGCTGAGCAGGGACCCGGGCAAGGCCTCGTTCCTGCGCCGCAACCGGATAATAAGCGGCCTGTCCTTCGCGCATTTCATCGTGGAGACCTCCGGCGGGGGAGGGACGAGGCGGCAGGCCTCGGACGCTCTCTCGCAGGGGCGCCCGCTGTACGTAATGGAGCCGCCGGTTGCGGAGGCCGGAGCCACGGCGGGCTTCAGGGACCTCATCAGCCTCGGGGCGAGGCCCTGCCGGGATGTTGACGCGGCGGTTGCGCTCGCCCGCGAAAAGGGGCCCCACCGGTGAGGCGGGCCTATGCCGTCATCCGAGCTGTTCAAATCGCGGGACGGGACGGAGTTCCGTCTGCTGCCTGTCCCGTTCTGCGAATACTGCTCGATGCCGCTGAGCGAATCCTTTGGCGTCTGGGGCAGGTGCTGGAGATGCAACAAGAGGTTCCGCGAGATAACGCGCGGGAATCCGTTCGAGGTCCCCGATTCACCCTACAAGTTCAGGAAGGCCGCGGCGGCGGGGCTCTACATAACCGACTACCCCGAGAAGGGGTCCATCGGCCGGTTGATAAAGGCGATTAAGACTGGAGGCGGGGGCTGTGACGTCCTTTCAGAAGCCATCGCCCATGTCCTGCGGACCCGATATGCCGATATCTCATGGGACATCATCGTGCACGTTCCGGCAAGCCCCGGAAAAAAGATCTCCCCCGCGGGCAGGCTCGCGCTCGCGCTGGCGAAGGAAACCCGGACAGCGGTCGCCTCCGTGCTCGAACTCGACCCGTCTTACGAATCCGACCAGGGTTTGCCGGAGGCCCAGAAATTCGACAACATGAGGGACAAGGTGCGGGTCGCAAGTTCCGCAGAGATCGTGGGCAGGAAGATACTGCTCGTCGATGATGTCATGACCACGAGGGGATCCGCTCACTGGTGTTCCGAGGAGCTGCTCAAGGCCGGCGCGATAGGGGTGAATGTCGCAGTTGCAGGCCGGAGCGTTGACATGCGAGACCTGGAGTTCATAGGATACGCCGGACCTTTGTGATGGATGCTCAGCCATCAGGCTGGCCCGTCCCGCTTCGCACCCGCCCCGCAAAGGCACATAAAGCGGGAAGCGGATGCCCTTGGCCGGAGGCCCGGGACCGAAATGACCGGCAAGGGTCCGCCCCGTCGTGGGCGGAAGGGCAGGGCAGAGGTGCCCGGGCCGGCCGCGAAGCGGGCACTGCTCGCCGACATCATCGCCAGCAACAGGAGCGTGTTCGAACCGGGCCTGAACCCGGACATGGACCCGGCCGAGCGCGACTTCTTCCTCAAGTACATCGAGGCATTGGAGGAATGGAACGCCGACCTCGGGCGCGCTGGCCCCCTGCCGGCGGTCGACGAACTCGAATGGAGGGCAGGCGTCCTGGACAGCGAGATCAAGTCCTGGAAGGGCATAGTAAAGAGCGATCCAACACTCTCTCCCGGGGAACAGTCCGATTTCATGGACACCGTGGCGGAGCTCGAATGGTGGATGGCCGAGCTCAAGGCGCAAGCCGTAGCCGGCAAGAGATCCCGAGGGACAACGGCCAAAGGCTGCCGGAGGCGCTGAATTGCCGCATAGGATGGGAAAATTAGGAGGACGGGGCCGCAGCAAGCGCCACCGGCGGCGGGACTGGGAGTTCACCGCCAACCTCCTTGGCACGTACCTTCTCGCCGATTCGTTCGCTTTTAACCCGAAGGTCCGGCCCTCGGACTTCTACGAAACGCTCGAGTCCCTCGACACCGCCCTGAGCGTCTTCCACCGTTTGGACCGGGCGCGGGTGGAGGCCATCGAGCCCTCCCGGAGACCCCTCTTCCTGAGCAGGTACCTGGCCGCGGCGGTCACGGGGATGGCGCGGGGGGCCGGGATATTGAGGGGGCTGGAGACCACCGGATTGGTCAGGTTCCGGGAACCCGGCACATGCAGCCTTGACGAGGGCTATCTTGAGGACACCCCCGAACTCGCCCCGGTATTGTCCGAGCTCCCTTATTTCGGCAGCCACTTCCTAGGGATGCTCCAGCAGGAGCTTGAGGCATCCCTGGCCGGTGTTGGTCTCGTGGGCACAACGCGGGCCGCCGTGCGTTCCCGCGAGGAGCATTCGAGCCGGGAGCGCACGGACCCGGCGTATGGAGGCCCCGGACGGAGGGCTATTGGGTCCATGGCTCCGGAGAGACTTTTCGACGCCACCGGGAGGGCCATCGAGGCCTATTTCCTGAAGGTTTCCGGGGGCAGGGACCGGGGGACGGTGAATGTCCTGGCCGAAGCGGGCTGCCCGTTCGTGTTCCTGTGGCTGTGCACGATCGGCCTGCTTGACGACATGGTGGAGGGTCTCCTCGATGGAAAGCCTGTCCTGCGAAGAACAGTGGGAGGCGGCAAAGGCGGGCGGGAAGAGTACGTCCCGACAGGGGGCCGGCCGATGGCAAACCTCTTCCCCTTTAACGACATCAAGGAGTGAACCGCCATGGAGAAGTGCACGCTTTGCGGGCGGAAGAAGGCTCCGAGGGACTGCCCGGGGCTGGGCGGGAAGCTATGCTCCGTGTGTTGCGGCACGCAGAGGCAGAAGGCGATCAAGTGCCCGGGAGACTGCGAGATACTGAAGGCGGCGGGGAAATCCCGGCCCGAAGATGCCGTAGGCGATGTGGGGGACCCTGCCGGAGGTGAGCGGGTTCCTCGTGGCGCCGGCTTCGGGGCGGAACAGCCAGATGCCTGGAAGGCCGCCGAATGGGACTATTCCGCGCTCGTCGCCTCGGGCATGATTCCGGGATTTTCAGGAGCGCCGGGCCCGAAGGAACGGGCGCAAGAGCTCAGGCGCATACTCGCTTCCTGCCCGGAGTTCTATCCCGCCAGGCTGGAACTCGGCATCCACTTTCTATGTATCGGCAGGGAGGAGGGCGACGGGGAAGAGGGCCGGCGTACGCTCATGGGGGGCGTACGTGGTCTGCTGGAGCACGGCGACAAGGACGAGATCGCGGAGACGCTCGACAATTGCTGCACGAACCTCGAGAACAGGTTCCGGTTCGAGGAGTCCATGGAGCTGTACCGGGCGATGCTCGACGTCGGCGTCGACCCGGCAAAGGCCCACGATGGAATCGGGTACTGCCTCTCGTACATAGGGGACCTTGACGGCGCCGCCCGAGAGATCCGGCTGGCGGTCGAGGCGGAGCCGGGGAAGGCGGTCTACCTCTCGAACCTCGCCTATACGGAGATGCAGCGCGGGAACTTGGAAGCGGCCGGTGACCTGCTGGAGAAGGCTCTCGGGATAGATCCGAAGGACCCGCACGCCCGGGGGAACATGCAGTGCCTGAAGGCTATGAGGCGGAAGGGCGGCCCGAGGGATTGGAAATCCTTCCTATTAAAGAAGCCCGACCGGCGGACGGTCGAGAGGCTGGAGGCGGCTGAGGATGACGACGGCCTGGAGCGGCTGGCAAAGGAGCACAACAAGGGCCTCCTGATGGCGTTCAGGATGGACCTTGCCCGGAGGAAGGATCTCACCCCGGCCGGTAAGTTCGACCTGATGTTCTCCCTGGAGCGCTTTGCAGAGCTGGCCGAGCGCGAGGCGGACGAGGGGGCCTTCGAGCTTTCCGACATGATCACGGTATCCGTCGGCTTCAAGGACCTCATCGACGCGTTCGTGGTCGAGACCTCGGATGTCGATCGGGCGATTCTCGACGAGGTCTACGCCAGTGTGCTGGAGTTCTACGGTTTCCTGGCACGGGAGGGGGCCGTCGGGAAAGAGGATTACGACGAGCTGGTGAAGGAGATGGCCAAGGCACGGCCGGGAATCGAGAAGCGAATGGACCAATACGGTCAGGTCCGGCGGGAGCCCGGAATCACTACTGAGCGGAAGGCTCAAGCGCGACGGAAGATATATGGGGCCGGCATCGACTGGCGGTGACAGGCCGCGAGTTGTTGGAGCGCGGGGGATAAGTGTATGGAAAGGTGCGCCTCCTGCGGGAGGAAGAATGGGATGCGCGATTGCCCGGCACATCGAGGTGAGGCCGTTGGGTAAGCTCCACGCCTCGACAGTGCACACGGTACTTGGTTGGAGGCCGGCGCTGGCGGTCATAAGGCGTGAATCATTCTTTCCCGCCGAAGCTGAGAAGACAAGGATGAACTGGTTCTGCTACGAGATCTCGCTCGCAATATACGATCAAATAAGCGACCAGCTGGGCGAGCGACTGAAAGGCTTTGAGATAGACGAGAAAGCCCTGGCCGAATTCTCGGTCCGGTTGGCAAGGGACGCCAAGGTCCAGATAATCGACTGGCTGGAAGGGCGGAGCAAGACCATCAGTTACTCCGAAGAGAAGATTGGAACATACCTCCCGACCCTGGACGGCGGCACGGCGAAGGAGCTTTTCAACGCGGTGCTGGACGCATGGGATTCGCTTCTAGCTATATGCGAATCGTGTCCCAACGCCTGCATCACGAGAAGGGACGAGCCGGCGCCGGTGTTCGATGAGGAAGGGCTGGGAGGTTCATCCTTGGGGACCGCTGGTGGGCGGGACACGATCTCGATGGGGTATGGCCGGAAGAATCGGTCTGCGCGATCCAAGACGATGAGATATCCTCGGAGGAGCCATTGATGCCGCGGCGCACCACCTGGGTCTATTCACCCGATTCCGGGGGGCGAAACATCCCTGATGATGTCAAGAAGGACGTCTCGGAGCGCGTGACGCGCGTGGCCGAAGAGAAGTTCAAGGGAAGGTACATCCGGCTGGGCTTCCGCTTCAAGGGCCAGTTCTGCTACATCGACGCCTTCACCGAGCCGGAGGTCCCCAGGAACTGGCCCCCGAGAAGCTGGCCCGGGACGCGGGAAGAGCATATCGAGCGCCTCAGGAAGACCCCGACGCACCTTTGCCGCCTGCGGTATTTCGGGCCGGACCGGTGGGGATTCGCTTTCTACACCTACAGTAACGAGAGATACCAGCTGTCCGTTTACCCGGACGGCGAGTTCCTGGGAAAGCCGGAGGGCGCCTTCCTGGTATCAGCCAGGATGTACCTGTCGAGAAAATGGATAATCTAGGGAATCCTGCCAGTAGAAAGGGCCGGGGTCAGCGTTCATAGCGGCCTTGAACAACTACTTGGCGCCCATGGCGCTCCTCGCAACCGTTATAAGGCCCGGAGCCAATGTTGATACCGTGAATGCGAAGGGGAGAAACGGGAAGGTGCTCCAGAAGATACTGGCGAGGGTGCTCTCCGTCACCAGGCCCGAGAAGGTCATCGTCTTCGGCTCCGCCGCGAGGGGCGATGCCGGCCCGGAGAGCGATATAGACATCCTTGTAATCGCCAGGGTGGCCCACCGGAGGAGGACCGCACAGAAGATATACCGGCGGCTCATCGGCGTCGGGGCAGCCGTCGATGTGGTCGTTGCGACGCCCGGGGACTTGAAAAAGTACGGGGACCGCATCGGAACGATATTCCCGACCGCTCTCGAGGAGGGAAAGGTCATCTATGCAGCCTAGGACGAGATCGGCCGCCGACTCTCGGGAGTGGCTCTTAGGGTGCCCTCATCCGTAAAGGAAGCCGCCGCTCTCACCCACTATGCCGTCGAAAGCCGCTATCCGGGCGTCTCGGAGGTGGTGACGAGGGATGAATATCTCGATGCCCTCGACCTGTCCGGGAGGGTCTATCGATGGGCGGCGCTCCAAATCGAGAAGCATCCCAGGAACCGCAGTGGCAACAAAACGACAGAACCTCGCCTGTGAATGGAAGCGAGAGAAATGGGGCCTCGATACTTTTATCGCCCCATAACCCTATAGGGCTATAGCCCGCGAGGTCGGGACAACTCGCGGGCATAGGACACAGAGATAAGCCCGAGCAAGAGTAAAAGCAGGAGGGACATCATGAAGCCCGAATGCGCAACACCGGCTCGGGGACCACGGAGACTGACCGGAGGCGAAGAAGGTAGGCATAGGCGGGGAATCGCTTGGGCTGCAAGCCTTGGCGGTCCTTAGCCAACGGATACCTCGCCAGCGCTTTCGACGGGAAGACCGAGAGCTACAAACGTCAAGTCCGGCGTTACCTAGCGAAGACCGATAGGTATCTGGCCGGCCTTGGGATCGCAACTAGGCCGCGGGCGCTTTCCGACAGGGACATCTTGGCCCTGTATACGCTTGCGCCATGGGTAAGCCTGCACGAGAGGCACATGGTCCTGACCCGGCTAAGGCCGTTCCTGGATTGGTGCGGCAACCGGGTGATGAAGGATCTTGCAGGGAAATTGGACCTGCGCCCGCCAACGCCGCACAGGAACCAGTACTCAGCGGCGGAACTCGAGGCAATCCGGCGGGCGGCGAAGCACCCGTACGAGAGGTGGCTCATCCACTTGGAGACCGACTACGGAGCCCGGAAGGTGACGGTTCAGCGGTCGCGGCCCGAGGACTTCGACAGGACCAATGGGGTGGCCATCCTGAGGGTCAAAGGACGGGGTGGCACGAAGACGATGGAATCACCTCTCCACCCGGACACTCCAGGGATACTGGATGCCGTCATCCAGCGCCGGGAGAAGGTCATAGCACGATGCCGGGCCAGGGGTTTCCAAGGGCCCGTACCACCGAACCTGCTCTTGGTGCCCTGGAGGCGGAGGCCCAAGGCGATGACCGGCACGTCCTTGGACAACATCTTGATTCGGCTCTGTAAAAGGGCCGGGGTCGTGCCCAGAGGCCACCATGCCAACCGGCGCGGGGTCGCAAAGTTGGTGTACCAGAAAACCAAGGACCTGGTCGTGACGCAGTGCTTTTTAGGCCACGCAGACCCTAAAACAACCGAAATTTACATAGGGACCGGGCTTGACAAGCAGCATGCCGCGCAGGCCGTTCTGTCGAAAGTGCTGGGAAGCCTGAATCGGCCGAATTAGGGGTCTTTGGGATTATCGGTAGAGTGGACAAAATCCCAGTGCTCCCACATTTACCCGGTTCAGAAATTATTAATAAATAATAATCCGACCATCATTACCTTGCTCTCACCCAAACCCGTCTCGTTTCCCCCTCCACCCTCGACTCCACCGCTGTTTCATTCACCCTTTGCCGGGTTTTGCATATAAACTATCTCGCCGCCCCGCAATTCCCGCAGAACCTCATTCCCGCAGGCATCGGCGCCCCGCATCTTGCGCAATTCGGCGCAGCCGGCTGAGCCTCCGGCGCGGGCTGGGCCGGCTGGGGCGCCGGCAAGGGAGCCGATGCCGGCTGCGGTGGCTGAACAGGTTGCGGGGCGGGCTGGTAGGGCGCGAGAGCCGCCGCCTGCGGCGGCGGGACAGATTGCGGGGCAGGCTGGTAGGGCGCGAGAGCCGCCGCCTGCGGCGGCGGGACAGATTGCGGGGCAGGCTGGTAGGGCGCGGGAGCCGCCGCCTGCGGCGGCGGGACAGGTTGCGGCGCCTGCTGATAGGGCACGGGAGCCGGTGGCGGCGGCGGAAGAGGTTGCGGGGCGGGCTGGTAGGGCACCGGAGCCGGCGCCTGGACGGGCGGCGGGGGCTGAACCGGCTGTGCCTGCACCGGCGGCGGGGAATGCGTTGCCGGCGGTGGCGGGGCCGCCGGCGGCGCCGCATTCTTCCTGCGGGCCAGCATCATCCCGACGAGGCCGAAGACCACGCCTACCACGCCGGCCGCGATGCCGGCATAGGCCAGGCCGCTGGATGCGTCGATCTTGGCGTTCAGGTCCTTCTTCGTGTCGGCGAGGCGCTTGTCAGTTTCATTGAGCTTGCTGCCGGTCGACGAGAGCTGGTCCCTGGCGGCCTGGAGGTCGGCCCTGGCGGCGTCGAGCTCCCTGCCCGTCTCGCACAGGGCGGTCCTCGTGTCGTTGAGCTCCGCCCCCAGCTTGGCGATCTGCGACTGGAATTGGTCCTCCATTACGAGCGTGCCCGAAAGGGCAGTCGTGTTGGTCACCGAATCGGTGTATCTGGCTGTGACGACATAGCTCCCCGCGGCGGGGAAGGTGAATCCCGTCGTCACGAAGACCGGCTCGATCGTGTACTCGGTCTTTCCGTTGTATGTGTAGTAATGGTCGGCATAGAGCGTGCCGCCGACGGCCGTCCTGAAGACCGAAGGGCCGGCTTGGAGCTCGAGGGTGCCCGAGAACCGGACCATGTCCAATGCCGCGGCGTTGATGGAGAACGTCGTCGTCGCCACGAATGTGGTGCCCAGCTGCCCGGTGCCGGGGGCGACCGAGAGCGAGATGTTGAGCCTCGGCACCTCCCAGGACTTGGAGTAGACCTCCTTGCTGTAGGTATTCGACCAGAGGACGACCTTGTAGGTCCCGGCCTTCAACGGGGTGGTGTATATCGAGCCGACGTCGTTGCGCCCCGGGTCGCCCCACATGGTGCTTGCGGTTTTTTCAAGACCGTCGTTGTGATAGAGCCTGATCTCCAGGCCCTCGGAGGTCTCGTAGGTCCATTTCAGCTGCACGGTGAAAGTGTTGCCTTCTACCAGGGCTATTGCATCGGCATGGCTGACGTCCGCCAGCGCGCCTTCCGGCAACATGACCAGAGTGGCTCCCGCCAAGGTCATCATCATCGTGACCAGTACCGCCATCCGCCCTTTCAAGATCCCTTCCTCCGCCGTTCCATCGGGACGGGAATTATTAAAGCTTGTGCATACCCGGCGGCAATACCCGGTGTGTAAGGACAGGAGATATGTCCTAACGGAGGCTCGTTAGGGGAGGATAAGGAGCTCCTCCAGATTTAAACCTTTTACAAGGGCTGTATACCAATCTTCATCGCGCTTCCCGGAGTACCTCACTTCGGGGTAGTTCTTGATCCCCCGATGGTATCGTCCATT